>Ga0172363_10003036_pt1 | contig 13606 bp, 12 predicted proteins | sample LakKivs2_kivu2a2_FD_114541 | JGI IMG/M metagenome (GOLD analysis project Ga0172363, IMG submission 114541) | Sediment microbial communities from Lake Kivu, Rwanda - Sediment s2_kivu2a2 | ecosystem: Environmental > Aquatic > Freshwater > Lake > Sediment | place: Rwanda: Western Province, Lake... | reverse complement strand
TTAATTAAAACCAATTATCATGGTTACATTACAAAATCAAACTAATGCACTCAGCCGCCGCAGGTTCATCGGGAACTGTGCGGCATGTGCTGCTGCAACATTCATCATGCCGGGAATGTTTGCCCGGCCATTCCTGTTACCTGCCCCTGCTCCGAAATTACCTTCCCGGAAAGCGAAGGTTCGGATCATTTATGCCTTTCCTGATCCGAGTGGGCCTATCTGGCCTAATATCCATTATGACTTTGACGCTCATATCAGGGAAATTCATCAGATCCTTGTGAATGGATGTAAGGATGTTGAGCTCCTGTCCATTAACACCATGGAGGGAACAGCCGAGGAAGGCAAAAAGATCCTTGCCATGGACAAGGAGGTGGACGGGTATGTGGTGTACCTTGCCGGGTGTCTGTGGGGTGACCTGACCGAGACCATTGCTGCATCAGGCAAACCAACAATTATTGCAGACAACCTGTTCGCCGGCACCGGTGAGTTCCTGACGAGCTATGCATGGGCAAGGCGGCAGGGCTACCCTGTGCTGGCCGTCTCATCCTCTGACCCCATGGATCTGGTCAGGGCGGTGAACTGTTTCGGTTGCCTGGCGAAGCTCAAAGCTTCGACAATACTTGTAGTGGGAGCGGATGCTGATCCTGTGATAGAACAGGTATATGGTACAAAGGTTCTGCCTGTCAGTTTTGAAGAGACCAACGGGATATATAAAAACATAAATAAGGATGAAGCGAATGCCGTTGCTGATAAATGGATCAATGAATCTGCAAGGGTCGTTGAACCTGCCAGGGAGGATATTGTGAAAGCTGCAACCATATACCTCTCCATGCTGAAGCTGCTGGACAACTACCAGGCACAGGCTATCACTGTCAACTGCCTGGGAGGCATCTACAGCGGCCGGCTTGTGGAAGCATATCCCTGCCTGGGATTCATGCAGCTCGATAATAACGGGCTGGTGGGGGCCTGTGAAGCTGACCAGCGCTCCACGATGACCAAGCTGACCATGACCTACCTCGCAGGAAGGCCGGGATTTATATCCGATCCGGTGATTGATACGGCAAAGAACCAGATCATCTATGCGCACTGTGTGGCTCCGACCCATATGTTCGGCCCTGGCGGACCAGCCAATCCGTACCAGATACGCAGCCATTCGGAAGACCGCAAGGGTGCCTGCACCAGGTCATTGCTGCCGCTGGGAGAGATGACGACAACCATACAGATGGATCATAACCGCAAACAGATCATTTTCCACCAGGGCGTCACTGTGGAGAACGTGGATGAGGATAAAGCCTGTCGCACCAAACTGGCTGTGGAGGTCAAAGGAGATATCAACAAGCTGTTTAACTACTGGGACCAGTGGAGCTGGCACCGCGTGACCTTCTTCGGTGACCTTAAAAAGCCGGTTTACAATCTTGCTGCGCTGATGGGATTTGAAGTAGTGGAGGAAGCCTGAACAGCTTGTTTACAGGAATAAATCTTATCTTTGTCATATTAGGTTTAGGAGGATGATGTAATTAAATGTAAACTGTTAATCCTTGATTAAAATGGAAAAGGTAATTAATCTTCATATAAAGAAACTTCCGGAAGGGTATTATTTAGCAACATCAGATAGTATTCAGGGACTCGTTGCCCAGGGCAGGACAATAGCAGAAACGATTGAAATAGCAAAGGATGTGGCAAAAAAGCTGGTAGAAGCTCAGGAAGAGACTATTCCTAACTTGCTGACTGTACAAGATAGTTTTGATTATCCATTGGTTATTGGTGTATAAATGGGAAGATTATCCGGTTATAAGTATCGTCAGATAATCAGGATTCTTAAAAGATATGGATTTGAATTTTACCGGCAGGCAGCAGGCAGTCATGAAATATGGTATAACCTGAAAACAAACAGGTATACGACAATACCAAATCATTCGGGTGATATGCCTGAAGGAACGCTTCGGGAAATTTTAAAGCAGGCAGGAATAGCAACAGATGATTTTATCAGAATGAAGTAAAATCAATTCCCAGAAGCCATCCGAGATGGGTGGTTTGGACATATCATTTCTCCTCAACGATCAGCACTCCCCATGGTACTATACTCATTACCTGTCCTGATGCGACAGGCTTATCAGACACCAGCTCTTTGCCGGACGGATGGGGGTAGGTGAACTCTTTCACTTCCGACGAATAGTTGTAATAAAAATGAAGATTCTTTCCAAATTCATTTTTTCCTGATTTGACAACAAGAGGCCAGGAAAGCTGGTTATCAGCACTACTTATCCCTGCCCGCGATACAGCTTCTTTTATGATTTTTGCCTGTATCTCGTCGGAGAAAAGGGATCCCTCATACAGGAGTGTACCCTTACCGTAATTATTTATTGTCACGGCAGGATAGGCCGAAAAGAAGGGATGATCGTAATATGCAAGAGGTTTTGCTGTTTCGGGAATGAGGAACTCCATCCAGTCTTTTGCCACATTATCCTCAACGCCGAACGGGTTCCCTTTCAGGGGCAGCTCTTTTATATTGGAGAACTCCTGGTAATAAAACCCGCATGCTTCACGCAGGGGCCCCGGTGCCAGTACGGGGCGCACCATTGAGTTTTCATCACAGAACCCGCTTTTGAACTGCATGATCACATGGCCCCCGTTTTTGATGTAGTCGCTTATCTTTTGCAGAAGCTCGTCTGACGCGATGTACAGGGCTGGTATAATCACCAGCTTGTATTTTTCAAATTCCGGCCGTTCGGGGAAAATAAAATCGACGCCTATATTGTTCTGGTACAGCACCCTGTGGAACTGGGCCACGAGCTGGTTACGGTAAGCGCTGCTGTTCGTTTCCTCCCAGTCGGAGCCGGTGCCGTTAAAGGGCATGAAGTTCAGCGCATCGTTGCAGTCATGGGAGAAAAGGATAGCAACCTGGTTGTCCTTTTGCTGGTTCACAAGGTGCGAGCCGAAGCGTTGCAGCTCATGGGCTGTCTTTGTTACTTCTGCGTAAGCCCTGTTGGGCTGAAGATCGTGCGACAAAACTCCTTTCCAGTAGGTCTCCTGCCCGTAGTGTATGGAATGCCAGTGCCAGTATTCGACCATGTTAGCGCCCGAACCAATATGTGCATAGACGTTCTGCCTGAGCTGCCCGGGGTAGGGGGGTTGCTGGGTCTTGGAGGTCCATCCCGTTGTCTGGGCATTGGTTTCCGTAACGAGGTAATTCGTGTGTTTGACAGATCTGAAATAGTCACCTGCGAAAGCAATCTCATTTCCTGTCAGCTCATCCTGCTGGGGATGGTAAATATTCACCGCCATGACGTCCATGAGTCTGGAACTTTCGATCTGGTCGACATCCTGCACGGCTGGCATAAAATCATGCATCACAAACTGGTCAGGGCGTTTGTATTCGCGCACGATCGCCGACTGCCATTTGAGGAAATCCGCCACAGCCTGCCTGTTGAATCTTGCCCATTCGAGCTTGTAGCCGGTGTTGGTGACGCCATCACGGGGCGGTACCTCTTCCCAGCTGTCAATGGTCATGCCCCAGTAGTTCAGTCCCCATATTTTATTCAGGTTCTCCGTGGTCTTGAATTTTTTCTGGAGGTAATCGACAAAAGCTACCTGGAAATCATAGTTGTTCACACCCCTGGAGGTGGTTTCGTTATCCACCTGGTAGCCGATGATACCGGGGTGGGAGGCATAATGCTCCATCATCTTACGGATGATCCGTTCACAGTAAAACAGGTAAGTAGGGTTGGTGATGTCCATGTTCTGCCTGATGCCATAATAGGCTTTTACCCCGTTCCTGTAAGTAAGCAGTACCTCGGGATGTTTGTGCCACAGCCAGGCAGGGATCGAATAGGTTGGCGTTCCCAGTATGACCTTTATACCCGCCTGATAAAACTTGTCAATGATCCGGTCCATCCAGGCAAATTCAAACTCCCCTTCACGGGGCTCAAACAGGCTCCATGTGGACTCGCCCAGGCGGACAACCGAGATGCCTGCCTCCTTCATCATCCTGACATCTTCATCGAGCCTTTCAGAAGGCATGTATTCGTGGTAATAGGCCACGCCATAAAGAATATTGTCCGGGTGAAATCCCTGGGCATGGTTCTGCAGGGGTAACACTGCTAAGAGTAACAGGAAACTGAAAATATTTTTCATGGGTAAATTTTTAATGATATTTTCCTGCCTGGCCTGACGGATAGACCGGGAAATACCAGTTTTGATGAGAACAAAAATAGGATTTTCCGCGGCAGTTAAAATTCTTCCGAAGAAATTCTTCCGAAGAAATTCTTCCGATGAAATTCATCCGATGAATTTCATCCGATGAAAATGATCCGATGGATTTGAATGGATTTGAACTGTTCAATTTAACTTGTTAATGGAATGGAATTTTAAATATAACTTAGTCACATTGAATAGAATCTCATTACCAGCCTTTAAAATGAGGCTATAACACAGTATAAAGAAGAAACCGGTCCTGTATCTTGAAAAACTCACTCATCAGCATATCAAAGCTCATTCGTTCCCCCAATAACCCTGTGCGGGCGGCATACGTGTTCGGCTTTGCCAGCCTGTCCTCGTGGATGCCCCTGTTCAACGTGTGGCTGGAAGATGCCGGGCTCGACGGCATCCGAATAGGAACTATCGCTGCTATTCCCTGGGCTGTGATGCTTATCCTCCAGCCCCTCTGGGGAATTGTTGCAGACCGTTACGGGAAGCTTCTATGCCTGAAGATATCAGCATTTGCAGCGTTGCTGCTTTTTGCCGCTATGCCCCTCACAGGCGGCAGCATACTGCAGATAGCTATCCTTACCTTCCTGATATCCGTCTTTAACACACCCATTCTTCCTTTGCTCGACAGCCTTGCCCTCGATTATGTGGATGCTTCCTCTGGCGGGATCTCTTACAGCAATATACGCTTCTGGGGCGCCCCAGGATATGGCCTGGGAGCGCTTGTGACCGGATGGCTGATACCGGTTTTAGGCATCCATGTAGCTTTCTTCTCCGCTTCCGCGTTCCTGGTGCTTTTCCTGCTGGCAGCCCGGAAACTCATATCAGGACAGGGAAATCATAAGAGCATGGATATCAGTTTTAAAGATCTCAACCATGTCATTACCGGCAGGTCACTGCTTTTATTCCTGCTGGTCATTTTTATAGTGGCTATCGGCCAGTCAGCCATCACTTTCTTCCTGACCCTTTATATGCGCCAGATAGGTGCCTCCCCGGAGATTACAGGCACAGCCATCAGTATACAGGCTTTCGGCGAGCTCCCCTGGTATTTCATTGCAGGATGGCTGCTTCTGCGGACGCGTCCGGAAAGGGTTGTCCTGATAGCTATATTCGGCACAGCCCTGCGGTTATTCTTCTATTCCATAAACAGCATTCCAAATGTTGTGCTTCTCATTGAACCGATGAACGGCATCACCTGGACACTGCTCTGGATAGCTTCTGTCGAATATGTCAATGAAATTGTACCCGTTGTATGGCGAACCACAGGACAGTCGCTGCTGTGGGCTGCCTATTTTGGCGCCGGCTCCATTGCCGGAAGTATCATCAGCGGCAGGCTGTACCAGGATATGGATATGCACAGGGTCTATTCGATCATCAGCCTGGCAATTTTATGCACCGCTGTATTGGCTTCTTTTATATTTTTATTCAGGAAAAGGAAAATCTCCCCTGAACATGTACAGGATTCTTAAACCAGGACTTGCAAAGGAAATGATCGAACAGGCATGTAAGATCGTTCTGGAGAAAGGCATTGCCACCAGGAATACCACATTACTGGAAAAAGCAGGCCGGAACGGGATGCTCGCCGTAAGGAACGGACGGATATATCCTTCCAGGGAGATCTTTGAATCCTGCCTCGGGCAGTTAAAGAATAATAAGGTTCCGCAGGGTGATTCTTCTGGAAATCATCATGGCTGGCCCGATATGCTCATCAATAAAGGTGAGGACAGCGATGTGGTCATCAGGATAACTGACCTGCCATACCAGTATTGCAATCACGAGTCACACCGGATCGTTCCCCTGACGAGGCAGCAGGTGATCGAAGGGACAAAGCTCCTGCATGTTCTTTCTGAAAGCCAGAATATAAGGGGGTACAGCTGTGGTGTTCCCCAGGATACACATGCCTGCCTGAAAGCTATTGAGCAGTACCTGATCGGGTTCAGGTACAACAGGAATGGCGGGGGCACCATCCAGTCCATAGCCAGGGAGGCGGAGGCAGACTTTTCCCGCATACGGGCTATCGCTGAAGAACTGGAGCACCCGGATCAACGGGAGCTGATGCTTTTTTCTCCCAGCCCGCTGATGCTGGATACAGACGACCTTTGGATGTGCTTCCGCAAGGATGTGATGATCACCAGGTTCATGACCGGTTCGATGCCCATGATGGGCATGACCGGGCCTGTTAACCCGGTGGGTATTTATATCCTTTCCCTTGCCGAGGTTCTGGGGGCAGCATCTATCCTTCATGCCCTCCTGCCCTTTGCACAGGCTTATGTTTATCCGCACCCCCAGGCAATGAGCCTGCAGACGGGACAGATGGCCTTTGGTACTGTGGAACATGCCCGGCTCGAGATGATGAAGATCGGGATCATGGATGCATTGGGATTGCCTTATTACAATGTGAAAGATATCATGACCTCGGCACAGATGCCAGGAGCCATGGCACAGGGCGATAAGGCGCTCGGATTTTTCACAGGCATAATGGCAGGTTACAGGGCTTTCAACCTGATGCCCCTGTCCACCGACCAGGTATGGTCCCCCGTACAGGCATTGCTGGATATAAAAAACCTGCAGAACGCGTGGAAGGTGATGGAGCCTGTCGGGGCAGAAGGCAGGGCACAGGAGTCAGCCCGCCTGATCGAAGAAGTTTTAAACGCAAAAAGCCTTTTTGCGGAGAACGCAGATACCCTGTTGCATATGCATGATCATTATGATGTGGAGACACTGCACAGGAGATTTTTTACTTCCGAATCATGGGCGGAGGCGGGCAGACCGGAAGAGCTTGTTGCCGTTGAAGAGAAAAGGAAAGAGCTGCTGGCGGAATGGGATTACCGGCCCCCGCAGGAAAAGCTGGGAAAGGTTATTGACCTGTACCGTAAACTCTGTAAGAAATGTAATACCGAACCTTTACCTCTCGAATGAAAACAAACAGGACATATATTGGCATTGACCTGGGTGGTACGTCCGTAAAAGGCGGACTTGTCGGACCGGGACGTATCCTGCACGAGGAAACGATCCTGCTGCACAGGCAGGGCACAACGGGAGATATTTATGAGCAGATATGCCGGCTGATTGACAGCCTGTGGACGATGGATGTCAAAGGAATTGGTTTCGCAGTGCCGGCATTGATAAACTTCGGCACCGGGGTGATCTATGGACTGAATAACATACCCCAGCTGGATGATTTTCCCCTGCGGGAGAAGCTGACAGAAAGGTATGGTGTACCTGTCCTTCTGCAGAACGATGCCAACTGTTTTGTGCTCGGGGAAAAATATTTTGGCAGTGCAATGGAATATGAGGATGTGGTGGGGCTGATTACCGGTACAGGGGTGGGTGCAGGGCTATTCATCAATAACCGGTTGTATAGCGGTGTCAACTGTGGGGCAGGAGAGTTTGGTATGATCCCATATAAGGATAAGGACTTCGAAAGCTACTGCAGCGGTAAGTTTTTCGTCGAACAATATTTCATGGCAGGAGAAGAGATGGCTGTGCAGGCAGCAGAAGGCGATAACCGTGCACAGGAAGCTTTTGACAGCTATGGCAAGCACCTGGCGGAACTGCTGAAGCTGATCTGCTATGCGCTGGACCCTGCCATGATAGTTATTGGCGGCTCGGTGAGCAGATCCTTTGCCCTGTATGAGCATACTATGAGGAAAGGCATGGAATCCTTTTATTTTCCGACGGAAAAGAAGATCAGGATAGTTCCGTCGGAGATGCAGGATGTGGCTATCTATGGGGCAGCAGGATTGTTTTATACACACTAAGTTAATTTTCCACTGGATGACCTCAAAGCCATCTGATATATATATATGATGAAATGAAAATTGAACATTGTCAGGATTACGAATCAATGAGCAGTATGGCGGCAGACATCATTTATGGTGCACTGCTGCGCAAACCGGACCTGCTGTTATGCACTGCCAGCGGGAACTCACCGGCAGGTACATACAAAAACCTGGTAAAAATGTACAAGGACAGCCCGGCGCTGTTTGACAAGCTGAGGATTATCAAGCTGGATGAGTGGGGAGGTATAGCAATGAATAATCCTCAGAGTTGTGAGTCTTTCCTGCAGGACAGGTTGATAAGACCTCTGGGTATTGATCCCTCAAGATTCGTTTCACTTGCCAGTGACCCTGCAGACCCTGAAAAGGAGTGCATGCGAATACAGGACTGGCTGAAAGAAAATGGACCCATTGACCTGTGTGCCCTCGGACTTGGCAGGAACGGGCATATTGCCTTCAACGAACCGGCTGATCATCTGCTGCCAAACTGCCACATAACTGTCCTGTCGGAACAATCCCTGAAGCATTCGATGGCAACCGGCATGAAGCAGGTTCCGTCATATGGTCTGACCCTTGGCATGGCAAACATCCTGCAGTCAGGGAAGATCATCATGCTGATTACCGGCGCAGGTAAGAAAGAAATGATCAGGGATTTTCTCTCAGGAAAAATCAATACCTTGCTACCTGCATCATTCCTATGGCTCCATCCCAAGGTTATCTGTCTGATAGATAAGTTTTTATGATACCTACCCGGCAGATTTTAACAATTTCATCGGAAGAAATTCTTCCGATGAATTTCTTCCGATGAAATTTATCCGAAGAAATTCAGGATATAACATTTATTTAACATAATAAAAGATAATAAAGTATTAATATCTGAAAAAATATATTACTTTTGCAGGGTCACAAAAAATAATTTTAAATAGAAGTCAAATGAAAAGAATTAATCTCACTGTACTGATCATTTTATTATCTGCTGCAACATTTGCGCAGAATTCCTTCCGCATACCACTGATAGGCGAGGAGGCTCCCGCGTTCAAGGCTAATTCGACGAAAGGAGTTATCCATTTCCCGAAAGATTTCGGAAATGACTGGAAACTGATAGTCAGCCATCCGCAGGATTTTACACCGGTCTGTTCTTCTGAACTGCTCGAACTGGCTTCCATGCAGGATGAATTCAGGAATCTGGGTGTGGATATAATAGTTGTTTCCACTGATACCCTGTACCAGCACTATAACTGGATAGAGTGGATGGAAAAGGTGAATTACAAGAAGAGAGGGCCCATGAAGATTGATTTTCCACTGGTGGAAGACATTAATACCAGTGTTTCCCGCAAATACGGTATGCTTCATGAGGGGGTGAGTACCACCAGGGATGTCAGAGGTGTATTTATAGTTGACCCGAAAAATATCATCAGGCTGGTGCAGTTTTATCCCATGCAGATAGGACGCAACATGGAGGAGATAAAGCGCAGCATAATCGCCCTCCAGACCTCTGATAAAGATGGTGTGATCACTCCGGCTAACTGGAAACCGGGGGAGGATGTGATGCTTCCCTGGTTTGATGAGAATGTTTTGTTAGACCCGTCTGTTTATCAACTCGTCTGGTTTATGACTTACAAGAAATTATAATTTTCCGGTGGCCCCGGGCAGGATCTGACTGATCACACTCAGGGTTTATGTCGTAACCCGAATATAGCATTGATCCGCATTGTATGACCATAAATCATCCGATGCGGATCGTTTATTTTATAAATATTAACTTTTAAGATAATTTAACAATTATCATAATATATTGATGTTCAGCACATTCAGCACTATGTCTCTCCTGTACGCTGACTCCGGGTTCAAATAATGATTGTAATTTTTTTACCGACATTCTATATTTACTGCTCGGATTTCGAATTCAACTAAAATTTTGGAGGGCTTCCATATGTCAGTCCGTACGGTATTTCTGAGCCTTATTCTGGCACCGTTTTTCAATCAGGGTTTAATAAGCAGCAATGCAGCCTTTGCCGCTGGTGCGCCTGGTTCGTCTGGTGGTGTGACGCTGTACACTCCTTACACCAGGATTTCAGTTCCCCCAGGGGAATCGATCGATTATGCCATTGACGTTAAAAACGATGGCATTGATACCAAAAACGTGAATATCTATGTGGCTTCGATGCCCAAAGGGTGGGAGTACAGTTTAAAATCGGGAAACTGGAACATTAAGCAACTCTCCATTCTCCCCTCAGAGAGAAAAACACTTTCACTTAAGGTCATGGTTCCGCTGAAGGTCAATAAGGGTGACTACCGCTTTAAGGTCGTCGCTGAAGGAGCAGATGAACTGACACTGGTTATCAATGTGTCGGAGCAGGGCACCTTTAAAACCGAATTCACCACCGACCAGGTAAACATGCAGGGTAATTCCAAGTCCACCTTCACATTCAGGACCAAACTGAGGAACCAGACAGGAGATAAGCAGCTTTACTCATTAAGGGCAAGTACATCGCGTGGCTGGGAAGTGGTCTTCAAACCTGACTACAAGCAGGCAACCTCGGTGGAGATAGAGGCAAATATGACAAAGGATATCAATATTGAAATCAAGCCACCTGAATCGGTTGAAGCGGGTACCTATAAAATACCGGTCAGTGCCGTGACCAATACGACCTCTGCTGAGCTTGAGCTGGAGGTGGTTGTCACCGGCTCTTTTCAGATGGAACTTACCACCCCCACCGGTCTTTTAAGTACGGATATTACTGCAGGTCATGACAAGCGCATTGAGCTGCTTCTCAAAAATACTGGCTCTGCCGAACTGAAGGACATTAAGTTCAGCTCTTCCAAACCGGTCAACTGGGATGTCGTTTTTGATCCCCAGAAAATCGACAGGCTTGAAGCCGGCAGTGAGGCAAAAGTCTTTGCCACCGTTAAAGCAGATGATAAAGCAATTTCAGGGGATTATGCAACAATCATTACCGCGGGTACGCCGGAAGTGTCGTCGCAGGCTTCGTTCAGGGTCTCGGTCAAGACCCCTATGCTGTGGGGCTGGGTCGGTGTCCTCGTGATCATTGTCGCGCTGGGGAGCGTGTATTACCTGTTCCGCAAATACGGAAGGAGGTAAACCGTGGCCGGGAATATCATTGAACTGGTCGGTCTGACTAAAAAGTACGGGTCACAGACGGTTGTCGACGGGCTTGACCTGGCCATAAAGAAAGGGGAGGTTTTTGGACTCCTCGGGCCCAATGGTGCCGGAAAATCAACGGTTATCCTTATGATGATAGGACTGACAGAACCTGACAACGGCTCTGTCAGGGTGTGTGGTATCGATTCCACAAGAAATCCTATAGAAGTTAAAAGGAGGGTTGGCTACCTGCCTGAAGATGTCGGGTTCTATGATGATTACACCGGGCTGGAAAACCTGGTCTATACTGCAAGGCTGAATGGCATGACACCTAATGAAGCCGGGCAGAGAGCTGAACAGCTCCTGGCCAGGGTTGGCTTATCTGATGAGGCAAATAAGAAAGCAGGGAAATATTCACGCGGGATGCGCCAGCGCCTGGGGCTTGCAGATGTGCTCATAAAAAATCCTGAAGTGATCATTCTTGATGAGCCTACATTAGGTATTGATCCTACAGGCGTCAGGGAATTCCTTGAATTGATCATCAAGCTGAGCAAGGAGGAAGGACTTACGGTTCTGTTCTCTTCTCACCACCTGCACCAGGTACAGAAGGTGTGCGACAGGGTCGGACTGTTTGTCAGTGGCAGGCTTCTGGCCGAGGGTGACATACAGGCCCTCTCACAAAAATTATTTTCAGGCAGTGCCTTCATCATTGAAGCAGGTGTCTCAGAGGCAGCAGGTGATAAACAGGGAGGCATCACGGAGCAGGGTAACCCCGACCGTTTAATGGAGATATTGCAACATATTGACGGCGTGGTATCCGTTACAAGGAAAGACAATATATTCCATATCGAATGCTCCCGCGACCTGACACCGATCATTGCCAGGGCAGTCATTGATTCGGAGGCGGAATTGAACTATCTGAATAAAAAGGAATACGGGTTGGATGATATATATTACCGATATTTCGAAGGAGGGCTGGATCATGAATGATACGGTAAAACAATCTCAGGTTTCTGTTGAACCCCGGGAGGCAAAACGGTTATCTTTTTTCTCACGTGTTCTGGGGAAAATAAGATCGGCAAGGAACAACAGGACAGCCCATCCTTTCAGGGTTATTGTTGAGAAAGAGATCACCGACCATGTAAGAAGCTGGCGTTTCATCATCCTTGTCACCATTGTGGCCCTTACATGCATGGGTTCCTTATACACTGCCCTGACAAATATGGGTAAGGCTATACAGGCCGGCGAAACTGAAAGGGCTTTCTTTTTTCTTAAACTATTTACCATTTCAGACGGCACCCTGCCTTCTTTCTTTGTTTTTATCAGTTTTCTGGGCCCCCTGCTGGGGATCAGCCTCGGTTTTGATGCCGTCAACTCGGAACAAAATACCGGCACACTGAGCCGTGTGCTGTCGCAGCCCGTGCACCGTGATTACCTCATTAATGCCAAGTTCACGGCAGCTCTGAGCGTCATCAGTGTGATGCTGTTTGCGCTGGGTTACCTGGTGATGGGCATAGGACTTATAGCTATAGGCATTCCCCCGACGGCCGAAGAATTTCTCCGGATAAATTTCTTTATTCTCCTCAGCATAATATATGTGGCATTCTGGTTGAACCTGTCAGTCTTATTTTCTGTCAGGTTCCGTCAACCTGCAACTTCAGCATTGTCAGGTATTGCCATCTGGCTGTTTTTTACGGTATTTTATCCGCTGATCATTAATCTGATAGCAAAAGGCATTGAACCATCGAAGTATGCCCCCGGCTATGTTCTTTACCTGTATGAAAAAATAAAATTTGCACTGGTGCAGATCATACCCAATGAACTGTTCAGTGAAGCTACCACCACGTTGTTGATGCCTTCGGTACGAAGCCTGGGACCATTAACGATCGAGCAGATCCATGGAACGATCCCGGGTCCTTTACCTCTTGGCCAGAGCTTACTGCTCGTATGGCCGCAGGTAACCGCACTTATTGCTGCCACCATCCTGTGTTTCGCGATATCCTATTACTCGTTCATGCGCAGGGAAGTCCGATCGCGATAGTCAGGAACGAAAATATCAGAAAGGACAATGTTTTTTTTAAGATTGGTGTTCATTTCTTTTGCTCCTGCAAAAGAAACGAACCAAAGAAAAACAGGCCGGAAAAGACAACCTCATCCTGTTTGTCCGCTCGCTACACATAGCCTTTGCGGCGCCACCAAACAGGATGAAGTTCGCACCTTTTCCGGTTTGCCCACACACCTAAACGAATTGTGAGTTGGAAATCATGGACAGCGAATGGTAAAATATCTGCCTGCGGTTTTAACCGGTAAATATTCTCGAGAGGCATGTTTTTGAAGCTCTTTGTCAGAAAGAAATAATGAGTAGTCAATAGAAAGAATTGTTGGTTTGTTGCGTGTCTGCGCGTTGCGGAAAAAGTCAGAAGTCAGAAGTCAGAAGTCGGAAGACGGAAGTTAGAAGAAGGCTATTAGGCTGTAGGCTCTCAGGAAGAAAGAAGAACTTGGAACATTTTTCTGGATG
>Ga0172363_10003031_pt1 | contig 13612 bp, 12 predicted proteins | sample LakKivs2_kivu2a2_FD_114541 | JGI IMG/M metagenome (GOLD analysis project Ga0172363, IMG submission 114541) | Sediment microbial communities from Lake Kivu, Rwanda - Sediment s2_kivu2a2 | ecosystem: Environmental > Aquatic > Freshwater > Lake > Sediment | place: Rwanda: Western Province, Lake... | reverse complement strand
TCCCAAGCGATAGCGAAGGGGAAGAAGAGACGAAGTCTCTTCGCCCTCCCAAGCGATAGCGAAGGGGAAGAAGAGACGAAGTCTCTTCGCCCTCCCAAGCGAAATCTCGGTAATTGAAAATTTGTCTTTTTTTTAGTAAAATCAAAACATGCCTCAAAAAAAAATATATCGTAAAATATATTGGAGAGATAGGAAAAAAGTTTTATTTTTCTCTGTTTTAAAATTGTTTGGTTTCGGATTTCTTTTAACGACTTTTATTGCTCTTTTTGTCTTTGTTCTCTATGCTAAAGACCTGCCCAGGCCGGAAATCTTCACCGAAAAACATTTTATCCAATCAACTAAAATCTACGACCGCAGCGGTAAAGTTTTGTTGTATGAAATATACGGAGAAGAAAAAAGAACGATTGTTTCTTTAGAAGATATCCCTGAATATTTAAAACAGGCGGTCATTGTCGCTGAAGACGCTAATTTTTATCACCATTTTGGGATTGATTTTGAAGGAATATTAAGATCTATACTGATTAATTTAAAAATTGGCAGGCCAGTCTACGGCGGCTCAACAATCCCCCAGCAATTGATCAGATCAGCTTTTTTCACACCCGAGAAAACTATTGAAAGAAAAATAAGAGAAATTATTTTAGCTTTAGAATTAGACAGACGTTATTCAAAAAATGAAATTTTAGGATGGTATTTAAACCAGATTCCTCTTGGGCAAAACGCCTACGGGATGGAAGCGGCCAGTCAAATTTATTTTAATAAACCTGTTTCTGAAATTACCATAGCCGAAGCTGCCACCCTGGCTGCTTTAATCCAGGCGCCCTATCACTTTTCTCCATACGGCGAACATAAAGATAAGCTTTTAGCCAGAAAAGATTATATTTTAGAAAGAATGCTGGAAGAAGGTTTTTTAAACAAAGAAGATTTAAAGACGGCCAAAGAAGAGATAGTTGAGTTTAAAAGCCCAACAACAATCAAGGCCCCTCATTTTGTCCTCTATATAATTGAAAATTACCTTAAACCAAAATACGGTCAGGACCTTGAATATCTAAAAGAAAATGGAGTTAAAATCTATACCTCTTTAGATTGGGAATTGCAAGAACTGGCGGAAAAAGTAGTTAAGGAAGGAGTTGAAAGAAATAAAATATATAATGCCCATAATGCTGCTTTAGTGGCAATTTCACCGGCCAACGGTGAAATTTTAGCCATGGTCGGTTCAGCTGATTGGTACGCCACCAGTTCCTATCCTGAAAACTGCACTCCAGGCAAAGATTGTTTGTTTGACCCAAAATTTAATGTAGCCATCGGCACTGAAGAAAGCCCGGGCAGGCAACCAGGTTCTGCTTTTAAACCTTTTGTTTATGCTACTGCTTTTAAAAAGGGTTATAATGATGAAACAAAAGTGATTGACGAACCATCTAATTTTGGCATCTGGGGGAATAAAGAATACACTCCCCAAAACTACGATGGAATGTTTCGGGGTTGGGTTAATCTGCGGCAAGGCTTGGCTCAGTCGTTAAATATTCCTTCAATAAAAGTTCTTTTTTTGGCCGGTTTGGAAGATAAAAAGGAAAGTTTAGAGATTAACAATTTTTTAGGACTGGAAAACGTCTTTCTCAAAGGTTTAGAAAGTAGTATTGAAACAGCCAAAAATATGGGGATTACCACCTTAAATAAACCTTTATCTTCTTATGGCCCGGCCATTGTTCTGGGAGGAGGAGAAGTAAAACTTTTAGATATGGTTTCAGCTTACGGCACTTTTGCCACTGAGGGATTGGCAATTCCGCCGATTTCAGTTTTAAAAATTGAAGATTATGATGGCAATATTATTGAAGAAAATAAAAAAACTCCGAAAAGAGTTTTAGACAAGGAGGTAGCCCAGCTTATTAATAATATTTTATCGGATAATGAAGCAAGAACGCCTATGTTTGGCGCCAGGTCTCATTTATATTTTGACGGCTACCAAGTAGCGGCCAAGACCGGGACAACGGATAATTTCAGAGATGCTTGGACAATAGGATACACTCCTTCAATTGTGGTCGGGGTTTGGGCCGGCAATAACAATAACGCGGCAATGATAAAAAAACAGCCCGCTGCTACAGTTGCCGGGCCAATTTTTCATAATTTTCTTACTGAGGTTTTATATAAATAAAAGCGAAAAAGGAACAATTTTCACCTTTCAATAAATTTTTAATTTATTTCCAGGCTTAGCTGCTTTTGATCGGCATAACTAAATAAAGATAACTTTCCTCATCCTTTAATCTTAAAATACCCGGCTTTTCTGAACCAGTTAGTTCTAAAACAGCTTCTGGTTTTTTTTGTTGTAAGGAGCTAAGGTTTAAAAGGCCATCTAATAAAAATCGATAATTGAAAGAAATTTCACCAGGTTTTCCCTCTACCTTACCAATTAGAAAACTTTGATATTCTCCAACGTCGGGGTTTTGACTGAAAAAACTAATTTGATTTCTTAAAGAATCAATTTTCAATTTAATTTCGTTGATTTTTCCGCTAAAAAGCGATGCCAATTTGATTTGGTTAATAAATTCTTCAAGAGAAAAAATAACACGGGTATCGTATCTTTTGGGAATAATTTCTTGGTAATTTGGATAATCTCCCTCAATTAATCTTGAAGTAAGTTGAATTTGGGGGTGAGAAACCTCTGAAAGAGAAGTTTCAAACAAAATTTGATTGGGGGAAAAATAAATTGTTAAAAGACCTTCTTTTTCGCCAAAAATATCAATAATTTCCTTGGCCGCTTTTTGAGGAAGAATTAAGGCATAATCTTTAGAAATATTATTCAAAGGGGAATCTAAATAAATTCTCTTCTCTCCCAAACGAAAACTATCAGTAGCTGCCACTGTTATTAATTTTTTTTGAAAGAGAAAATAAACTCCTGATATCTCTGGTTTGGTTGAAGAAATACTGGCGATATCCACCACGCTGCTTAAACTTTTACAAAAAGATTTAATTTGAACTTCAATTTTTTCTTCCTCAGGAATTTGAGGAACAATGGGAAAATCTTCTGGGTTAACACCTTTTATTTTTGTTTGATAATTTTCACATTTAATTTTCAAATCAAAATCTTCTGATTCTAAATTTACCGGTTTATTCGGTAAAAAATTAATAAAACCGGATAGAATTCTTGAGGGAATAGCAACCTTTCCCTCTTTTTCTGTCTTAACAAGTGACCACCATTTTATTCCAATTTCTAAGTCAGTGGCAGTTAAATTTAAAAAATTTTTTTCCGTTGAAATTAGAACATTGTTTAAAATTGGTAAGCTTATTGATTTAGCTGAAATTTTTTCGATTATATTAATACCTTCTTTTAATTTATCTTTTAAAATTGTAATCTTCATAATTATTATTTTAATTTAAATTTTTTATTATTAATTATTATTAGTCTTGTTAATTAATGTATTAGTTAAGTTGATTTTAATATATTTAAAAGAGGTTAAAGAAGTGTGAAAAAATATTTAATTTTTTGTGGATTTAACAATTTTCATATTCTTTCCCCAACTTATATGCTAAAAATGCGCTGTTTTATCAAGTCAATTTCATTATTAAGATTCTCGTTATTTTCTATTTCTTTGCCAATTTTTCCACAAGCATGAATAGCTGTGGTGTGATCTTTACCTCCCAGCTTCCTGCCTATAAAAGGATAAGAACTTTTTAATAATTCTCTTAATAAAAACATAGCTACCTGGCGAGGTTTGACCACCTCTTTTTTTCTTGACGAAGAAAATAACTCCTTTTCTTTTAAATCATAAAACTCGGCCACTACCTGAATTATTTTTTTATGATTAGCCATTTTGTTGGGAAAAAGAAATAACGTTTTTAATAAAGATTTAGCTATTTCTAAATTAGGCGGTTGATTGTTTATTTTTTGATAAGCAATTAATCTGTTTAAAGCTCCTTCAAGTTCTCTTATGTTTTTTTGAATATTGACAGCAATATAATCCAGCACTTCATCGGAGAGATCTACTCCCCTTTCCTGACTTTTAGTTTTAAGGATAGCAATCCTTGTTTCGTAATCAGGATAACTTATATCCCCGATCATCCCTCCTTCAAAGCGTGACCTCAGTCTTTCAGCCAAGGCCGGGATGGCTTTTGGTGGTCTGTCCGAAGAAATAATTATTTGTTTATTTTTTTCATACAGAGCGTTGAAAATATGAAAAAACTCTTCTTGAGTTTTTTCTTTTCCGGTCAAAAATTGAACATCGTCTAAAATTAAAACATCAATAGCTCGATACTTTATTTTAAAACCTTCGATATTTTGGTTTTTTATAGAAGAAACCAGACCGGTAGTAAATTTTTCAGACGGTATATATTTTATTTTTTTTTGAGAAAAGTTTTTCACTACCGCATTGCCGACAGATTGTAAAAGATGTGTTTTCCCCAGACCTACCCCTCCATAAATAAAAAGAGGATTATAGACGAGCCCCGGCTTTTTCGAGACCGCCCAGGCGGCAGCGTGAGCTAATTCATTAAAAGGGCCGACGACAAAATTTTCAAAAGTGTAACGAGGATTAAGATTTGTTTCTTTATCAATTTTAAATTCTTCAAATTCAAGTTGTCCGAGATTGGGAAACGAAATCGTCGGTTTTTTAATTATTTTTAATTCCGATTTTCCAACCGTGTATTTAACTTCTTTAATTCTTTTATCTAAATTATAAAAAATCTTGAAAATGGTTTTTCCGTATTTGTTCTCCAGCCATTCCTTGGCAAAAGAGTTTGGGGTGGAAACAATTACCTGGCCATCTTTATAAGCGGCTATATTGGTATCTTTAAACCAGGTGGCAAAGTTAGCTTGAGAGATGTCTAATTGGATTTGGGCAAGAATCGCTTGCCACAACTCATCTTTATTCATGATGAAGTTAAGGATGTTTATATTAAGTATTATACCATATGTCAAAGAAAATCAAAATAAAGGGGAAAGGAATCTGGCTTGTTGAAAAATTGGGGAAAAACTGTGAAACCTCGTAGTAGAACTTCAAAACCTTTATCGGGTCAAGAAAAATTTCAAAGAAATTTTATTTGAAATTTCTTTACCAAGTCAAATTGACTTCAAAGTTCTTCTCTGTTAAGATTAAAAAATGTCTATTACTTTTCATAAAAAAACGAGAAAAAGAAAAAGAACGCACGGTTTTAAAAAAAGAATGAAAACAAAAAATGGAAGAAGAATCTTATCCCGGCGAAGAAGAAAAAAAAGATTAAAACTGGTCGTCTAGGCAGCTTAGTTCATGTTGTTAAAAAAAAATCGGATCCAAAAAAAGAGAGATATTGAAAGAATTTTTAAAGAAGGGAAAAGCTTTAAAGAAGGCTTTTTAGTTTTAAAAACAGCAAAAAATAATTTGAATGTCGCCCGTTTTGGTTTTATTGTCTCGCAGAAAATCTCAAAAAAAGCCAATGTTAGAAATAAAATTAAGAGAAGACTAAGAGAAACGATCAGGTTGAAAATGAAATTACTGAAACCTAACACCGATAATTTATTTATCGGTCTTCCCGGAATAGAAAGAAAAGAGTTTAAGAACATCAAAGAAACAATTGAAAAATTATTTAAGAAAGCGAAGATTAATCTTCGATAAATGTTATTTATCTCGATGGTCAATGAATCTGCGATTCATTTCGATCTTCGATAAATGTTATTTATCTCGATGGTCAATGAACTTTTGATTCATTTCACCTCTCGTAAATGTTAATTTACTTCAATGGTCAAAAAAGCAGTTTTAAAAATTATAAAATTTTATCAAATGTTTATTTCTCCAGGGTTGGGTTATAACTGTCGTTTTTACCCGAGTTGCTCTAAATATACAGCCGAGACGATTCAAAAATACGGGACACTAAAAGGGCTAAAAAAAGGGCTTTGGAGAATATTAAGATGCCATTCTTTTAATAGAGGAGGAATAGACTTGCCGTAATATGGGCTTTTTTATTAGTGCCTTTAATACAATTTTATATCAACCCTTATTTAACGCTCTAGTTTTTCTTTATCAATTCCTGCCAGGAAAAGATTTTGGCTTGGCCATAATTGTTTTGACAGTTATAATCAGAATCATTCTTTATCCTTTAATGCTGAAATCTATTAAATCCCAAAAAATACTTTCTGAATTACAACCAAAAATCCAAGAAATCCAGCAGAAATACAAAAACGACAAAGAAAAACAAACCAAGGAAATGATGAGCCTTTATCAAAGAGAAAAAATTAATCCCTTTGGTGGTTGTCTTCCCCTTTTAATTCAACTGCCGATTTTAATCGCTCTTTTTAGGGTCTTTTCGAGAGGATTGGAACCTGGAGCAATAAGTCATCTTTATAGTTTTGTGTCTGATCCCGGCAAGATAAATCCAATGTTCTTTGGGTTAATAAATCTCGCTGAATCAAACTTAGGACTGGCAATTTTCGCTGGCATCAGCCAATTTTTCCAATCAAAAATGTTAATGTTAAAAAACCTCCGGTCGCCGGCCGGCGGAGGGGAGATAAAAAAGACAGATAAAACAGCCCAGTTTTCAAATATAATGCAAAAACATATGCTTTATTTTTTCCCAATTTTTACGGTTTTGATTCTTTTAAGGTTGCCCTCAGCCATTGCCCTTTACTGGCTGGTCACCGCTCTTTTTTCAATTTTCCAGCAATATTTAATTATTAAACCGAGCACATAGCAAAAATTATATATGATTTCTAGAGAAAACCTTGAAGCAATTAAAAAAATCACAAAAGAATTTTTTCAAAAAACAACTTTTGATATAGAGATTGAAGTCTTGCCGGAAAAAGAAGGAACCATTCCCATTAATCTCAGAACCGAAGAACCCCAAATTCTAATCGGCGAAGGAGGACAAACCTTGACAGAAATTCAACATTTGTTGAAAATAATTTTAAAAAGAAAACTCGCCTCGTTTCCTGGACGAAGCGGGATTTCCGAGTCCTTTTACATCAACCTTGACATAAACAATTACAAACAAAAAAAGTACGAATATTTAAAAGAGTTAGCTTTTTTTACGGCCAACGAGGTTGTTTTCAGTAAAAAAGAAAAAACACTGGCCCCGATGCCAGCTTACGAGAGGAGAATTATTCATCTGGAATTAGCCAATCGTCAGGATGTCTTCACCGAGAGTATAGGGCAGGAGCCGGAAAGAAGAATAGTCATTAGGCCTCGCCGCCAAACTTAAATCAAAGAAACATCGGGCATATTTTTTTGTTCCTCGGCTAATTCTCGTTTAGCCTTTTTTATTTTTACTATTTCTTCCGGCGAGGTAGTGATAAATTGGTCTTCAGCATAAGAAGCCATCACTTTTATGGCTACGTGTTTTTGTCCGGCAAAAAATATTCCTTCACCCACCTCGCACTCCAATAACAAATATTTTTCTTCATCAGTTAAGTTAAAAGTTTTTTGAATGACCTCAATGGTGGCCGAAGATTGTTTCATTAAAAGCTGAAGCGAAGAGTTAGTAATAATTGGTTTGCCGTATTCTGATTTTATAAAATCGTTAACATCCTGAGTGATGGTGGTTACGGCCAGCCAATGTTTTCTTGCCCTTTTGCATATGCCGAAAAGAAAAGAAGCGCCATCTTCAGTTCTCATTATCCACCAGGCCTCATCGACAACCAAAATTCTTTTTTTCATCTCCGATTGAACTTTATTCCAGATGTATCTCATAATTATAAACATGGCCATTGGTCTTAACTCATCTTCCATATCTCTTATGCCAAAAGCAACAAAAGGCTTTTCCATAGAAATATTGGTTGGCTGATTGAAAAATTGGGCGAAAGTTCCTTTGGTAAACTTTCTCACTCTTCTAACTAAGGATTCTGTCCCTTCCATTCCTTCAAGAACCTGTTCAAAATCAGACATTAAAGGGATTTTGTCTTTCCAGGTGGCCGGGTCTGTTTCCGGGGTAATATCTTTGGCAGCATAAGTTTCAGTTAGAGCCCGGTCAATAATTCCATCTTCCTCCGGCGTTAAACCGCCCAACATAATTCTTAAAAGGCCAACTAAATTAATAATACTTGACCTTAAGACGTCCTCTGGTTCTTCGTCTTCTCTGGGTAAAGGCAATTCGAAAGGATTAATATGATTTGGCGAAGCCAAAGACATATTGAAAAATGAACCGCCAACAGCCTCAACCAGGGGCCGATATTCGTTTTCGGGGTCAATAATTATACACTCGGTCCCGAGCATTAAGGACCTCAAAATTTCCAATTTGACGGCGTAGGATTTCCCGGCGCCGGACTTAGCGAAAATGCAAGAATTCGCATTCTCCAAACTGAACCGGTCAAAAAGTATCAAAGAATTATTATGCATGTTTATGCCGTATAAAATCCCATCATTGGAACTTAAATCAAAAGAGGTAAAAGGAAAGATGGAGGACAGTGGTTCTGTGTTCATCGAGGTGTGGACTTGAATTTGGTCTAAGCCATAAGGCGAGGTTGAATTAAACCCTTCTTTTTGCTGGTAAAGGGTAGGTTTAATATAAATTAGCCTTGATTCCAGAATTGATCTTAAAGTTGTTTCTACTTCTTTTATTTCTTCGAGAGTTTTTCCATAGACAGTTAGATAAAGACCAAATTTAAACATTTTCTCCTGGGCAGTTTGTAATCTGTCTCTTAAATTCTCTAAATCCTGATAAGCTGTTTCCAAAATCGGATCTCTTATCAGTCCTTTTTCTTCTTTTTCCGCAATTTCAGCCTGGACTTCTGTCACCTTCTTTCTTAATTGTTTTAAAACCTGTCCGGTATCGATCGGGTGGGTATGGAAGCTGATGTCCATCGGTTGGTCAAGATTGATTATTGGTGACAGCCAGGCAGTGCTTAAATATCTTGGATAAGAGAAAATAAAAAATGATTTGACAAACCTTTCCCCCAATTTTATATGGTCGGGCTTTATTTCAATCGAAGAAGGAGCAATAATGTCTTTTGCTTCTATTATTGATGCCTCAAGAGTTTTTTCCGGCATCTCAATAGTTTTTTTCTTTTTTAAAAAAGGTAACTTCATGTACCGAGCTTTCGCGTAGCGAAAGCGAAGGTGAAGAAGAGGACTTTGTCCTCTTCGCCTTAATTATCTAATCATTTCAGGAGGGATTTCAGGATAATAACCAACCTCAGCTTCTTCCGGGTGATACAGACTCCAAAAAAGCTCAATTAATTCTAACGTATTAAGAAAGGAGCATTGTAGTCCGCATCTTCTTAGTCCCAAAGCCACAAACTCCATTCTTTGCCACAATTGGGATTTGGCTCTTTGAAACTGTCCTTCGCTAAAATCGGCTTCTTTTTTCATTCCTATTTTCGGAATTTCAATTAAGGTAAAAGGTATGGTGACGAAAAAGGTTTTGGAAAGAATTTGCCGACCGACAATCATATCATTGATAAATTTTCTATATTCAGCGGTTTGAATTTTCATTAATTCATTTTTCTGAGCTCTCTCTATTTCTTTTAATTTATCCAGGTAGCCGGTAATGTTTAAAATCCGGGACTGAACGACAATTTCGACAGAAAAGTCCAAAGAGTTTAAAAAATTCTGGAACTGATAAATAATTGCTTGTTGTTCGTCAGTCGACTTTAAGGCGAAATTCAAAGAGGAGATCATTAAAACACCCCGGAGAGATTTGTTTTTTAAAAGTAAAACCCCCTCTCTTATTTGTTCAATTTCTAAAAATTGTTGGGTTGATGGTTCTGCCATAAATTATTTTGTTTTAATTTCAATTTCGGTGTGTAATTTTTTAAGCTGGCTTTCCCCTCCGATTTTTAAAGGCAATTCTTGTTCGTTCTCCGCAGGTAGAGTTGCGCCGGACTCTATTTTCTTTTTATAAACCTTTATTCCTGGTTGTTCTCTTTTTTTCCAAATATAGATTTTAGGCATAGCGCTGAATTTCAAAAAATTGACTAAGGTTAAAGGTAGAGATCTCCCCCCGATTTTCAAGAAAGCCAAGGCAATTCCCCCGCTTCCCAGGATAAGACAAGCAACCAGGAAGACCGAAAAAGGCACCAAAAAATAAAGAACAAAACAAACGACTCCAGCTGTTCCAATAAAAATAATTTGTTTAAAGGTCAAGGGTCCAACGATTTTTGCTTCATGTTCAATGAATTGTGGAATAGTAAATCTCATAAATCCTACAGATTTATTATAACAGGCTTTGCCTGAGATATCAAAAGCCTCTTTTATTCATAAGGTAAAACTTTTAGTTAAGTTAATCCAGTCGCGGACCTCAAGACTTTCTGCTCTTTGGCTCGGCTGAATTTTATTTTTCAAAAGCCAGGACTTTGTTTTCTCTTTATTCAATTCTAGAGTCTTTGATAAATTGTTCAATAATTGCTTTCTGGGTTGGGAAAATCCGGCCCTGACAATTTTAAAAAACAAATTAACATTAATCTTTAGCTTTTTATGAGCCTTAATCAGCGGCGCGATCCGTATAATCGCACTGTCAACTTTAGGTTTCGGCCAAAAGGATTGCCTGGAGATATAAGAAACGATTTTAGGTTTAGCATAAATTTGAACGGCAACCGCCAGCAGGTTCATGTCGGGTGGTTGGGCACAGATTCTCTGTCCTACTTCTTTTTGAACTATGAGTATTATTTCTCTTGGTTGATGATTTGATTCTAAAAACTTTCTAATTACCGGAGCCGTTAGATAAAAAGGCAGGTTAGCCACTACTTTGTATGAATTATCAATTTTGAATTTAGAATTAAGAATTTTTAAAATGTCTCCTTGAATAATCTCAACATTTTTTGTTTTTATTATTCTTAATTCATCATTCAACAAGATTCTTGTCATCTTTGGGTCTTTTTCCACCGCCATCACTTTCTTCACTTTTTCAGCCAACTCCTGAGTTAGAACGCCAAGACCAGGGCCAATTTCCAGAATAACATCATTCGGTTTGAGGTAAGCTGATTCAATAAACTTTTTGACCGCCTTTTTATCAATCAGAAAATTCTGCCCTAATCCTTTTGAGGCCCGAATTTTATATTTTTTGAACAAGTTTTTAATATTTCTTTTTGAAACTATATTCATCTAGCTATTTTAGCACCAATTTTAAGGTTGTGGATAAAACCCTTGACTTTTTAACTCAAAAGGTTAAATTAAAGAAAGTTCGCTATTTACCGATGTCGGACTATTGGCAGACCGAGTTTTTCATTTATGAAAACGACGGTGGAAGAAGAGAGTAAACTCTCTTCGCTCAGTAAAAAACTTTTGAATAATCTGAGGAGAAAAATCAAGGGTTCCCTAAAGACCCCTTGTCTTTGTTTATTGAAGCTTCAGCTGAGGATAATTGTTGTTTCCCTGTTTATTTTTGTTTCTCTGGGCTCGGGTTTGGTTGTAAAATCTTTGGTTGGCAAAAACGATTTTCATTTAGCTAATATTTCTAAAATCTTTGAAGAATCAGAAAAAGACGATTTATTTATTAGTCCGACAAAAAGATTTTTGCCAGAATCACCAGAATTTCTTTTGGTGGAAAATTCCAGTCTTAAGGCTTCTTCTCCGCCGACCACTTTTTCTTCTCAGGTGCTGGGTTCTTTAATCGCGGGTTATGAGCCAGCCGATGTAAAAATGGTGATTACCGAGTATCTTGTTGAGAGCGGAGACACTTTATCCTCTCTGGCAGCTAAATTCAATATTTCTTTAAACACTATTCTTTGGGCCAACGACTTAACTGAAAAATCAATATTGAAACCGGGCCAAAAATTAGTTATTTTGCCGGTTTCCGGAATAATTCATCATGTAAAATCCGGGGATACTGTTTCCGGAATTGCCGAAACTTATCAAGGGAAGACAGAAGAGATAGTCGCCTTTAATTATCTTTCTAATGAAGACGATATCTATATTGAAGATATTATTATTGTTCCCAATGGCATAATGCCTCCCCCTCCTGTAAAACTGCCACCAGCCCCGGTTAGCATTCCTTTGGCCGACAGTTATTTTATTGCTCCTGTGTCTTCTCCCTACATAATTAGCCAAGGACTTCATTGGTACAATGCTATAGATTTCTCTTACCAAGGGAATGCTTGCGGCAAACCGGTTTTTGCCGCGGCTGGCGGAACGATTCAGAGAATAGGATATCATAGTGTGGCTGGTAATTACGTCAGAATTCTACATCCGAATGGCGTGATTACTTTTTACGGCCACCTTAGCAGTATTTCAGTTTCTCAAGGTCAGCCAGTTTCTCAAGGAAAAATCATAGGCTATATAGGAAATACGGGATACACTATAGGGCGAACCGGCTGTCATGTTCATTTTGAGGTCAGGGGTGCCAGAAACCCATTTGCCTGGTAAAATAGTATCATGGGTAAGCCATCCCCAAGGACTTTTTAGTCTTCGCGGAGACGATACATTAAGGCTTCAGAAAGATGATTAAAGGAAATATTTTCTGAATTATCCAGGTCAGCGATCGTCCGGCCCACTTTTAAGACGCGGTGGTATCCTCGGGCCGATAGTTTGCCAGAATCAACATATTTTCTCAAGAGTCCTTCTGATTTACTGTCAATTTGGCAGTATTTTTTTATTTTTGGCATATCCATTTCAGAATTTGTTATCCTGAACAGATAGCCATTCCTATCTTTAGTAAACCTTTCTTTTTGAGTTTCTCTTGCTTTTTTCACTTTTTCTCTTATAATTTTACTGGAATTTTTTTCATCTGGAGCAATTAGTTTGTCGTATTTTAATTGAGGGACGGTAACAAAGATATCAATTCTATCCATCAGGGGACCTGAAAGCTTTCTTCTATAGTTTTGAATCTGGGAAGGATGGCATTGGCATTCTTTTTCCGGGTCGCCAAAATAGCCGCAAGGACAAGGGTTGGCAGCAGCCACGAGTGTAAAGCGGCTAGGAAATTTAAGAAAGTGCTTGGACCTTAAAATTGTAATTTCCCCTTCTTCAATCGGCTGGCGTAAGGATTCTAAAACATCGCGGTGGAATTCCGGGAATTCATCTAAAAATAAAACTCCCCGGTGAGCCAAAGTTATTTCACCCGGCTTGGGCGGATTGCCGCCGCCGATTAAAGCAACCTCTGAGGCAGTATGATGAGGAGAGCGGAAAGGCCTTTGATTAATTAAAGGTTTTTCTTCTGGCAAAAGACCAACCACGCTATAAATTTTACTTACTTCCAGAGCTTCTTCAAAAGAAAGAGGAGGTAAGATCGAAGAGAGAGACTTGGCTAAAATAGACTTGCCAGCTCCTGGCGGGCCGGTCATTAAAAGGTGGTGGGAGCCGGCAGCTGAGATTGCCAAGGCTCTTTTGGCATATTCCTGCCCTTTTATCCAGCCCAGGTCTATGGGATAATTTTCTTTATCAAGAAATCCCTGGGGATTTATTTTAGTTTGGCATATTTCTTTTTTGCCCAACAGATAATCGATTGTTTCTTTTAAGTTTTTGACCCCGATGGCCTTTATTTCTTTTATTAAGGCTGCTTCGGCAGAATTTGACCAGGGCAAAATTATTTCTTTAAACCCCTTTTCTTTTGCCGCTGAAGCAAAAGAAAGAACCCCTTTTATTGGCCTTAAATTTCCGTCTAAAGCTAATTCCCCGACAAAAATCCGATCCTGGAAGACAAATTTTATTTGTTTTGTGGCAAATAAAAAACCCAAAGAAATGGGCAGGTCATATAGAGAACCTTCTTTTTTTAAGTCGGC
>Ga0172363_10003030_pt1 | contig 13612 bp, 14 predicted proteins | sample LakKivs2_kivu2a2_FD_114541 | JGI IMG/M metagenome (GOLD analysis project Ga0172363, IMG submission 114541) | Sediment microbial communities from Lake Kivu, Rwanda - Sediment s2_kivu2a2 | ecosystem: Environmental > Aquatic > Freshwater > Lake > Sediment | place: Rwanda: Western Province, Lake... | reverse complement strand
ATGCTTTCCGTTTTTCAAAACCTTCTGTCGAAGGCCTTGATTTCAGTTTCAGCGGTCTCAAAACAAGTTTCCTGTACTTCCTGAGGGACCGTATAAAGGATAATCCGGATTTTATTGAAAAAAACAAAGCGGATCTGTGTGCTTCACTTCAGGATACGATTGTAACTATACTTATAGAAAAACTTGTGAAAGCTTCTCTTGAAACAGGTGTCCGCGAGATAGGAATTTCCGGCGGAGTGTCAGCAAATTCGGGTCTCAGGGCCGCTGTGAAAAGAGAAGCGGCGAAGCGTAACTGGAATCTGTTCATTCCGGATATGAACCTGACAACCGATAACGCGGCTATGATAGGAATTGCCGGTTATTATAAATATCTTAGGGGAGAATTTTCAGGGCAGGATATTACACCTCTGGCGAGATACTGACCAGGATTTTGATTATGTTTTTGAAAGATAAACTTTAATTAATTAAATTTCGGCACAAAATATTTGGATGAAGGAATTAAGGATTTCACCGACAAAAAACTCACCTGAAATCGTTTTGAGCCCTGATGGAATGCTTAAGATCAGGGGACGCTCAATACACGAGAATGTTGCCGATTTCTTTGCTCCTGTGGAAAAATGGATATCCGAATATATCGAAACCCCTGCCGATTTTACGCTGGTCGAAATAAATCTTGAGTATTTCAACAGTGCCAGCGCCAAAGTATTCATTCATCTGCTGGAAATGCTGAAACACGTATCCTTTAAAAACGGTAAATTCAAATTTAACTGGTACTACGAAGAGGGTGATGAAGATATCCTTGAACGGGGAGAATATTTTTCCTCTGTTCTCGACGTTCCCTTTAACTTTATAAAGATCGGCTGATCCTTTTCTTAAAATAGAGGAATACAGGTACTCCCAGCAGCAGGAATATCAATCCGACCGCCATGTGTAAAGGTTTATGGATTGTAATATTAATTATAAACCATATTGTAATACCTATAAATATTGCCGGGGTTACCGGGTAACCGAATGTCCTGTAAGGTCTCTCCCTGTCCCTGAGTCTTTTTCTGAAAATATAAATACCTGAAGCTGCCAGCGCGTAAAATATCCATTCTACGGAAACTGTATAGGTTATCAGGTTTTCAACTGTCCCCCAGAAGAGGAGAAGAAGTACAGCCCATACCGATTGAAGGATTATCGCGTTGACCGGAGTCTTGAATTTAGGATGGACAACGGCGATGCTTTTGAAGAAAAGCCCGTCGGATGCCATGGCATAATAGATCCTTGGTGCCGATAACGTGTAAATTCCTATTGTTCCTACTGTGCTGATAGTGATTATTCCGGCAACCAGCAGTCCGCCTGAAGGCAGGACAGTACTGACTGCTTCTGCTGCAACCTTCTGTGAATCAACAATCTTATCGACAGGCAGAAGCAGCATATAAGCTGCGTTTACAAGCAGATAGATAACTGTAACGACAAAGGCTCCGGTGATCATCGCCACAGGTACATTCCTTGCAGGGTTATTAGTTTCCCCCGCGAGGAAGGATGCATGCTGCCATCCTCCGTAGGAAAAAAGAACACCTGTCAGTGCCACCCCGAAACCCGAGATAGTGGCGCCTGATGCCGACGACAATGAGAGCCTGCTGAAAGAAAAATCAGTGTTTCCATATATAAATCCGACTGAAATTATGATAAGAATGCCTGCAATTTTCAGTCCTGTGAAAATATTTGAGAATACCTCGCCGAATTTCGCCCTGAAAACATTTAATGTTGTGAGAATGACTATGGCTGTGATGCTCGTTATTATTTTCCACGCTTCGCTCATGGGGATGAAGTAGCTCAGATAATGGGAGAATGCAAGTGCCAGGACAGCTATGGATCCTGATGTTATAATTATAAGGTATGCCCAGCCATAGAGGAAACCAAGCCATCCTCCGTATGCTTCTTTCAGAAAGACATATATACCACCTGCATGCGGGAACAATGCACCCAGTTCTCCGAATGTAAGGGCTCCTGTAAGCGCAATAAGTCCGCCAAGCGCCCAGACAAGTAAGATGAGTACCGGCGAAGGAATCAATCCTGCAATTCCTGACGGGGTTACAAAGATCCCTGAGCCTATGCAGGAACCGATAGCCACCATTATAAGCCCGTACAGGGTGAGCTCTTTAGCTAATCTGGTCATAGATACTTTATTGGGGATAATTCTGTTGCGGTCAGTATGCCAGGATCTGGTCTTTTTCTCTTCCGGATCCTTTGATCCATATCTTATTGTGCCAAACTTCAACAAGTGCAAAACTGTTACTCGACTCTGTTTCCACCATTCCCTTGATGGTCACGAAATGGATCATATTGAAATTCCCGTAATTTCCCGCGTGATTGTGCCCGTTAAACCATGCAATTACGTTATGGTATTTCTCAAGGATTGCATTTACTTCTCTGTAGTTCAATAGATTATGAATATTCTCCGGGTATACCGGGAAATGACACATAATGAGTACTTTTTCATTTTTCCCGGTTGCTTCGCTGAGTTGCCTGTCGAGCCATGCCAGCTGTTCAGTGCTCGCACCTCCGTTCCAGTCAATGGCATTGACACTGCCCTCATTCTGCAATGCGGAAATATAATTCTGTGCCAACCTTATGGCAGATCTGTTTGCTGAAGAATAAGTGCTGAGCTCATTTCCGTTAAGAAAAATGAACCGGAAATTCTTGTGCACAAATGAGTAGTAGCCTTCCTTTGAAGGAAAGGGAACAGGAATACGCCTTTTTAACCTGTTCTCGACTGAATAATCATGATTGCCGGTGCAATGATAGAATTTAAGCTCTGAAGAATCAATTATATTCATGACCGGTTTGAATGATCCGAAGTCGCGGTCGATCAGATCCCCGAGATTTACTATAAAGTCGGCCGAGTCATTTTTCAATGAGTTCAGGGCATATCTGAGTTTTGTAAGTGAATTTCTGTAAAAGCGAGTGCCTTCCGGTTCGTAATTGCAGTATTGGACATCAGCGATAATTCCAAATGAGAAGAACGGCTTCTGGGTCTGTCCGGAGCCGGATTTTGACGATTCGGGCATTTCCGCGAAAATTAATGAAGCAAGAATACAGGTAATCAGGGTTTTCATCCTGGTTATTTTTTGCTGATAAAGGTAGGTAAAATTTATTTCAATCAGCCAGCAGATTGGGTACCCTGCCCATAAACCGTTTTTTTCTTCCTGTGTTTTGCTGAAGTTTCTATGAATACTTTAAGAAATACAACAGATAAAATGAGGAAAACAAGTCCCAGGAATATAAGCAATATCAGGGTAAACAGTGGATTGAAACCCGGGATCGGATCGTGAATTCTTATTATGTAACCGGCAATGGTCATGATAATCATAACGATCGAAAATAATAACCCGAGAATAATGGTAGTCGCATCAAATATCCTGGTTGTCTGGTAAAACTTTGTTCTTTTAAAGTTTATATAAGAGGCTCTGGCATAAGCATTTGCTCTTCTTCTTGACCGGCTCATCCTGTATTTCCTCCAGTATTCCATTGCTTCCTGGTAGGATTCATCATCACTTGTAAGTTTTTCAAGATTTGCCACGAGGAATTCATATGCCTCGGTTGCCAGTATGAATTTATCCTTGGCGTCCGGGGAATGATTCAGATCGGGGTGATACATACGTGCTTTCTGCCTGTAAGCTCTTTTTATATCATCAATCGAAGCACCGGCAGGCAATCCAAGAAGCTGGTAATAATCAGATACCGTCATTATTAACGGTGAATCAGTTAATATGGTAAAATTAAGGTTTTATTTGACTATACCTGTAAATCCCATGAATGCAAGTGCAAGGATGCCTGCAATAATCAGCGAGATGGGCACCCCCTTCATTCCTTTGGGCACATCTGCCAGCTCCAGTTGTTCCCTTATTCCTGCAAGTATTACCAGTGCCAGCCCGAACCCGATTGCAGTGGATGCACTGAAAACGACACCTTCAAGAAGATTATAATCTTTTTTAATCACGAGGATTGCTACCCCGAGTACGGCACAGTTTGTTGTAATCAGAGGAAGGAAAATGCCGAGGGCCTGGTAAAGCGGCTGGCTGATTTTTTTCAGTATTATCTCAACCATCTGAACCAGGGCAGCGATAACAAGTATAAATGTAATCGTCTGCATGAAAGCTATTCCAAGCTTATTGAGAATATATATCTGGATAAGGTAAGTCACGATGGTAGCCAGAACCATTACAAATGTTACGGCGCCGGCCATTCCCAGGGCAGTATTGACCTTATTTGATACTCCGAGAAAAGGGCATACACCAAGGAACTGCGCCAGGACCACGTTATTTATAAAGACCGCGGATATTATAATGAGTATATATTCCATTTTATTTTACTTTGACGTTCTTTTGATCCTGTTGACAAGCGCGATCATATAACCGAGGGCCAGAAAGGCTCCCGGAGCAAGGATGAAGACAAGGACTCCGTCGCCACTTATAAACTTATAACCGAAAATAGTTCCGCTGCCGACAATTTCGCGGAAAGCTCCCAGAATCCCCAGGGCAAGGGTGAATCCAATCCCCATGCCGGCTCCGTCAATCAATGAGGTAAGCACATTATTCTTGCTGGCAAATGCTTCAGCACGTCCCAGGACAATACAGTTGACTACAATGAGAGGAATGAATATTCCGAGGGTCTCGTAGAGCGCCGGTACATACGCCTGCATCACAAGATCAACGATTGTTACAAATGATGCTATAACCACGATAAAGGCAGGTATTCTGACTTTATCAGGAATGACTTTTGACAGCAGGGAAATTACGACATTTGATCCGATCAGGACAAATGTTGTCGCTATTCCCATGCCCATACCGTTAAGCGAAGAAGATGTCGTCGCAAGGGTAGGGCAGGTGCCCAGTACCAGGACAAGGATCGGATTTTCTTTTAAAAGTCCCTTTGTAAAGTTCTCAAGCTGATTCATTTCTGACCTCCTTTCTGAAGGGTATTATAAGCACGCCCGATTGCATCACAAAATGCCCTGGAACTTATTGTTGCTGCGGTGATTGCATCAACCGAACCTCCGTCTTTCCTTACCTTGAGTGGAAATTCAGCGGGATTTTTGCCGTTGAACTGATCTTTAAAGCCCGGTTCGGTCATTTTTGTACCGAGCCCCGGAGTTTCTTTCTGATTCAGGACAGTTATATTTATTATTGTACCGTCAGGTTTAAACCCGGCCATCAGTGTAATTTTTCCGCTGAAGCCTTTATTCGTATATGCATTAACAGCATAACCTACTATCTCATCGCCTTTTTTTGCCGGGTAGACTTCAAGGCTGTCACCTTCGCCTGTCGGCAGAAGGAACATCTCTTCGTTCGGATTATTGGTAAATTCCGGAACAACCTGCCTTATCGCTGATATCTTTTTATTTAATACAGAGAGCTCTATTGGTCCCTTTGTAAGTTCGTAAACAAATCCCAGGCAGGCTGAAGCTCCCAGGGATATTAATGTGAGCGACAGCGCCATATTTCTGAATGTTGATTCAGTCTTAGCCATTTTTAACCTCCTCGCCAAATCTTTTCGGTTTTAAATAAGCATTCATAAGCGGAACAAAGGCATTCATTATGAGAATTGCAAATGATACGCCTTCAGGGTAAGCTCCCCAGATTCTTATCACAACCGTAAGTATTCCAATGCCGCATCCATAGATTATCATCGCTTTCGGATTCATTGGCGATGTAACATAGTCAGTAGCCATGAATATTGCCCCAAGAAGAACACCTCCTGCAAGAAGATGGAACAATGGATCGGCATTTTTTTCAGGGTTGATCAGCCACAGAATAGTCGTGAATATTACAAGGCTTCCAGCAACAGATACAGGTATGTGCCATGTAATGATCTTTCTGACAAGCATATATATGAATCCAATCAGCAGGGCAACAGCGGCAACTTCTCCCACTGAACCTCCCATATCTCCAAGGAACATCTGAGCAGGAGTTGGTATCTGGGTAACCAGTTGTGATATAGATTCGCCGTTTTTCAGTCCTTCCTTTATAATCGCAAGGGGTGTCGCACCCGTTACAGCATCAGTATATCCTGTCCCGAAACCTGCCGGAACAGGCCAGGAGGTCATCTGTACCGGGAATGAGATAAGCATGAATACACGTCCTACGAGAGCGGGATTAAACGGATTATTGCCCAATCCGCCGAAAGTCATTTTAGCAATGGCTATCGATACGAAGCTTCCAATGATTATTATGAAAACAGGAAGGTTTGATGGAACATTAAAAGCAAGCAGAAGACCTGTCACAAGCGCAGATCCGTCCGTGATAGAAATCGGTTTTTTAAAAATGAATCTCTGGATCAGGTATTCAAACAGAAGGCAGGAAATAACTGAAGCAGAAGTAACTATAATCGCACTATAGCCAAAGTAGAATATCGATGTAAACAATGCCGGGAGCAGTGCAATGACCACCCCGAACATCAGTTTCCTGGTTGTTTCTTTCCCGTAGGTATGCGGCGAAGGTGATACGTTAATCAGGTTGCTCATTTAACTTATTTATGAAACTTATTGTTTGACCAGGCGTTCGCGTGCCATTTTTATCACGTTGGATTTGCCAAGTCTTATATAATCCAGAAGAGGTCTTCCGGCCGGACATGTAAAACTGCATGAACCACATTCCATACAGTCAGTAATCCTCTCATGTTCAGCTCTTTCAAACAGTCCCTTTTCGGAAAGTGTCATAAGCAGGAAAGGTTCAAGGCCAAGAGGACACGCTGACACACATTTGGCACATCTGATGCATGCCTTTATTTCCGACCTTACCGACTCATCCCGGGGCAGGAGGATAATTCCCGATGTTCCCTTGACAATGGGAACATCAAGACTGCTAAGGGCTTTGCCCATCATCGGACCCCCGGAAATGATCTTGCCGGTATCTTCCGGCAGACCTCCGGCAGCTTCAATAAGTCTGATTACGGGAGTTCCTGTCCTGACCAGGAAATTGCCCGGATTGCTGAGAGATTTTCCTGTAATTGTAACAACCCTTTCAATCAGCGGCTTGTTCTTCTGAACAGCCTCGTATACCGCAAATGCCGTACCTACATTATGCACAACGCAATTGACATCGAGAGGGAGCTTTCCGGACGGCACTTCCCTGTTTATAAGCGCTTTTATTAGTTGTTTTTCTGCACCCTGCGGATATTTGACCTTTAATTCATGCACCGAGATCCCGTTGAATGCACCGGCAAGTTTGGTAAGATGTCCGGCAGCATCCTTCTTGTTGTTTTCAATACCTATCATGGCACGGTTAACCTTAAGTGCTTTCATGATAATTGACACACCGATAAGAACCTCTTCGCCACGCTCCAGCATAAGACGGTGGTCTGAGGTAAGATATGGTTCACATTCAACTCCATTGATTATCAGCACATCACATTTCTTGCCTGCAGGAACGGTGAGTTTTACATGCGACGGGAATGTTGCTCCTCCAAGCCCTACTATACCCGATTCAAGGCATCTTTTTATGATCTCTTCTGAGGTCAGTTTTATATCAGTTACTATTTCATCACTTCTGTCAATGGTCTCCATCCATTCGTCACCTTCAGTATCAATGAATACGGCAGTCTGCTTATAACCAGTCGTATCAATCACAGAATCAATCCTGTTTATCTTTCCTGATACTGATGAATGGATATTTGATGAAACAAATCCCCTGCTTTCGGCTATTTTCTGACCGGTTTTTACCTTATCACCTTTATTTACAATGACAGCCGCCGGAGTTCCAATATGCTGTGATAACGGTATCGCCACGGAAGAAGGAACAGGAAGAACCTGAACAGGGCTTACGGCTGTAATTTTATTTTCCTGCGGGTGAACCCCGCCTACTGGAAATGTTCTCAACACTTCGGTCTGGTTTTATTATTAAATATCTGGAGTTGTTTTTACAGTCTCACCGGTTACTTCAGCTTTAGGCTTTCGTGGTGGGAAATTAAGTTCAATTATTGAACCTGTCGGACATTCAACCACACATTTCCTGCAAAATGTACATTTGGTTGCATCAATATACGCCAGGTTATTTTCAATTGTAATTGCACCGAATTCACATACCTTGAAGCACTTGCTGCAGGCAATACAGGCAACCTTGCAGGCTCTTCTGGCCGGTCCTCCCTTATCGCAGTTGGAACAGGCCACGTACAGCTTGCGGTCTTTCTTTGCTTTTTTCCTGAGTTCAATGATGTTCCTGGGACAGGCTCTTACGCATGCACCGCAGGCGACGCATTTATCATCAATTATGACGGGCAGATCTGTAACGGGATCCATATACATTGCGTCAAACTGGCACGCCCGGACACAGTCTCCCATACCCAGACAGCCATAGGAACAGTCTGTCTCACCGCCATACAGACTGTGAGCGATCCTGCAGTCATACGCCCCGTCATATTTTGATGTGCGAGGGCGGTATTCCGGAGTCCCGTTACAAAGAAGCACAGCGACAAGAGGTTCAACAACAGGCGCTTCCCTGCCCAGGATTTTTGCTGCCTGTCCCATAACTTCAGCTCCGCCGACAGGACAGTTCAGTCCTTCGAAAGTTTCTGCACGGACCAGAGCTTCAGCGAAATTCCGGCATCCGGCAAATCCGCAGCCTCCGCAGTTCGCTGCCGGCAGGACATTCTGGACCTCGTCTATCCTCGGATCTTCGAATACCTTGAATTTCCGGGCAACAAAATAGAGTATAACTGCCGAAAGGAAGGCAAGAAGGCTGAGACTTATTATTGTTATTAAAACTGTTGAACTCATTAAACAGGCTGTATCGTAAAAGTAAATCTCTTGCTTATCTTATTCCTCAATAAGAACAGGATCAGGTAATATGGTACCAGGATTCCCAGGGATCCTGCACCTGCAGCAAATTCAGGAATGTTCATGGAGGAGAGGACAATAAGCATTATCACAACAAGGAAAAGAGGTGCTATATATCCGATAAACAGTGCAGAATATCCCATTGTCTTCTTCATCAGTACCTTTACCTTATCGCCTCGCTCCACACGGTAATTCCCGTGAATCTCAATGATTTTTTCTTCAGCCTGGGACAGAGTGCAGGAATTCGCGGCATGGCATCCGGAACATGCTGAGGCAGAAGATATTAATATTGTAACTGATTCATTGTCAGATTTCTGCACAACACCGTCGTGTTCTATTGTCTCGTTTCGGGCCATTGATATACCCCTGCGATTTTAAAACCGCAAATTTACAATTAACAAGGAAAGAGAACCTGTTTTTTATCACATTTCTGAAAAGATAATACAATTTACTGTGATATTATTATCGGGATTGATTAATAATAAAACGGAGAACGTAGTGAGGAATCCTTATCAACTTGTCATATTTTATAATTTGTTCATTTATCATTCCCAACACTCATTTATTTTCAAAATAAACAAACCGGGTCAGCTGATATTGCTCCATGAAAACTTTTTGCTGAACAGCCTTTTCAGTTCTGAACTGAGTATAAGGTTCCGGCTCTCCTCGAGGAACGGATCCTTTGCGATTATTTCTTCCGAAATATTTCTCACATATTCTATGATCTGTCCGTCCCTGCCGAGATCGGCAATTTTCAGGTCAAAAGGAATACCGCTTTGCATTGTTCCCTCAATATCGCCAGGTCCTCTGAGTTTCAGATCTGTTTCGGCGATCTCAAAGCCGTCATTGGTCATTATCATTATCTCAATCCTTGCCGCAGCTTCTTTTGACAGTTTATCCGAACTCATCAGGATACAATATGACTGATCGGCGCCTCTTCCGACTCTTCCTCTCAGCTGATGAAGCTGTGACAGGCCAAACCTCTCGGCGCTTTCAATTACCATTACTGTTGCATTGGGAATGTCGACACCGACCTCAATTACAGTAGTGGCAACTAGTATATGAGCCTGTCCTTCCTTGAAGAGCTTCATTGATGCCTCCTTGGTGGCATTCGGCATTCTGCCGTGGACAATGCTTATGCAATACTCCGGCGGCTGGAATATCCTTGAAATAGTGTCCCATCCATCCTCGAGATTTTTATAATCCATTTTCTCGGATTCTTTAATCAGGGGGTAGACAATATAAACCTGCCTGCCCCGCGAAATCTGGTCTTTAAGAAATCCGTATACTTTATTTCTCTCGGAATCGAAGTAGTGCATTGTTTTTACAGGAACTCTTCCGGGGGGAAGTTCATCTATCACGGAGACATCAAGATCACCGTAAAGCGTCATTGCAAGAGTTCGTGGTATAGGTGTGGCGGTCATTACCAGTATATGCGGAGGATTAAGGCTTTTCCGCCAGAGCTTTGCCCTCTGTTCGACCCCGAACCTGTGCTGTTCGTCTATGATTACAAGACCCAGGTTGCTGAATATGACATTTTCTTCAATCAGAGCATGAGTTCCTATAAGGATCCCGAGCGATTTATCCTGAAGCGACTCGCTTATTTCCCTGCGATGAGATCCTTTCGAGGAACCTGTAAGGAGCCTCACTTTGATATCAATCCCTTTAAGCATTTCAGTTATTGTAACATAATGCTGGTTTGCAAGGATTTCAGTGGGAGCCATGAGACATGCCTGGTAACCGTTATCTATTGCAATGAGCATGCTCATTAAAGCAACAAGAGTCTTTCCGCTTCCCACGTCGCCCTGGAGCAGCCGGTTCATCTGTTTGCCGGATCCCAGATCTTTCCTGATCTCCTTCATTACTCTTTTCTGAGCTTCCGTCAGCGGGAAGGGCAGATTATTGAAGTAAAACTTATTGAAGTTCTCTCCGACATGCTCAAAAACAAATCCCCTGGATTTCTGCGACCTGTTGTTCTTATAGCGGATCAGGTTAAGCTGTATGTAGAAAAGCTCTTCAAATTTAAACCTGTATATCGCTTTTTCGAGCTCAGCCGGATTCGAGGGAAAATGTATCTTGTGCAGTGCAGAGTGCAGCTCCATGAGATTGTATTTTTCCACCATCCAGGACGGAAGCGTATCAGGAAGACGGAAATTCATCTTTTTCAGCAGGGTTCCGGTGAGCTTGCTGATCGCTTTTGATGTAATGAAATGATTCTTGAGATTCTCTGTAGTGCTGTACTGAGCCTGTAACGCCGAACTAAGCCTTTCAGCGACTTTCCCTGATGCTTCAATCTCAGGATGTATGATATTTATCATTCCATTGAATACTCCAGGTTTCCCGAATACTATAAACTCAGTACCTGGAGCATAGCTGCTCATAATCCATTTTGTCCCTTTGAACCAGACCAGTTTGATGATACCAGTATCATCCTGGAAATCAGCTGCAAGTCTCTTGCCTTTTCCATAACCTTCCGTGTAATAGCCTTTTATCGTGCCTTTGAGCTGGACAAAAGGAAGATCGGGATCAAGCTCAGCGATCTTGTAAAACCTTGTTCTGTCGATATATTTATAGGGAAAATACCAGAGCAGATCGCGGTATGTGGAAATATTCAGTTCACTTTTGAGTAGCTCAGCCCTTTTTGGCCCGACTCCGGAAAGATAGGTTATATTCGTATCAAGAAAGCCCTGCATGACTGACACCGGACAAAATAATAAAAGGATAACCGAAAATACTTATTTTTGCGAACCCCGCCTAATAAAATAACCTGAACCATGATTTTTACCGGATCATTGAGATATATTGAATATCTGCTATTTGCACGGCACAGGAAGGGGCATGGCATTCATAGTCCGTTTGTTTTTGATTTCGTGAACAGGATATTGAGGAATAAAACAGTCCATCCGTTTGTCTTAACAATTGAAAAGCTGAGAGAAAAAAATATCCGTGATCTGAGAATAATTAATGTTGTGGATCTTGGTGCCGGATCAAGAAGATTTAAAACGAGTTCGAGAAAAGTGTCAGAAATAGCAAAATATTCCGCGATTCCCGGGAAATACGGAATCCTCCTGTCGAACATGGCAGCAGAGTATGGTAAATCTTCAATTATCGAATTCGGAACTTCCCTCGGGATAAGCACAATGTATCTTGCTGCAGGATCGCCTGGATCTGTTGTTTATACCATGGAAGGCTGTCCGCAGACATCCCGGATTGCAGCAGAGAATTTCAGGGAAGGAGGGTTTGACAATATAGTTCTTATGACAGGCTCCTTTGATGATCTGCTTCCTCAGCTTAAAAGGAAGAGGGTGAAACCGGGGCTGGTATTCATTGACGGGAATCATAAGAAGGAACCTCTCTGCCGGTATTTCAGCGGGATATATGAGATATCAGATAATGACACAGTTATCATAATAGATGATATTCATTATTCAAATGAGATGGAGATAGCATGGAATGAAATCAGATCTTATGAAAATGTTAGTGTAACTATCGATCTTTTCAGAATGGGCTTGGTTTTCTTCAGGAAAGGAGTCACCCGTTCAGGTTACACATTGCGCTATTAACAAAAATTAAGACATTATAATTTTGTATTTGGTCAAATTAATCTAATTTCGAAAATTCAAATTTTAAGGTTATGGAGAAAATAATTGAGATTCAAAATATTGTAAAGAACTACCAGGTAGGGTCGGTGATAGTGAGGGCTTTAAGGTCTGTCTCAATTGATATCAAACAGAATGAATATGTTGCAATTATGGGCCCTTCAGGTTCCGGTAAATCAACGCTCATGAACCTTCTGGGCTGCCTTGACACGCCAACAAGCGGAGCATATATACTCAACGGCACTGATGTTAGCAAGATGGAAGATGACTTTTTGGCTGAAGTAAGAAACAAGGAAATCGGGTTTGTTTTTCAGACATTCAACCTTCTTCCAAGGTATTCAGCTCTGGAAAATGTGACACTTCCCCTCATCTATGCAGGAGTTCAGAAGGCCGAAAGAGAAAAACAGGCTATTGAAACTCTTGAACAGGTCGGACTTGCCGACAGGATGACTCACAAGCCGAATGAACTGTCAGGGGGGCAGAGACAGCGTGTTGCAATTGCAAGAGCGCTGGTGAATAAGCCTTCAATAATACTGGCTGATGAACCTACAGGTAACCTCGACAGCAAAACTTCAATGGATATTATGGGACTTCTCGATGATATTCACAATAACGGGAATACAGTTATTGTGGTAACTCACGAGGAAGATATTGCACGACATGCAGCACGTATAATCCGCCTGTTCGACGGAGAGGTGGCCCAGGATGTTCCCAATGAAAAATATAAGCCCGCACCGCACAAATAGAAATCCGGTTTCCGGATAATAAGCTGATGAAGATATACACCCGGACAGGAGATGATGGTACGACCTCCCTGCTGGGAGGAAAAAGGATTTCGAAGACGGATATCCGTGTCGAAGCATTTGGTACAGTTGATGAACTGATCTCGTGGATCGGTCTGCTGAAGGATCACAAAGAGAATATTGGCCGGAAAGCATTCCTGGAATATATTCAGGGACAGCTCATGCTTAGCGCTGCGGCACTCGCGACAAGCCCTGATCTCAAGGAACGGGTGAAATACTTACCTTCTCCTGATTGTCTTTCTGTCCTGGAAGAAGAAATCGATGACATGGAAAAAGTACTAAGACCTGCTGATGGGCTTATCCTGCCGGGAGGGAATATTCTTGTTTCTTATTGTCATATAGCCAGATGTGTTTGCCGCAGGGCTGAAAGGGCAGTGCTTAGACTGGAT
>Ga0172363_10003028_pt1 | contig 13616 bp, 13 predicted proteins | sample LakKivs2_kivu2a2_FD_114541 | JGI IMG/M metagenome (GOLD analysis project Ga0172363, IMG submission 114541) | Sediment microbial communities from Lake Kivu, Rwanda - Sediment s2_kivu2a2 | ecosystem: Environmental > Aquatic > Freshwater > Lake > Sediment | place: Rwanda: Western Province, Lake... | reverse complement strand
CACGAAGAGCAGTTGTCCCAGTGAGAGACCAGTGAGCGTGTAGGCAGTCGTCGCCGTCACGGGCGCCCCGTTCGACCAGCCCAGCCCATCGGTGCTGGTGTAGACCCGGTAGCCGGTGGCGGCGTCGCCGACCAGGCCGATGGCATCGGTAGGTGAGGGCCGCCAGGAAACTCGCACCTGGCCGTTGCCGACGTTCTGGACCGCCAGGTGGGTAGGCGGTTCGGGCAATTCGAGCAGATCAATCCCATCCCGTCCTTCGAAGTAGTGTACGATGCCTTGATAGACGGCGCGGGCGGCCAGCATCTGGAAGGTGGGTTCCTTGAGCGCGTTGGTGTCTGTGGGGTTGTCGTGGAAGGCGACCTCGATCAACGTGCCGGGCATGCGCGCCGAAGGATCATCGTCCCACAGCAGACGCAACTCCCCCAGATTCTCCCGCTTTTCCCCTCGATCAGCCCAGGTAGGGTCCCAACCCGCACGGATGTCGTGGATTACCTCAGTATGGACAGCATGCTGCAGTTTCAGGCTCCCCTCGGTACGAGTCAGCACCTCACTGTTGTGGACATAGGTCTCGGTGCCACGGGCGGCGCCGTCGTAACCATTGGTATGCCAGGAGACGTAGACCGCGTCGTCGCCGGTACCGGCGTGCTCCCAGCGGGCATAGATGGGCCGGGCGATCACATCGTTGAAATCGGGACAATCATCGGGGTCCACGCCCATCCGCTGCGTATGATAGAAAGCAGCCACCTCCCACCAGGGCTTGCCCGGCGCGTAAGGGGCAGTAGTCTGGATACCAGTCAGGTCGTCGAAGGTACCGCCGCCGAAGCGCACCGCGTCGGCGATGACGGCTTTTCCCGCCACGCTGGAACGATTGTCGAGCGTGACGCGCGCTTCCTCCTCAACCCGGAAGCCGTAAGTGCCCAGATAGTGCCAGGTGGAGCCATGGTGCTGTTGATTGACGGTGACCACCGTCTCGCCCCCGGCGTGATAAACCGTATAACGGGCGTCAGGCGCACGGTTGGAGCCAGGCTGGTACCAGACGTAGACGGCGTATCGCCCATCGGCGGGGAGCGCAGCAGCCCAGGCGGCCGTAGCGGTGGCCGTGCCGTTCACCGTCGTGGCATAACGATACGTACGCCCCTGGTAACCGGTGTACGTGCTGGTGGCCCAGACCCCGGCCTCGAGGTACGCCGTGCCCGGCCCGAGAGCATCGTTGTCCACGATCACCTCAGCCCCGTTCATGTCTCGCTCGCGCACCGGCCAGACCTGCGCCCCGGCGTTCCACAGGTATTGCAGCAGGTATTGGTCCACTGCCTCGGCGTTGTTGTGGTCCTCGATAATCGGACCGGTATAGGGAGGCCGCGGATACGATGGTCGCTGTGTACGCCAGGTGTAACCGCTCCACTGCCAGCCGTGCCCGGCGCTGACGTAGACGGTCTTTCCGGTCAGCGCGCCCCGTGGCTGGGCCTGCCCGGGAGCCGGCGGCTGGCCGATGTAGGTCGCAGAAAAGGGTACTGCCTCTTCGCCGCCGGGCACCGTCTCCTTGCGCGGGGCCGGAATCGGGGGCAGGAAGGCCGCCAGCGGGACGTATGCTCCGGCGCCAGGGTCCCAGGTCTGGATGCGCAGGTCGCGCCACCTCAGCGGCTCCAGCGTCGCGCCGATCTGGTTGACGATGATCTCAAACGTCATCGAGTCCAGGCTCCGCAGCGCGTCCGGCGGCACGCGCAGGCGGACGATCACCGTGCGGTCGGGCTGCACCTGCAGGTCATCCAGGCGAGTCCCGGCCGGGATAGCGGACCACAGCCCCCGCGCCCGCTCCTGAGAAGTGGGACCAACCAGGAGCGCCCCCAGCAGTCCCTTCGAGTCAAGGCCAGTGACGCTGGCCCCGATGGTCCGCTCGACGCACACAGGCCCCTGGGCAGACCAGAAACATACGGGCGTGGATGCCTGAGCGGAGGCAGAAGCAGAGAAGGCAGCCAGAAGGATGACGGCCAGAGCAACCAGGGGTAGAATTTGTATCCCTTTCCTGAGACTCGTCGCCATACTCTCCCTACATCTACCCCTCAAGGAAGTAACGTCAGTCCTGCGAGCGTGAGCAACGTATTCAACAGGCTCCTCAGCTCAGGGCACTGAGCCGCAGCCACAGTCAGATCCTGGTTACGCAAGACGGCCGCCATCTCGATGGGCTTGACGTACTTGCGCGGAGGCCTGGCAATCCGGTAGAGTTCATCAAGCCGTCTGGAAGGAGGGTTCTCCAGGTTGACTGCCTCTGGGTTGGCACCTGGCTTCGCTCGTTGGACTCCCAAGCGCCTGCAGATGAAATCCCAATAGGGCAAGAGCCAGGCCTCCACATCGTATTGCGCAGCATGGGCATAGAAGCGCGGCTCATCACCTACTGCGTCCCGCAGAAACTGTTTGGCGTCACTCGCAGAGGTAAACTCCGGGTACACGTCAATCAGCCCTACAACAGCCGTCACCTTGGGGTCACGCAGTTCCAGGCGCACACGATGGCAGAGTTTCCCTGGATTCAGGGTCATAATGTCCTTTGGACGCAGCGCTACCTTCGGCTTACCTGCCGCGACGGCCTGTTCATCCAGGAAAGACTTGAGTTTGTCTCTGAGCGCTGTTTCGGTATTGCCCTCTACCAGCAGAACGATGGTCATGGGCGACCTCCCAGTGTCCCCATCAACCATAGATCGCGTAATGTATACTCTTCGAGCCACTCTCCCAGGTCCATCGTGTCAGCCCAAGTGAATTGGGTACGCCCCTCGATCTTGTCCAATACCACCACTTCCCGCGGTTGTAGCCAACGCACCAAGTCGGGAGAATGCGTAGCCACAATGACCTGGGTGCGCGCAGCCGCATCCTGCAGCAAACCAGCCAATAGCTTGACCAACTCAGGATGCAAACTGACTTCAGGCTCATCTATCAGAATGACAGGCGGTGGGTCTGGCACAAGAAGAACCGTGTTCAACCACAGGAAGCGCAGCGTTCCCTCCGACAGTTGATTGGGATAGAGCGGTACCGTCAGGTCCTCCTGGTACCAGGCAAGCGTGACCTGGCCTGCCCCCACCGTTGGGAACTCCAGGCGTTCAAAACCAGGAAATCCCACCCGCAGGACATCCTCGACGCGCGTGTAGACATCCTGATGGAGGGTGCGCAAATTGTACAAAGCAGAATAGAGATTCTCACCGTTGGGACCAGGCCGCGCAGCGGGAGTGAGCGACTGAGGAAGCCGGACTACCGAGCGCGCGCTTACGTCCAGAAAACTGTAGAACTCGACCCCATACAAGGCTACCCTTATCCTACCCACCTCCCCGTATACTGGCAGTGGAGCCTGCACCAATGCCAATTCGAGCGCATCAAGTTTCTGGGTAATGCGCAAAAGACTTGGGTCATCCGGGTTGTCATAACGCACATTGTGATATTGGGCATCAATGTAGCGATGTGGCTCACCCGCAGTCACACCTAACCGCCACTCCAGCCGCTCAAAAGCAATCTCGTAGCCAAATCCACGGGGTACCAGTTCAAAGCAGTAGCGCGCCGGCTCTCGACTGCGCTCGCTCTCCACATCCACCGCCAGACCGATCTTTAGACGGCTCGACACTCCCGGCACTTTAGACAAGACAGCATCCAGGCCTCCATACCCTTCCAGGGCTTTTGCTAGGTTGCTCTTCGCAGCGCGATTCAAGAGCAGAAAGACCTCCAACAAAGCTGTTTTGCCAGAGCCGTTTGGACCAATCATCACCGCCAACGGGCGCAATGGAAGCGATACATCTACGATGCTGCGGTATCCCTGCACTTGAATCTCGGTGAACTTCATCGTTTTCTCCCCCTACCCTCTTTTCGCCGCCCACGCCAGCACTTGCTCCACCCCGCGCGTGTTGATCACGTCGGCCGTCCGCGCCCAGCCCCGCCGCGCCGTCGCCACCCCAAACGGCAGCACGTCGAAGCCACCCGCGTCGTGCGCATCGGAGTTGATCGCCAGTCTTACGCCCAGCTCAATCGCCCGCCGCACGTGCGCGTCGCGCAGGTCGAGGCGACTGGGATGCGCGTTGACCTCCAATGCGGTGCCCGTCTCGGCCGCCGCGCGGAAGATCGCCTCCAGGTCCACGTCCGCCCCTTCCCGTTCGCCGATCAGCCGCCCCGTCGGATGGGCGACGACGTCCACGTGCGGGTTGCGGATCGCCCCCAACGTGCGCGCCGTGAACTGCTCGCGACTCTGGCGCAGCCCGCTATGCACCGCCGCCACGACCAGGTCCGGCCCGGCCAGCACTTCGTCGGGAAAATCCAGCGTCCCATCGGCTCGCACCTCGACCTCGACGCCTGCCAGCAGCCGGAACTTGGCGCCCAGCCGCCGGTTGACCTCCGCCACCTCGGCCCGTTGCTCCCGCAGCCGCTCGACGGTCAGCCCGCCGGTGATCCCTAAGCTGTGCGAGTGGTCGGTCACCAGCGCGTATTCCAGCCCCAACGCCTGCGCCGCCTGCGCCATCTCCAACAACCCCTGCCGTCCGTCGGACCAGGTGGTGTGGAACTGCAGGTCGCCTCTCAGGTCGCCCACTTCGATCAGGTCGGGCAACCGGCCATCCAAGGCCGCCTCGATCTCGCCGCGATCCTCGCGCAACTCGGGCGGGACGAGCGGCAACCCCAACGCAGTGTAGACCTCCTCCTCGGTCGCACAGAGAACCTCGGCGCCGTCCTCCCGCTTGAGCGCGTACTCGCTCAACGAGAACCCCCGCTCGAGCGCCAGCGCGCGCAGGTGGATGTTGTGGGCCTGGCTGCCGGTAAAATATTGGAGCGCCGTCCCCCAGCGCGCCGGTTCTAGCACGCGCAGGTCCACCTGCAGCCCAGCGCGGGTGCGAACGGAAGTCTTGGTGGGGCCGCTGAGAAGCACCTCGGCCACCTGCGAGAGCTCCCGAAAGCGGGCCATCACCGGTGCGGGATCCTCCGTCGCCACCAGCAGGTCCAGGTCGCCCACCGTTTCACGCATGCGGCGCAGGCTGCCGGCAGGCGCAGCCTGTACGACGCCCGGCACCTCCCGCAGCGCGTCCAGCATCGCGCGGGCCAGCGGCCAGGCTACGCCGAGCAGAATGCGGTCGCTCCGCCGCTTCCGCGCCTCGATCCCGGCCAGCACTTTCTCCTCGCTTTTGGCCCCCATGCCGGGCAGGTTACGCAGGCGGCCCTCTCGTGCGGCCTGTTCCAGCGCCTCGACGCTGGTGATGCCCAGCTCCTTCCAGAACAGCGCCGCCCGCTTGGGGCCGACGTCGGGGACTTCGAGCATGGCGACGACACCAGCGGGCACCTGGGCTTTGAGCTTCTCGTACGCCTCCACCCGGCCCGTCCGCATCAGCTCGTCAATCTTGGTCGCCAGCGTCTCGCCGATGCCGGGGATCGTCTCCAGTGCCCCCATCCGCCAAAGTTCCTCCAACGGCTGGCCCAGCGTCGCCACATTCTCCGCCGCGCGGCGATAGGCCATGATGCGGTGGTAGTTTTCGCCCTGGATGGCCAGGATGTCGGCCATCGCTGCAAAGACCTTCGCCACTTCCTGATTGTTCATCTATCCCCTCCGGCCCTTGCGCCTGATTATACTCTATCTCCTCTGCTTGACCAATCGGTGATGAGGGAGCATATTTTCTTATTTCGTTCTGGGCAATGCATCCAGCCCACGACCGACACAAACAACCTGATTCAGAAACAAGAACTCAAAATTCAGCTTCTTCAATACTCGTTCCAAGACTTCACAACCAATAAACGGCACAGGAGTGAGCATAAAACGCTCCTTGGAAATCGTTGTGAAACCATACTGTTCCAGTAGCTGCTCAGTGTCCCTCAGGCTTAGAATTTGAACTATGGTTCTCTGAGAAAAGTGCCTTAACAAAAGTCCTAAGCGGATGCCCAGGGGAGTAGGATCCATAGCGACCAATTTGCCCTCCTGATTAAGGACCCGACCATACTCCTCAAGAAGCCTCTCCAAACCCCTGATATGTTTGAAAACGGCTGTACATATGATAGCGTCAATGCTCCTGTCAGGAAAAGGCAAACGTTTTCCATCTGCCTGGACTACATACGGTACATTTGCGCACGCAGCTCGCAAATAGTCCAATCGTATGTCTATACCAATGCAGAGTCTGAATCCATAGTGCTTCGCCAGCTTACAGAAAACCAGACCATCGGCAGTTCCGATATCGAGAATCGTGTGTGATACTGAACAGTCGAGCTGCGCAAAGTGCCGGATGAGAGCCTCTGCTCTACAATGAATTCCATACTGCATCAAAACCTTTGACTTCCTAACACCAAGATAGTTTCTCACCGCAACTTCCTTACACCCTCACTATCATTCAGACCATCTGGAGCACGTTGAGAGGGTTGTCCTATCACCTTTATTGTCAGGCCAACCCATCAAGTGAATGGCGCCCAAGCCCTCGTGCTTCCCATCTTACGGTGCACGAGGGACAGGCGTATCTCGGCATACATACCGGAGAGTTGTCGAATCGGAGAACGATGCAAGCAACTGGAAACGCTACAAAAACATAGCCTGGGGCACGACCTTGAAGAGGGAATTGCAGGCCATCCGGGGATCAGAACACATCCCCTGGTATTATACGACAAAAAAGGATACCTTGTCCAGGGGAATAAGGTAAATATCTTCTGAAAAAAATTCTTAAACAGCGGGAGCCACCAGTTCCAGGCAGCCATTCAAATGTAATCTGGATAAGCCGCTTGACAATGGCCCTATGGTACGGTAAGATAGCACTGATATGCTACACGCTGTGACATTTGACTTCTGGGGCACCCTCTACCAGAACGCATTTGGCCAGGAGGAACGGCTGCACCTGCTGGAGCAAGTTCTGGCCCGCCACGGCCAGCCGCGCGATTGGGCGGCGCTCGAAGCAGCCTATCGCCACGCCTGGACTTTGATGGACCGTACGTGGCGCGCGCAGCACCGCCCCTCCCCCTTCGAGCACTGGCTGCACGAAGTGCTGACCTTCCTCGACGTAGACTTGCCCGAGGACGTGCGGACGGGCCTGCGTGGGCCGATTGAGGACGTCCACCTGCACACCAATGTGCCCCAGCCTGTCCCAGGCGTGATCGAGGTCCTGCCCCGCCTGTCCCGGCGCTACCGGCTGGGGCTCATCTCCGACGTCGGGCTGACGCCAGGCCGCGTCTTGCGCGAAATCCTGCGCCGCGACGGGCTGCTGCCCTACTTCCAGGCGCTGACCTTCTCCGACGAGACCGGCGCGACCAAGCCCCGCCCGGAACAGTTCCTGCGTACATTGGACGTCCTGGAGACTCATCCCGAGGAAGCCGCCCACGTCGGCGACCTGCCGGAGACCGACCTGGCCGGGGCCAAGGGGGTGGGAATGCGAACAATCCTGTTCCTGGGGGTGAGCCAGCGCCAGGACGGTCTGCCGCTGGCCGACGGCATCTTCGAGGAGTATAATGAATTAGAACAACTGCTAGAGGGGCTAGAATGAGTATCTACGAATACGTCGGCAACGTCCACGTGCACACTTCCTACTCGGATGGGGAAGCGCTGCACGCCCAGATCGCCCAGGCGGCGGCCGAGGCCGGGCTCAACTTTGTCATCGCCACCGATCACAACGTGTGGGTCAACGGCTGCGAGGGCTACTACGGCCAGGCCATGCTCCTGGTGAGCGAGGAGGTCCACGACGTGCGCCGCTGCCCCCCGGTCAATCACCTCCTCACCTATAATGCTGAGGCCGAGTTGGCTCCCCTGGCCTCAGATCCACAAGCGCTGATTGACGAGGTAAACCGGCGAGGTGGCTTCTCCTACCTGGCCCACCCCTACGAGTACAGGAGCTCCATCAGCCCCGACCTGACCGCCATTCCGTGGGCCGATTGGGACGTCACAGGCTACACGGGGCTCGAAGTCTGGAATTACATGTCCGAGTTCAAGGCGCTCTTGAACAGCAAACTGACGGCCGTGTACTATGCTTACTTTCCGGCCCAGGGCATCCGCGGGCCGTTCCGGGCCACGCTCCGCCAGTGGGACCAACTGCTGGCACTGGGCTGGCGCGTCGCGGCCATCGGCGGGTCCGACGCGCACGGTACTACCTTCTCGCTAGGCCCCTTCCGTCGCGTGGTGTTCCCCTACAGGTACCTCTTCCACTGCGTCAACACGCACATCCTGACCGACCGCCCGCTCGACGGCCGCCTGGAGCACGACAAGCCGCTGGTCTACGACGCGCTGCGCGCTGGTCACACGTGGGTAGGCTACGACCTGATGGCCCCCACGCTCGGCTTCCGCTTCACCGCGCGCAGCATTCACAACCAGGCGCTGGTCGGAGACGAGCTGATACGCACAGGGGCGACCAAGTTCGAGGTTCAGACGCCCCACAGCGGCGACATCCGCCTGGTACTCAACGGACGGATCGTAGCCCGGGCCAGGGGCCAGGTTCTCCAATACACGACCGCCGAGCCAGGCGCGTACCGCGTCGAGGTCTACCGCATGTACCGGGGAGACCGCCGGGGCTGGATTTTCAGTAGCCCAATCTACGTCATGTAGATGTAGGACAAGTTGCCAAGTTGTCCCTGCCGGTTCTCTATGTAGATGTAGGACAAGTTGCCAACTTGTCCCTAATGAGGAAAGCCCCGATCAACGATAAATCGGGGCATCCATCAGGGGCATCCGCCGTATTTCGTGCTGCAAACCAGGTTAAGGAAGAACCGGCCTGTTGCCTGGAGTCCAGGATCCTGGACTATGCGAGTTCCTTGCCCGGCCCGCTCTCGAAAAAGTCGGCATTCTTGCGGGTGTCGCGTGCATGCTCTTCGGGCACGTCATCTTCGTGGAAGATCGCCTCGTTCGGGCACTCGGCCTCGCAGGCCGCGCACTCGATGCACGTCTCGGGGTTGATGTAGTAGGTGGGCCAATCTGGATCGTCGTCCACAAAGTGAATCGAATCACTGGGACAGACGTCCACGCACAACCCGGCACGCTCGCACTTGCTGGTGATTACATAAGCCATTTTTCCTTGCCTCCATTTTGGGATGTGATTTAGAATATGCCAGCCCTCGCTCGCTCGTGAGGCCGGTTTCTCAAGAGCCGTTTTTATTGTAACGGGATTTGAATCTTTGTCAAGCAGAAACTTTCGCCCATACCTGGGCGTAGGCCTGGGGGTAACGACTGCATCCACGGCCGCCGTGCTCATCCGCCTGGCCCAACTTGAGGCCCACTCACTCGTTATTGCCGCCTGGCGGCTGCTGCTGGCGACGCTCATCCTGGCCCCCATCACATTGGCCACCCGTCGCGCCGAATTGCACGGACTGACGCGCCGGGAGTGGGCCAGCGCCCTGCTCGCCGGCCTGTTGCTGGCGCTCCACTTTGCCACCTGGATCACCTCGCTGGCCTACACGTCGGTGACGGCGTCGGTGGCGCTGGTCTCGACCAGCCCCCTCTTCGTCGGATTAATCTCCCACTTGCTGCTGCGCGAACGGCTGTCGCGAGAAATGGCCGGCGCGCTCCTCGTGACGATGACCGGCAGCATACTGATCGGGCTGGGCGACCTGGGGGCGAGCACACACCGCTTGTGGGGTGACGTGCTGGCCCTCGTGGGCGCGATGGCAGGCGCAGGCTATTTCCTCATCGGGCGACGCCTGCGCGCACGCCTCTCACTCCTGGCCTACGTGTTCCCCGTCTACGGTATCGCCGCGGCCGCATTGGCGATCATCATGCTGGCCTCCGGCTTTCCTGCGCTCCCCCACCGCCCACAGACCTGGGGCTCGCTGCTGTTGCTGGCGCTGGGCCCCCAGATCCTGGGCCATTCATCGCTGAACTGGGCGCTGCGTTACCTCTCAGCGACCTACGTCACCATCGCCACGTTGGGAGAACCCATCGGCTCTACAATATTGGCCTGGTGGCTGCTGGAGGAACGACCATCACTGTGGGCCGTGGCTGGCGGAGCATTGATCCTGGCAGGCATCGCCGTCGCCTCGTACGCCGAGCGCCCGCCACGCACGTCGCCACCTTGCCCACCTGACCTAACTGCGTTACAATAAGTACCTGCTCATCCTCCCGCAGGTTTGGCCAGCCTTTATAATAACCTGCGAGAGGGTAGGTTGATTGGTTCCGGCTTGTCCGGGTTAGGAGAAAAGACAATGCAAGTCCGATGCCAACGTTGCGGCGCCATGTTCACGCTCAGCCGTGAAGCCGTGGCGGCTGCGTTAGAGGAAGCAGAGCAGGCCAAGGCCAGGCACCACGCCGTAGATTGCCCCAAGTGCCGCCACCAGATCAAGGTGCCCATCAAAGACATCCAACGCCTCCGGCCCCGCTAACCCCCACGGGTGCTCACGGTGAATCACAGATGCTCACGGTGGACCACAGTCCACCGCTAGACGCGAGGAGATTCCTCGCTTCGCTCGGAATGACGGGCGCCGCTTCGGAATGACGGGCGCCGCTTCGGAATGACGGGCACTGCTTCGGAATGACGGGCACGGATCAGGGAACTGGAGTTGCGGGTACTTCGATCCGCAGAGGCCGGTAAGGCGCACCAGGCCACACCTCCAACGCCGGCGATACGTCGTCGAACCAGGCGGTGTAGAGGGCATCGAATTCCCCTTCTGCTTTCAAGACCTGGAGCGTGAGGTTGACCAGATCGCGGAACGCAGAATCGCCCGGTGGAAGCCCCAACGCCAATGGCGCCTGGGTCAAGCGCAGCGGGAGCACACCCAGGCCAGGCGTCGCGTAGGCCGGCCCCAACAGGTCGGCCCGCTCACCGGCAACCGCCGCCGCCTGCCCCCCTACCAGCAACCCGATAGCAGCTTCCAGCGTCGGCTGCGGCAGCACCACCAGCGAAACGCCCGCGCTCTGCGCGGCCGCCAGCAACACCTCCCGGCCCCCGCTCCCTTCAACCACCGCCACCTGCTGCCCGCTGAGGCTCGTCACGTCGGTAATTGGTCCCCCGGCCCACACCAGCAACCCCTGGCCCGCCACGTAGGTCGTCAGGCTGAAATCCAGTCTCAACTCCGCTGCGCGAGTGTGGGGCAAGGCGCCGATCAACAGGTCCGCCTGGCCTGCACGCAGCATCTCCTGTCCTACCTCGCCCGTCGTAGGGATGAAATCCACCGCCGCTCTGTCGCCCAGCCAGCGCCCGGCCAGCCGCTGCACCAGGCTGACCTCGTAGCCGGCCGGCGCACCGTCCGCGTCCACGTAGGCGAAGGGGGCACGGCCAGGCCCCAGCGCCACAGCCAAGCGGCCCCGCGCCTGGATGGCCGCGATCGTATCGGGCACGTCCGCCACGACGGGGCTGTCCGCCAGTGAGGGCACTTCCTCCCCTGGCCAGCGCTCGACGGCCGGGGGCGACTCCGGCCCCAACCAGCGCGCATACAGGTCCGCAAACGTGCCATCTGCGACCATGGCCTGGAAGGTCAGATTGACCAAATCGGCGAAGAAGGGATCGTTCTGCGGGAACGCCAGCGCCACCGGGGCCGCCGTGTACTGCCCGACGATGGTTGCCTCGGGCAGCATGGTTCGCCCCCAGAACAGCCGGCGGCGCAGGTCGGCCACGGCGTCCACCTCCTCCCGCCCCAGCGCCGCCACCGCTGCGTCGAAGCGGTCGTACGCCTGGAACGTCAGCGTGAACGGCACGGCAGCCTGCAATGCGCCTTCGGCCTCCTCCCACGCCACGACCCCCACCGGCCGCCCCTGTAAGTCTGCCGGCCCTTGTAGGGGCAGGCCTTGCGCCTGCCCTCCGGCAACGCGCACCAACAGCGCCTGCCCGTCAATAAAGTACGGCAGGCTAAAGTCAGCCCCCGCCTCCCAATCCTGCGTGTGGACGAGCGTCGTGATGACGACGTCCACCTCGCCCGCCTGCAGGTGCTCGATGGCCGTGTCGGAGCGCACCTGGCGAAAGCGGACCGCCTGGGCGTCCCCCAGCCAGCGGAGAGCCAACTGGCGCCCAAAATCCGCGCCAAAACCGGCCACCTCCCCATCGTCATTGACGTACCCGAAGGGCTGGAGGTCGTAGCGCACGCCGACGACCAGGTACCCCCTGGCGCGGATGCGCGCGCCGGTCGTCGCATTTTCCGGGAGGGGGGTTGACGTGGGCGGGGGGGGCGTCGGGGTGGGGATAGACGAGCGGGTGGTTTCTGCAGTTTCCTTATTGGCACAGGAACCAAAAAGGAGGACAATAAGCAATAGCCAGAGACAAGAGAGGTGGGGAATATGACTGAGGTGCAACTGACCGACATGCACCCGGCGACGTTGTCTAGTCCAGTTCATTCCACTCCACAACGGTGATTCTACGGCCAAGAATTTCCTCTACCTCCCGGATCAGCATGCGAAGTTGAGGCACAGAGTACTCTGCATTGGAAGGGATTGCCAGGCGGTACCCTTCGTAAACCATGAACTGATGCCGCGTGCCGGAATATGGACCGTCGAAACCGAGTTCCAGTAGCCGGTGGATGAAAACACGGCGTTTACATGGTGCCCACTGGCTCATACACCGGCTCCTTGTTCAAGTCAATGCCTTCGATCACTGGAAGTGGATGGCCCAATTTAAGACCAACAAGAATCCAATCCTCCAACGTGGAGCGTAATTCATCCTCACATTCGCGCAACGTAGCCCCAAATGCCACCACTCCCTTGCAGGGTGGGATGCGCCCGGCAAACGTGCCATCGTCCAACTTGTCATAGACTGCATGGTCCATCGCTTGTTCCATATATTCAGTCAGGATGTACCGTACTTCCATCAGACTCCTCCTGGGACAAGATGGCATCTTGTCCTACATGTTCGAGGCAAATTATAGCATGTCACGCTCATGCAGGCAACGTTTCATAGAGACGGTGCTCGTGAATATAGGCTTCGACCGCCAGCGGCACCAGGTAGCGCAGCGGCAACCCCTCGTGCGCGCGCCGCCGCAGGTCAGACGCCGCGACGTCCAGGTACGGCGCGTCAAGCCAGACCAGCCGCTCCCGCACACCTGACACGGCCTGCTCCAGCACCGCCAGGTCCGGCTCGTAGCCCGGGCGCCGCATTACTGCCAGGTGAGCCAGCCGCACGATGCCGGCCGGATCGTGCCAGGTCAGAAACTGCGCCAGGCTGTCCCCGCCCATCAAGAAAAACAAATTCGCCCCCGGGTACTCTCCCCGCAGCAGTGCCAACATCTCGACCGTGTAGTGCGGGCCAGGGCGCTCCAGGTCCACGCGCGAGAGGATAAAGGCAGGGTTGTCACCAATCGCCGCCTCCACCATCGCCACGCGGTGGTGGGCCAGCGCGATCGGCCGGTCAGGCTTGTGGGGCGGCTGCCCGGCCAGCACAAACAGCACGCGCCCGAGTCGCAGTTGCACGCGCGCATTCTCCGCCAGCACCAAATGCCCATAGTGCGGCGGATCGAACGTCCCGCCAATGACGCCTAATCTCGTAACCTGCAACTCCCTGTCTCCCAATCACAAATCGGCAAATCAGCAAATCGGCAAATCGGCAAATCAGCAAATCGCCCATTCGCCATTCGCTATTCGCCATTCGCCATTCGCAGATTCGCCATTCGCCATTCGCTATTCGCCATTCGCCATTCGCTATTCCTCCCACACCATTTCTCTCTCGCCGATGTGGACCGTGTCCCCCACCCGCACGCCCGCCTCCTCCAGCGCCGCTGCAATT
>Ga0172363_10003026_pt1 | contig 13621 bp, 10 predicted proteins | sample LakKivs2_kivu2a2_FD_114541 | JGI IMG/M metagenome (GOLD analysis project Ga0172363, IMG submission 114541) | Sediment microbial communities from Lake Kivu, Rwanda - Sediment s2_kivu2a2 | ecosystem: Environmental > Aquatic > Freshwater > Lake > Sediment | place: Rwanda: Western Province, Lake... | reverse complement strand
CATCACCTGAAATTAACTTTCTGGAATAAAGTTCTCAGGGGCCAGGCTTCAGGACCGATTTGCAGATCGGTGGTTTCCGGTACTTTCTTCTACCATAATTTGAAGTATTTCCAGTTCCTGGTCCTCAAACCAGATCTTCTGGCAGGAGTAACATTTATAAACCGGCATCAGGTAGTGGTAGCTGAAGGGCCTCAGGGTGAACTGCAGGCCGCATTCCGGGCAGATGGCCGGAGGCTTTTCTTTAAGAACCGGAGGTTTTAGATTTGGATCCAGAAGGGATTCCCGGTAAGCCAGGGCTTTTTGCTTCAGCCAGTCCGGGAAAGCCAGCTCTCTTCGGGCAAAGATTTTTTCCAGGTCGTTGAAGGCCACCAGCTTCCCCTGGCAGGTCTGGCATTTTCTGATTTTGACCCCCTCATAAAAAGCTACTCCCAATTCTGTCCGGCAGATGGGGCATTTATTCTGACCGGCCGGGTCCAAGGGCTGTTTTTTCAGCTGCCGGAAAAGGGCAAAGCGAACCTGGGGAAAATTGCGGGCTGGCCCTTCCAGATTTTCCTTGAGGTTTTTAATTCTGGTGGCTGGCGTAAAATAGGGGAGAGCAATCAGAGCTCCCAGAACAAATGGGCCCTCCCACCGGCCGCGGGCATTCCTGGCCAGCCAGACACTTTCTTTTTCTAAATTTTCTCTGGCCTGGAATTGTAACTGCCTCAGTTTTTCCTGATATTCGGGGCTGCTTTCTTCATTTGAGCCATAAAGAAGGCGGGATTTTTCTCTCTGTTGTTCTCGCTCTCTGACTTCCCCCATCACCTCCCTGACATTTTTATGAGCCATTTCAGCCAGAGTTTTAAGCCTGAGCATAAGCGGAGGATGGGTATTGAAGAGCTTATCCCTGACTCCTTCCTGGATGTCCCTGGAATCGGGTGGGACAAGAAAGAGGGGAGTGAAAAGACTGCTATCGCCGAGAAAGGAATTAGCAAGATGGGCTTTGTAAATTATCCTGGCCAGAGCCATGGGGTCGCGGCTAAGCTCCACGGCGGTGGCATCGGCCAGGAGTTCTCTTTTCTGACTGATCAGGGCCACAAAGAAATTTAGCAACAGGAAGGAGATTGAGCTGGCCAGGTAAATCAGCGGTTGAGCCGACCCTTTACCCCTGCCGGGAGACTTAAGGGCGGGCTGGCTAAGCTTCCTCTGTTCTTCCAGAGATTCGATAAGCTGTTCATAGAAAGCGGCCAGGGAACAGATGAGCGTCAGAAGGAAGGTATCTCCTTTAAGGATATGGGCGGTTTCATGGGCTACTACCGCCTGGAGTTCATCACGGCTGGCTTCGGCCAGGAGCCCTTCTGTAACCACAATGGCCGGAAGCTCGTCCTGACCGATGAGAGATAGCGAATTGATGTTTACCGTGGGGATTATATAGCCTTGAAGTCCGGGCAGGCCGGAGGAGATTTTCATCTCTTCCAGGACATTAAGAAAGCTCAGGTGGTAACGGTCTTCCGGGTCGGGGGAACAGGCCCTGAGGTTTCTCAGAATATAGCCGACTCCATTTTTTCTGGCCTGGATAAAATTAAGACCGGCCAGGCCCAGGGCTATTATGAGGACAACGATTATATATTTATAGAAGAATGAACTGGCAAAAAAGCTGAAGCCTGTCAGAAAAGCTCCAACGGTGACCAGAATGGCGGCTGAGATCAATCCAATGGACAGGAAATAAAAAATAAAAAGCAGCAGGAATAATAAGAATGAAACTCGCTGTTGCTTTTTCTGGATTTCCCAGAATGAAGGAGGCAGGTTCTTTTTGATGTCCGCCATATTCCTGAAATGACATTTTACAATTAATGAGGGAAAAGTAAAAGAAAAACCCCCTGATGAGGATTAATTATTTTTAAAAATAAAAAAGGGGAGGCGGAAAACCGCCTCCCCTTCAGTTTCCGTGAACCAATCAGAAAGAATACCTGGCGCCCACCCTGAAAACTCTGGGGTCAGTCAAACTGGTCAGTTCTCCAAAGGATACTATCTTTCCGGAAACGGTGGTCGTGCTGCTGGAGATGGAATGGACACCAGTCGGAATGGCCACGTTGGTCACGTTGAAGATGTCGCAGAAGACGCCAAACTGGCCAAAACGCCCCGGTAACCTGAAGTTCTTTTCAACCCTGAGGTCGAGAATGGTCAGTGGCGGCAGGCTCCTGGAGCCACGTGCTTCAGCGTTGATGGTTACTGTGCCCTGGGGCAGAGTCACGCCCAGGTCAGAACTCCTTACCCTTCTTGTCCAGCGCTGGCCGTCCAGCAGGCGATAATAGCCGCTGATCATGATGCCCCATGGCCCCTGCCACATAGCCTGGATCTTGAACTGATTGCGCCGTTCATAGCCGAAATTGCCCATAGCATTGACATGCACGTTCGGGTCGTTAAAGTAGGACTGCCCGGACCAGCTGTCATCAAAATCCGTGCCGATCAGGCCGCGGGATTTCTGCCAGACGTAGGAAGCCATGGCTGACCAGCGGTGGGAGAATCTTTTGTTCAGGGTGACTTCAACACCGTCATAATCTCTCTTGGCTCCTGGCGGGTTGGTAACAAAAGTACTGGTGGGCGTGGTCATACCATCCGTCCTGCTCCAAAAAGTCACGGTCTGGTTGTTCCAGGGGTCGGTGGCTGTGACCGGGGCAAAGATGTACCAGGAATTGGGGTCAAAAATGGCATCGTGACCTTTAACCGTGTAAAGGGCTTTGTAGAAATTGAGGTTAAAGCGGTTGAGGTCGACGTCTTCTATCAGGTTACGGTCCCACTTGTGAATGTAGCGGACGCCGAACCGGGTATCGGTCATAATTTCTCTTTCAAGGCCAATGATGAATTCATCGAGGTAGGGGGACTTAAGGTTGGGGTCCATGGTAGCGGAAGCCGTGGCGCTAAAGTTATACATCAGCCGGTTGGGATTGGGGCGCAGCCTGGTCAGCGGGTCGCTGGGGTCTATGGGGTAATTGGGGTCGGTCCCGTCATTGACGATGTAATGAGTCCGCCAGGAAATGAAACTATTGGGGTTGACCGTAACGAACCATTGCATAATGTTGGCTATATAGTAGCGGCAGAAGCTTACTTTCAGGGCCGTTTTGGCATCACCCGTCAGGTCAAATGAAGCCCCGAGTCGAGGAGCCAGAGTGTTCCAGACCAGAGGTTTTAACTGTTCGTTGACCCTGGGGTCATAAATGGTCCCGCTTCCAGCCGGATATTCCACCGGAGTCCTTTCCTGTCCCTGGACCGGCAGGATGCCTTCCTGGCGGTCGAAACGAAAGCCTATATTCAGAGTTAACCTCTTGAATGGCGACCAGGTGTCCTGGACAAAGCCGCCGATGACCATCTTGCGGTCCTTGCGGGTGAAGTCCTGGTAGTGGACCATATAGGGGTAGGTGCCGGTGGGGGAAATGCCGGTAGCAATGACCAGGTCAATCAGCGAAGCCAGGTCCTTTGGTATCTGTTCGGGGCTAAGACCTGAAGGCAGCTGAACGTAGAAGAATGGTCCATTGCCCCAGGGGTCGTGGTTATGCCGGCGATAACGGCTGTCCCAGGAATATTCAAACTCGGCTCCGGCCTTCAGTTCATGGCGGCCCAGAAAGTCGTCGAGGAAATAGGTGGCATCAGTCAGAGCCTGGAAACGGTTCCGGCTGTAGATGTCGTCATAACCATAACTGGCATAATAATAGTAATAGCGGGAGTCATAGACCCGGACCTTATCATTTTTGGCCATAAGGTTCAGGGCGTAATCCATGTAACCGGCTTTCAGGTTCATATAGAGGTTGGGACTAAAGAAGTGGGTCAGCTGGAAATTATAAGTATAGATGGGGGTAGTCTGTTTCCAGGTGGTATCGACAGTCTGATAAGAAGAGGCGCCGCGGTGATTCCTCACATAATCTGAGAAATTAAAAGACAGCACCACCCGGTCCTTCTTGGTGGCCTGAATGGTAAACTTGATGAAGGGCATCGGCCGTTTGTAATCCAGCGGAACCTGGTTGGGCAGGTCGTAAGGATAACCCAGAGAAAATTCCTGGGTTTTCTGCAGAGCAAAGTTAGCGAAGAACCAGATCCGGTCCTTGATGAGGGGCCCGCCGAGATTGGCCGCGGGTTCATAGTCATAATCAAAACCGCCGGTCTGGCCTTCAAAGATGGTGCCTTTGGTGTTGGTGCTCTGCATATCCTTGTTTCTGAAGAAGAAGCTGATTCCGCCGCTGAACCTGTTGCCACCAGACCTGGTAACCACGTTAACCACTCCGCCACGAACGCTGCCGTATTCAGCCGGCAGACCGCCAGTTTGAACGGAAAGTTCTTCCATGACATCCATGCCGAACTGGCCAGCCTGGGTTCCGGTAACCGGGTCGGTGACGTTGACCCCGTCGATGTTGTAGGTGTTGTCCCGTTGAGAACTCCCGTGGACAGTGGTTGAGGTGACGCCCGGAGCCATGTTGAAGAAAGCCCCCAGGTTTCTGGCGGCTGGCAGGCTCTGAAGGACATCCCTTGTGATGCTGGCGGTCATAGATGTTCGCTGAATATCAACGGTTGGAGCGGCTCCGGTGACCGTAATGCTTTCTTCGATGGCTGATTGTTCCAGAGTCACATCCAGAGTGGTGGTAATGCCAACATTAACCTTGATGCCTTCCCGGATGAGGGTTCTGAATCCCTGGAGCTTAAAGGTCACCGTGTATTCACCGGGTGGTAGAGCGGGGAAACGCCAGTGGCCCCTTTCATTAGTAACGGATTCCAGCGTTGGAGAAATCAGGGCCGGAGACTTTATAGAGACATTCACCCCGGGCAGCGGCTGCTTATCCTGGTCATAGACCGTGCCGTTAAGAGTTCCGGTCTGGGTAATCTGGGCAACGGCGGGGAAGGCGAAAAACATAATGATCAAAATTGATACCAAAAACCTTCTCACATTTTCCTCCTTACCTTAAAATCCTATTCCAGTTTCCCTTAAACCTTTTAGTGAGATCTTTTCAATTTATCTGGCGATCACCTCCTTTTTATGAGAATTTAATAAATTTCCTCTTGCAAATTTTGTGCCAAATTTATCTTGGTTTAAGTTGTAGATTATAAATAAATTATATAGGCGACCGGCTATTTTAATTCATCCTGTTGAATTTAAATACAAATTTTTGAATGAATCGATTTGTATTAAATCTGTCTTTATTATCTACCGGTCCGGTTTTTTTCTGCCCAACATCTTCCGGGTCAGAGTTGATTAAAGGCCGGCCTAAATACCCGGACTGTGATTCGGATTATTTTTGCCCCGTGGTAGCTATGTCTTGCCTGACCCGAACGGCTGGGATAATATAATCGGGTGCGCCCGTAGCTCAGCTGGATAGAGCGAAGGACTTCGAATCCTGAGGTCGGGAGTTCGAATCTCCCCGGGCGCGCATTTAGTTCCAGTCCGGTTTATCAAATCATTCAAAATTAAGTTGACAAATATTAAACCCGGTCATAGATTCAAATTGGGAGGGGAAATTGGAACATATTAAGGCCGAAAAATATTTTCTTTCCCCCGTGTCCAGAAAACTGGTGGAGATCATAGAAAGAAACGCTTCCGAGCTCACCCAGGCCTACCTCCAGGACATAAAAAAGCATCCGAGCATGCCGACCTATCAGGCTTTTCCCGAAAAAGAGGTTTATGACCGGGCCTATCTGGTCTTCAGCCAGCTCGGCCGCTGGATCTCTTATGAGCTTGATTCGGACGAGATGAAGAAATACTGGGTGGAGCTGGGCCGGAAAAGACGTCAGGAAGGTTTTGCCCTGCCCGAGATTTTCCTGTCGCTTTGCCTGATCAGAAAAGAACTCTGGACCAAGATTCAGGCGGAAGGACTTCTGGACAACGCCCTCGATCTTTATCAGGCCCTTGAATTGTACAACCGCATTGTTACCTTTTTTGACCGGGCCCTTTATTATGCTATCATAGGCTATCACAGCTGACTGCCACTGCGGGTCTATACGGCTTTTCTGTCAATGGAAGATTTTTGTAATCTTATTATCAAAAAATTAAGACAGGACGGGCAAAAGAAAAAGACCGGCCTGTATATTCATTATCCCTTCTGTCGTCAGAAATGTTCTTACTGTCATTTTGTCAGCTCTGTTTTCGAGCCGGACGGACACCGGCGGTGGTTGCTGGCGGCAAAAGATGAAATCCGCAGGCTGGCCCGCGCTTTTAATGAACATCTGCTGATAGATACGGTCTATATTGGCGGGGGGACTCCGTCGCTGCTGGCTCCGGATGAAGTGGCTTACTTGCTGGCTTCAGTCCAGCAGAGCTTCGAAACTGAAATTCAGGAAGTTAGCCTGGAAGTAAATCCAACCGCTGAGCCTGAAAGAATCAAAGGCTGGCTGCAGGCCGGAGTCAGCAGGTTGAGTTTCGGGGTTCAATCTTTTGACCCGGCAGTTCTCGGGATTCTCGGGCGTGACTATAGTCCGGAACAGGCCATGAGGTTGCTGGAAGAAGCAGGAAGAGCCGGGGTTGAAAATGCCGGGCTGGACCTGATGGCCGGAATCCCGGGTGAATCCGACCTGACCCTGGAAGTTAACCTGAAAGCTCTGCTGGAGACAGGGCCGAAGCATATCTCTGTCTATTTGCTGGAAGAACTGGAAAATGTTCCTTTCGGCAAAGTCTGGAATAAGGCCGCGCTCTCCGAAGAGGCTGTTGTCCGGACTTACGAAGCCTTCCGACTGAAACTGGAAGAAGCGGGCTGGCTTCAGTATGAAATCTCCAATTTTTCGCAGCCCGGTTACCAATGCCGGCATAACCTGAAATACTGGAGGTACCAGCCGTTTCTGGGCGTCGGGCCCTCTGCTTCCTCTCACCTCGGGAATTTTCGCTGGACCAATCCGACCGGTCTGAATGATTGGCTGGCGGCCCTGACCTCCGGGAGGGGAGCATTTTCAGAATTCATCGAACTGAGTCCGGAAGAGGAGGAACGGGAATATCTGGCTGCCTGGCTGCGTTTGAAAGAGGGGATTCCCCTTGATGAACTCAGACTCCGCTTTCCCGGTCTCGATTTTCCCGTCTTTGAAATGAAGGTCAGAGAACTGGAAGCCCTGGGCCTTTTAAGGACAGAAAATGGCCGGGTCATGATTCCGCCCGATAAATTTCTGATCAGCAACTCGATTATCTGTGAATTAATTTAATAAACACGGCTCCAATAAAAGGTGGACAGATATTCAAGTTCGATCGATACAGGGCAGATAACCCTGAGCTTTTTAATACGCCGGACATTGGGCCAAGGTCAGAGAATAATCTCCCGGTTAATTCTTCAGGGACCATTTTCAGGTCGGGGCGAAGCCACCGGGAAAATCTACTCTATTGGCTATCCACATCTTAAGTCCCATGTTTCAGGCTGTTCGGGCTTTTCAATTTTGTATTTTTATGCTAATAACTTATAAAAATGTTTCAGGGAAAATGAGCCTCAGAAAAATCAAGGTCAGTTGCTTTCAGTGTGGTCAGACCAATTATTATCCGGAGGAAGCCGGGTCCAGGACTGTGGTCTGTGGCCGCTGTCGCCATCCGTTAACCAGACCGGGGGATGTGGTGACTGTCAATTCTGTTCAGGCTATAAATCTGATCAGCCGCTCCAGCCTGCCAGTGCTGGTAGACTTTTATTCTGATTCCTGCGGACCCTGTTTGCTGATGACCCCGATTCTGGAGAGGCTGGCCCGGCGTCGGGCCGGTGAGCTTATGGTCATCAAGGTAGAGGTGGAAAAGCACCAGGACCTGGCCGCTCAGCTGGGAATAACGGCTGTCCCTACTTTTATAGTTTTTCACAAGAATGCCGAACGGGGCCGGGTTTCCGGGGCCATGAACGAGATGGATTTTTCCCTCTGGGTGGCCAGACTGACCTGAGGTCTTCTTCTATTCGGCAAAGGCCGGGGAAAAATATCCGCGCCGGTGTCGCACCTGATAGTTTGGCCCTTTCTTTATTATGACCCTAACCTGTCTGAAACCGGATTTTTCCGGTTGTATTTCTGAGCGGTAATAAATTAGATAGTACCCGGATATGTTTTCGGCCGATTTTCGGAGTCCTTCCACCGGATTGTAGGTGTTGTCTGCAATTCCTCCGGTGGCTCTGGCGGCTTCACTTAGAGCTTCAAAAACGTCTTCTGATTGCTCGTTCATCACCACTCCGCTGATGCGGGCCGGTTTCTTGTCCAGGTAAACGAAATTGAAAACCGCACCTGAATCGGCCAGGGCTTGGCTGAGAGCTTCTTTGTCCAGGCTAATTTCCCGACGGTAAAACTGGAAGAGTTCCATCAAGGAGTTGATAATGTTTGGATAATCCTGATAGCTGGACATCATCAGGTTTAAGACTTTTGAGCTCAGTTCCGGTCGAAATTCCCGTTGATAGAAAAAAATAACCGTTTTCTGCCCCGAAGTTTTTTTCAGCGACTGGGCAAAGGATAGAAATTTGTTCTGGTCGACCAGCCTGAGTCCGTCCAGCTTGATGAGTGTATCCTGATAGCGGGAGAGAATATACTCAATGCCAAAACTGGAAGAGGTTGAATCCGATTCGTTTTCCACATCCGGGTCAGCCCCTATCGACTCACCGCCGAAGGTGGCCAGGGTTCGGGTAATCTTTTTCAAGTCCCGCAGGACGGTGTTGTACTCGCGGCTGCCCTGAATGATGTCGGCTCTCATGATCCCCTGAATTTCCTGGCTGACCTGGGATTTCGGCTTGTTTCTCAGAGTTTCAGGGTTAAAGCGGTAAATCTTAAGCGGTGTGATCAGAGTCAGGGTGTCTCCCGACTGAAAATAATTATTTACCAGGAGGCTGACGGCATCGCCCAACCTCTTGTCGTAGTCGCTGGCCTGGACGATGATAAAATAATTATTATGCAGGCTGACCTCCCGGGATTGTTCTTCAAGGATTTTGGTCAATTTATTATTTTCCACCAGGTAAATCGATTGTATTTTACAGGTCTGGCCATCCTCGAGGACTTCAAAATCCTGTGGGCCGAGGTTGCGGACAAAGTTATTTTTATGCAGGACCCTGACGGCGACTGAAGAATAATAATCCGAACTGGCCTGGCCCCCCGCTTCAGCCTTATGATTGAACTGAGTGACGACCAGGGCGGCAGCCAATAAAAAATAAAAAAAACGGCTGATAGCCGGTTTCATTGTCTTCCCTCCGTGCGTCTGGAATTTTTGGTCAAATGTATTTACCAGTAAGAAGAATGCCGAAGAGGGGACTCGAACCCCTACTCCCATTTTTGCGGGAACTAGCCCCTCAAGCTAGCGTGTCTGCCAATTCCACCACTTCGGCATTCCTGCTTTTCTCTATTTCTTCCCAGTTTCCTCGGTTTTCTGCTCGCTTTTCTCAGCGCTGGCGGGAGGAGTCTGAGATTTTTGTTCTTGAGTAACAGGCTGGGTCTGGGTGGCGGCCGGCGTTTCCCTGGCTGGAACGTTTTTGACCATCGAGGAGGTTTTCCCGGATATCAACCAGAGTCCCAGCGAGGTCACCATGAACAGGATGGCGCAAACGGTAGTTATCTTGCCGAGCAAAGTCTGAGCCCCCCTGGGCCCGAAGGCTGTCTGACTGCCGGCACCGCCGAAAGCTCCGGCCAGGTCAGCTGCTTTGCCAGATTGCATAAGAACCGCCAGGATCAGTACAATGCAGATAATTACATGAACCGTAACCAGTAAAGCTGTCACTTTAATCCCTCACTGCGCGGAGAGCCTCTCTGGCTATAGCCAGGAATGACTCAGCTTCGAGAGAAGCTCCGCCCACTAAAAATCCATCAATGTCCTTTTCCCTGGCCAGGGAGAAGGCATTGTTCGGTTTCACTGAACCGCCGTAAAGGATTATAGCATAATCAGCCGCCGTTTTTCCATACCTTGTAGCTATCAGATTCCTGATGAAGGCCTGCACCTCCTGGGCCTGTTCCGGGGTGGCATTGCGGCCGGTGCCAATTGCCCAGATGGGTTCATAGGCCAGGACTACCCGTCCAAAGCTTGATTCATCCAGTGAAAAAACGCTGTTTTCAAGCTGGGTCCGGATTCTGTCCAGGGTCCGGCCATTTTCTCTTTCTTCCAGGGTTTCTCCGATGCAGACGATGGGAATAAGGTCTTGATTCAGGGCAGCCAGAGTCTTTTTTCTTACGATTTCATCAGTTTCACCGAAATATTGCCTTCTTTCCGAGTGCCCGATGACCACAAACCGGCAGCCCGCTTCCCTGAGCTGGAGGGGAGATATCTCGCCAGTAAAAGCGCCCTGATCTTCCCAGAAGACGTCCTGGGCGCCCAGAGCGATTTCCGCTGCAGATATTGCTCTTCTTACTTCCTGGATGGCGGTAAAAGGAGGAATCAGGATCAAAGTAGCTGCTTTGACCTCGGCAAAACCTCTGACCACGGCCTGGGCCAGCTCCCTGGCCTCGGCTATTGTTTTGTGCATTTTCCAGTTTCCGGCGATGACCGGTTTCTTAGGTAGTTGCATGTTTTTTCCCCTTATGGCAACTGGGCCCGGAGCCGGTCAGGATATGACCCGAACCCGATTTCTTTTTGATCCATAAAGCAATCACCGCTGGCATTACGGCTGACACGGCTACTTCAGGGTCAGTCCAGTTATTCTTCCAGACTCTTTATCCCGGGAAGCGTGCCATATGCCACGAATTCCAGCGAGGCCCCTCCCCCGGTTGAGATATGGCTGATTTTTGCGGTTACCCCGGCTTTCTGGATGGCGGCTATGGAATCTCCACCGCCGACTACGGACAGGGATCCCGATTCGGCCACGGCCCTGGCTATTTCCACAGTCCCTCTGGCAAAAGCTTCTACTTCAAAAACACCCAGAGGACCATTCCAGAAAATCGTCCGGGCGGATTTAATCAGGTTCCTGTACTCAGCCACGGTCTTCGGCCCTATATCGACTCCCATCAGGTTTTCAGGCAGAGGATAACCTTCAGCCACGGCGGCTGCCTCCCGGCTATCGATGGAAGGAGCCAGAACATGGTCGAGAGGCAGAAGCAGCTTGACCCGGTTTTCTTCAGCCTTTTTCATTATCTGGCCGGCAATATCGAGTTTATCCTCTTCCACCAGTGACTTCCCAACCTGCAGGCCGCGGGCCCTGAGAAAAGTGTAGGCCATGGCTCCGCCTATCAGCAGGGCGTCGGCTTTATTTATCAGGCTTTCCAGGACCGGGATCTTGTCCTCGATTTTGGCTCCGCCCAGAATAGCCACAAAGGGCTTTTCCGGTCGGTCGGTAATCTTTCGGAGATAATCGACTTCCTTTTTCAGCAGGTATCCAGCTGCTTTTTCGGAAATGAAGGAAGCGATACCTACGACCGAGGCGTGGGCCCGGTGACAGGAACCGAAAGCATCATTAACAAATAGCTGGCAGCCCTCGGCCAGCTTTTGTGAAAATTCAGGGTCGTTATCTGTTTCCTGCTTATAAAAGCGGACATTTTCCAGAAGCAGCAGCTCTCCGTCTTTCAACCCCGATTTCAGCCTGTCCACCTCGGGACCGATAACATCCGGGGCCGTGATGATTCTGGTTCCGGAGAGGAGCTCTCCCAGGCGGGCGGCAACCGGTTTCAAACTCATTCTGGGGTTGAACTGGCCCTTGGGCCTTCCCAGGTGGGAGGCGACCACCAGTTTGGCCCCTTTCTGCAGAAGGTAATTTATGGTCGGCAGAGAGGCTTTAATTCTGGTGTCATCCCGGATGTTCAGGTTTTCATCCAGGGGAACGTTAAAGTCCACCCGCAAAAAGACAGTTTTGCCCTTGACGTCGATTTCTTCCAGGAATTTCATTTTTGCCCCTCCCGGGGTTTATTTCTTCATTATGTGCTTTACCAGGTCCACCAGCCGGCAGGAATAACCCCATTCGTTATCATACCAGGCCATGACCTTGACCAGATTCTTCTCAATAACCTTGGTCGACAGAGCATCGACTATGGCCGAATGAGGGTTGGACATGAAGTCGACCGAGACCAGCGGTTCTTCGGTGTACTCAATTATGCCCTTGAGTTTTCCTCCGGCTGCGGCTTTGAGCGCAGCGTTAACCTCTTCGGCTGTGGTTTCTTTTCTCACCACCGCCACCAGGTCGACCAGGGACACGTTCGGGGTAGGAACTCTGATGGCGATGCCGTCGATTTTTCCCTTCAGTTCCGGCAAAACCAGTCCCACCGCCTTGGCTGCACCGGTGGTTGTGGGAATCTGGGAAATGGCTGCCGCCCGGGCCCGTCTCAGGTCTTTGTGAGGAGCATCCAGGATTTTCTGGTCGTTGGTGTAAGCGTGAATGGTGGTCATAAAGGCTTTTTCAATGCCGAAATTTTCGTGAATAACCTTGGCTACCGGAGCCAGACAGTTGGTGGTGCAGGAGGCGTTGGAAATCAGGTGATGCCTGGCCGGGTCGTAGGCTCCTTCGTTGACGCCGATCACTATGGTGATATCCGGGTCAGTAGCCGGGGCTGAGACTATAACTTTTTTTGCTCCCCCGACTTCAATGTGTTTCAGGCAGTCGGGTCTCTTGGTGTATTTGCCGGTTGACTCGATGACCACGTCCACCCCCAAATCTTTCCACTTCAAGCCGGAAATATCTTTTTCCGCCAGGACCTTGATGGGTTTGCCGTTCAGCAGGATGGAATCCTCGGTGGCTTTTATGTCTTCTTTCAGAGGACCGAGCACCGAGTCGTACTTCAGCAGATGGGCCAGAGTTTTGGCGTCGGTTATATCGTTGACCGCCACGTATTCCAGCTCCGGGTCTTTATAAGAAGCCCTGAGCATGTTGCGGCCGATGCGCCCGAATCCGTTTATGCCTATTCTTATAGCCATAGAAAACCTCCTTTCTTATTTCATCTGGTTATAAATTAGAATTTATAAAAATCTATCACAGATAGTTCGTTTTGGCAACCGGTATCACCCCGGCTGCCCGTGGATTTTAAGGTGCCAGTCGGTTATCAGGAGTTTTGGTCCAGAGCCGGGGCTGTCTCTGGCTTTTTCCGGGTTGATTTTTTATGATAATATTCTTTAAGACCGAGGTGAAAAATGAAAATTCTGACTGCCGCCCAGATGAGAGAAATTGACCGGATGGCCATTGAAGAAATCGGGATTCCCGGCCCTGTCCTGATGGAGAATGCCGGCCTTCAGGTAACGGCCGTGCTCAGGAATGAGCTGGGAGTGGAGGCTGGAATGAGGGTGGTGGTGGTGGCCGGCAGGGGAAACAACGGCGGCGACGGCCTGGTGGTGGCCCGCCATCTTCATAATCAGGGAGTTGACTGTCCGGTGCTTCTGGTCGGAAAAAGGTCAGAGGTCAAAGGAGAGGCCGCTCTGAATCTGGAGATCGCCAGCCGGATTGGCGTGCCGATCATCGAGGTCGGAGATGAGGCCGGCTGGAAAAAGTTCAGGAAAATCCTTCTGGAGACCCCCATTATCGTGGATGCTCTGTTCGGGACAGGTTTGAACAACCCGCTCCAGGGTTTATACGCCAGGGTGGTCCAGGATATTAACGAGTCAGGGGCTTTTGTGCTGGCGGTCGATATCCCTTCGGGTCTGTCCTCCGACACCTTTGAACTCATCGGGCCCGCCGTCCGGGCTGACCTTACGGTAACGCTGGGCGCACCGAAGGTAGCTCACTTTTTTCCCCCGGCTGAAGACTATGTCGGCGAGCTG
>Ga0172363_10003021_pt1 | contig 13640 bp, 12 predicted proteins | sample LakKivs2_kivu2a2_FD_114541 | JGI IMG/M metagenome (GOLD analysis project Ga0172363, IMG submission 114541) | Sediment microbial communities from Lake Kivu, Rwanda - Sediment s2_kivu2a2 | ecosystem: Environmental > Aquatic > Freshwater > Lake > Sediment | place: Rwanda: Western Province, Lake... | reverse complement strand
ATCCTAAAAAAGAAGATATCCAACCTATCGATGTCTGGATTAAAACTCAGGATTTTAAGACTACAGAGGATATAAAGGTACCCGAAAGCTTGTTAGACCAGGTTATAGGGCAGGACAAAGCTGTTGATATTGTTAGAAAAGCTGCAGAGCAGAAACGACACGTTATGCTCATCGGTGATCCTGGTACTGGTAAATCCATGGTAGCAAGGGCTATGACTGAGTTTCTCCCAAAAGAAGAGTTGGAGGATATTATCGCTTACCCGAATAATGATGATTCAAATACTCCGCATATACGTGTTGTGCCTTCAGGTAAAGCTACTGAGATAATCAGAGCTCAGAGAGCAGAGGCTAAAAAGAAGGTAGAACAACAAAATAGTTTTACCATCTGGCTTGTTCTCTTAATATCTATTATATCTATTGCTGGCGCATTATATACCGGTCATCTTGAATATGCTATTTTTGGAATAATTGCTGCGATTATGATCTGGCTCGTGATATCGAGAGGAGGTCTTAATCAAAGGCGTGAGCTTCAACAGGTTCCAAAGATACTTGTTTCCCACGAGAAACAGGAAACGCCACCTTTTATTGATGCTACAGCAGCGCATTCAGGTGCTTTGCTAGGTGATGTTAGACACGATCCTTTCCAGTCAGCTGGCTTGGAGACGCCTCCACATCAGTTGGTCGAGGCTGGAGCCATACATAGAGCGCACAAGGGTGTACTGTATATTGATGAAATTAACACTTTGAGTCTTCCATCTCAGCAGCATCTACTTACCGCCATACAAGAGAAAAAGTTTCAGATAACTGGGCAATCTGAGAGAAGTTTCGGTGCTATGGTTAAAACAGAGCCTGTGCCCTGTGATTTCATCCTGGTTTCTGCGGGTAATCTGGATGCTCTCAGGGGTATGCATCCTGCTCTGCGTTCTAGGATACGTGGTTATGGGTATGAAATTTATTTGAACAGCACTATGGATGATAACGATGAGAACAGGTCTAAGCTCGTTCGTTTTGTTGCTCAGGAAATAAAAAAGGATGGCAAAATACCGCATTTCACCAAGGAGGCTGTTGCTGAAATTATACTTGAGGATCAGAGACGTGCTGGTACAAAAGGTAAACTTTCACTTAGATTAAGGGAGCTAGGTGGTCTTGTCAGAGCAGCTGGTGATTTGGCGTTTGAAAAAAGTGAGAAGATAGTTACACAAGAAGATGTTCTAAATGCGAAGAAAATAGCAAAATCCCTTGAGCAACAGGTTGTTGATAGAGCTATAGAACATCGTAAAGAGTACCGTTCTTTCAAAACAACTGGAGAAGAGATTGGTGTTGTAAATGGTTTGGCTGTACATTCTGCCGATCCAAGCATGAGTGAATTCTCAGGACTTGTATTACCAATTGTTGCTGAGGTTACACCAGCAGGATCGCAATCTGAGGGCAGGGTTATAGCAACTGGTAAACTAGGGGATATAGCCAAAGAATCGGTTCTTAACATATCTGCTATAATCAAAAAATATATGGGTAAGGATATATCAAGAAATGATATACATATACAGTTTATCGGTACCTATGAGGGCGTGGAAGGGGATTCAGCAAGTCTTTCTGTTATAACTGCTGTTATATCAGCAATGGAGGGAGTGCCTGTCCGTCAGGATGTTGCTATGACAGGTTCGCTTAGCATACGTGGTACAGTGTTGCCAATCGGTGGTGTCACTGCAAAGGTAGAGGCAGCTGCAGAAGCAGGTATCAAAAGGGTTATCGTGCCAAAAGCTAACCTTAATGATGTTCTTATAGAGGATAAATTTAAGGACAAGATAGAGGTTGTGCCAGTCGAGACCCTAACTGAAGTTATAGAAAACGCTCTTACAGGCCCTGGAAAAGAAGATTTGCTTAAAAAACTTAGAGAGATGAAGCCTCTGAGAGTTACAGCGAAAGTAGAGCTCGAGTCAGAGAAAAAGATGTTGACTCCTGATTTTACTAAAAAAAGTAATAACGATAAAAAAGCCTCTAATCAATCGTTAAAGGAGAAGTAATGTTTTATATTGTTTTTTAATATTACTTTGAAAACTATGAAAGCTCTGTTTATAGGTCGTTTCCAACCCTTTCACAAGGGACATCTAAATATAATACAAGATATATCAAAAAAATATGATGAAGTAATCATTGGTTTAGGCAGTTCACAATATGCTAATTCACTCCAAAATCCTTTTTCGTCAGATGAAAGAATGCAAATGATAAAATTATCGCTTAAAGAGATTGGTGTTAAGAATTATAGAATTGAGTTGATACCAGATATTCATGACCTAGTTAGATGGGCATCTTATGTTACTTCTATAATACCAGATTTCGATGTGGTTATAACAAATAGTCCTTTGACAAAACAATTATTTGAGGAAAAAGGCTACAAGGTTGAAGAAACAGCTATTTTTGATAGAACAAAATACTCTGGTAAAGAAATCAGGCGTAGAATCATAGAAGATGAATCCTGGGCGGAGTTGGTTCCGAAGCCTGTTGTTGAAATCATAAAGAATGTCGACGGCGTTAATAGATTGAAAAAATTATCGAAATAAATTTTTTTTATTTCTTAGTTCTTTTAGGCCATCCATCTTTTCTAAAAAAATCAAGAATGCCTGCAAACATAGCTGTTAACGCTGCAGCAATACACAAATAAAAACCGCTACTGAAACCCCAGCTTGATGGAATATACATTGTGTTACCATTCGGGATTGTTACATCGAGTATACCATTGCCTGTTAAACTACCCAGTGTCACTTCTGTTATTAGATTCATTCCGAAGTAGAAAGCTATAATCACCAGGATTAAGAATATGATGCTCGCTGTTATTAGAGCCATAGAAAATCTCCTTTTCAAAACAATGTTAGGAATAAAACTTAAACCCAGAATAATCAGACCTGAGCATACAACGACTAATAAAACTGCTAGAAAAGTAGTAAACACATCAGGTATTGTAGACACTTCCAAAAACGGAGTGTTTCTATAAACAACTTTATCTATCATAGTCTGTGGTACTAAAAACATTTCACTGGATTTGCTAGCAATGCCGTTATCGCTTATACCATATAGACTCCACCATGGTTGCATCAATGAAATTAAAATAAGAGCCATGGCGGCTAGCTTCAAAAAAGTGTTTAATGAAATTTTTTTAATCAATAAAAGTATGATAATTCCAATAAAAAATATTATTGCTAACGCTGTAATAATAGGCGGTGTCAATGATTCAATTGTTGTTACGATTTTTTCGTTCCGATCTCCAATCAAATCCAATTTTTTTGTAGCAACCAAATCGCCATTTGAGTAAACAGTTATTGTGTATTCACCTGGTGGCAGATTAAAGGTTTTATCGGCCGATTCAGAATTAGCGATTGTCTTTCCTTCTCTAGTTATATCAATTTTTTTATCAGTATCTTTTATTTGTTCCCCTCTAGAGTTGAATAGCTTAAAGTTTAAATTAAAAGCTGCAGTGAACTGCATATCCACAGAGTCTGAGGTTTCTGGTATTTTAATTGTTTTTTTATCTAAAAAACCACCGTATGATATCTGTAGCTCGTAGGTTTCGCAGGGCAGTCTTTCGAATACATATTCTCCTGCTGATAATTTTGTTGGTGTTAATTCAACAGGATTCATCATGTCATTGCTTGTTAAGATAGGTCGAACGTCAACACCTGGCTCCATGCCCAAAGAGTCTTTAATTTGTGCTTTTAGATCATAAACTTCTATGTTTAAATCCACGTTTTTTTGTTTCATTAATAATTTTTTGTCGTATACCAAGAATCCTTTGTAATATGCTTTGAGATAGTATATTTTTTTCAAGCTGTACGGCACACCAAAATTCATAGAACTGCTGTTTCCTGTAATGTTTTCAGCAATAACAGTATCATTTCCGCTGATAATTTGTAGATCAACATCTTTTATACTGTTACCATTTTGATCATGATATGCAACCCTAAAATTTTTCTGCCAGGTACAAAATATATCAATATCTCGATCGCTTTGTAATTCCACAGAATCAAAACCGATAAACCTACGTTCTCCTCTGCTGTTATTTAAAAAAACTTTTACAACATAAACGCCAGGTGATAACTTTGGGAATTTAAATTTAGGTGCGCCAATTAACGGTTTTGATACAATGCCACATGAAACCAGTTTATTATCCTTATAAAGCTTGGTCTCTACAGAGGGAAACAATTTAGATATATTTGATAACAGAGGCCAGGAAAAAATTCTTCCTGTTACTCTTGGTGTTACAGTTAAAACATAAATGTTTTGATTACCCGTGAAATTGTCGTTACTACGACAATTTTGTTCAAGAGTATGATATATTCTTGCTTCTTCGGCTATATCATTATAATCTCCATTTTCAGAAGAGAAAAACTCTGTATCAAACTCGACAACAAGACCGTTAGGTATAGTTAGATCATGGCCGGTACTTTTATTATAGGAATTTCTACCAAAATTTATCGCTGCATAATCAACTTCCGTGCCGGCGAAACTAAAATACTGTCTCTCGCTGGCTTTTATTGAAATACCATCTCTTTCATTTTTACCTGATCTTATAATGCCTTTATCTGAAGAAAAAATTATGCCATGAACCTCCCCTTTTTCTCCCTCGCCGTAAGATATCCAAGCTTCTTTTCCGACTTCACAGCCATCGCTATACGATATAACCCATTCGCGTTCTTTTCCACTTGGATTGGAATTGAGCTTATATTCTTGGATATTGTTATCTTTTGTATACACATCTAGATAAGGAAGAATCTTCCCAAAACGCATTCTCTGTATCCTAGCACTTGTAGATTTATAAGCAGCCATGGCACCAAAACGTCCATCAACATTTAAATCGCCTTCTACTTGGCATTCTTCTGTTGTTTCGTGTTTAACATGCACAAAAAATCGTTTGTTTTTGTTTGGGGAATAATAATACTTATAAACATTTGAGGTTAAAACTCTACCATCTGAGGATTTGCTGTTCAGTCCAAACTCTATCATCAAATTTCCATCAATAAAAACCTCTTTTGAGATGAGTATTTGGTCTGATGAGACTTCATCTTTCTCATCTGGTCCTTGACTGAAAGAAAAAGCAAATGATGTAACAACCTCTGAGTTCACAGTGTCAAACTCCGTGGTTTTTGGTTTTAATTTGACAATAACCTGAGAAAATCTTCTTCCAAGTATATCTCCTTTTTGTCCTACAGCAAACACACAATAACCGTCTTCTATGATACTATAGTAGTCTCCCTCAATTGATACACCTGATATAGGCTCATAATAGTAGTATGCATCCTTTATGCTAACATGATCTACATAATCTGGAGAAGGTTTCTCTTGGTTGTCATAATAAACAAAATATCTTTCGTTTCCATCAGCTATATCAGGTATTAGGAAAACTAATCCACATCTGCATATATAATTTGTTTCGGTGTATTCTAGATTGTATATCTGGGATTCTAATTCATGCCATTGGTTTCCATCCCAGCAAACAACCCTTATAGAATTTTTAGATGTGTCTTTTGCCCAACAGGGATATTCGAAATTAACAGATATATCAATGGGTTGGTTTTTTGCATAAGGATTATTGGTTTCTATTGGAAGTATTATCTCTTGATTAAAAGACCAGTTTTTATTCCACCAGGATGGTGTTTCTTGTTGAGAGATGACAATTGTGCTTAATGCTGATGAGAACAAAAGCAATAGTATAATGTAGATTATTGTGAACTTTTTAATTTGCATTAGTCCCCCAGTATTTTTTCAATTATATTTTTAATATATTAATGCTAGTGTTATATTGATATATAATAACTTTGTTCTACAATAGTTACAAAAATAGTTACAAAAACCATTTTTTTTGTGGTATCTATTGTAAACAAAGATTTATATAGGATTTTTTAAATATATTTATTAATTTGAAATTGGTTGATTGCCGTGAACAAAAAAATAGTGTTTCTATTTACGTCCATACTTCTTGTGTCATTGCTAGTGGGCTGTCTAGGTGGAAATAACTCAGTAGACAACAAAGGACTCCAATCACACAATTCTCTTCCAGTGCCAGTAATTGATGCTCCTCAAAAAGCGTTTTTTGGTGACCCAATAGATTTCTCCTCTTCAGGCTCATATGATCCCAATGGAACGATAGAATCTTATTTCTGGAGTTTTGGTGATAACGAAACTGCAGATACTCCAACTGTTACTCACATATATGTTTTTGACAACAATCTAAGCAGAGAATATCCGCTTATTTTTTCAGTTATTTTAAATGTTGAAGATAACAATGGCTCTTACGAAACTGCTGTACATCTGATAATGCTTTATCCAAAGGAATACAGTTTTTATCTTGATTTAGGAAAAATTTCATTGGAAAAACCCGCTCAAAACAAAGATGTAGTAAAAGCTTCTTTTGGTAAAATTAATCCTCCGCAGGAACTTTCTTACGACTTTGATTATCCCATTCTAATTGAAGAATGTAGATGGAATGCAACTGTTTACATTCAGAAACCGCTATTTGCAATTGTTAGAAGTATTTCACTTACACTCTATGACAATAATGGATCTAAGATATCTGGTGAAGATATTGCTTTTGGTTTGTTTGAATTCTGGAAAGAAAAAACTATTCTGTTAAGTGGTGAAATTAATAAACCTGAGCAATTCAAATCCGCAAAATTGGTTGTATACGGTTTCACACTTGGCAAAAAAATAAATGTTTTGTATGGTGGCGACAAAGCCAGTCAAATATGTTTTGATTTTATATAAGTAGTCAATCAATTTTATAAACATAGATACATTACTATCATACTGAGGTTTTTTGTTATGGATACAATGGAAACAATTCTAACTAGAAGAAGCATACGTAAATATATTAAAAAGCCAGTTTCTAGAGAAACAATTAAAGAATTGTTAGAAGCAGGTATGAGTGCTCCATCTGCTGGTAACGAACAACCATGGCATTTCATAGTGATAGACGACCCAAAAATTTTGAAAGAAATCCCGTCGTTCCATAATCATGCTCAGATGCTAAATGATGCATCACTAGCAATTCTTGTATGTAACGATAAAAGATTGGAAAAACATGGTGAGATGTGGATTCAAGATTGCTCTGCAGCCACAGAAAACATACTACTGGCAATTAATTCAAAAGAATTAGGCGCCGTTTGGTTAGGTATCTACCCAAGGGAAGAAAGAATCAACGGTATGCGAAAACTATTGAACATACCAGAACACATCATACCATTCTCTTTAATATCCATAGGCTATCCAGCAGAACAAAAACCTCTGGAAGATAGGTACGCTGCTTCCAGAATCCATCAGAACAAATGGTAATATTCTTTATTCCCCTGCAATTTGAACCGTTATATCTCTGTTTCTTGGCCTAGTATCAAGTTCTATGAACACTATCTGTTGCCATGTACCATGGACTATTTTACCGTCTCTAACAGGAACAGTTATACTGGGGCTCATTAGACTAGCACGCACATGGGAATGCCCATTATCGTCATGCCAGGTTTCATGATGTTTATAATAAATGTCTTTAGGAGCGATTCTTTCCAATGCATCTGGTAAATCTTGCATCAAACCAGGTTCATACTCCATAGTTGTAATTGCACCAGTAGAGCCCTGGACAAACACACAGATCAGACCGTTTTTTATCTTTGATTTAGTAACAACTTTCTGCACATCTTCAGTAATATCGATTATCTCTGTTTCTCTCTTTGTTTTAATGTTTATTTCATCACAATAAACGCTCATAAGTATCCGACTCAACAATTTTTAAAACTTAATCTTACACCCAGCTGCATCTCTTTTATACACACCAAAGTCCTCAGCATTTCTTAGAGTTTTTCTATCAAAAACAGGGCCGTCTTTGCAGACTCTAAGACCTTCGCCTATGCAACACTGTCCACATATGCCTATGCCACATTTCATGTACCTCTCAAGTGAAGCCTGGAATGGTATGTCTTTGCTTATATCTAAAAGTTTTTTCATCATAACTTCAGGCCCGCAAGTTAGAATAGAAGTAAACTTATTTTTACTCAGAATCTCTTTTGCAAGATCGGATGCAAACCCCTTGTAATCTTTTGAACCATCATCTGTTGAAACATAAACCTGAGCGCCACATTTTTTAAATCTGTTCTCAAAAAACAACTCGTTTTTATTTTTCACCCCAAGTATAACAGTAGAAGAAATGTTTTTACGAACTGCTTCCTCAACAGCAGGGGCAAGCATACCAATGCCTGTTCCGCCACCTAAGAAAAGAATACTTTTACCGTTTATCTTAAAACCATTGCCAAATGGTCCTCGTACACCGATTTTATCCCCTTTTTTAAGTTTGAACAAAGCATCAGTTGCTTCTCCAACTTTTCTAAAGGTTATGCCGTTGATTTTCCGTTCAATATAGGATACACTCATTGGTATCTCATCTATACCAGGTATCCAAATCATAAAAAACTGACCAGGACTGATTTTCTTTTGAGATTCAAAAAAGATTGTTTTGATATCTTTTGCTTCTGCTCTAGATTTAGTTATATTTTTGATCATCAACTCATTCATAAATGTGCTACTCCAACTAAATCCGATAGTTTTTTAACGCCGTGTGTCTTCATCCAACTCTCAATTTCTCTACAGATCTTTCTAAAGACTTCTAATTCCCTGTAATATATTCCTGTTCCTATTTGTACGGCCGAGGCACCAGCCATAATATACTCTAACGCATCCTCGCCGGTTGTTATGCCGCCAACGCCTATGATTGGCACATCAACAACTTGTGCTATTTCATAAACGCAACGTACGCCTATTGGTTTGATCGCTTTGCCAGAGTATCCACCGATTTTGTTTGCAAGCACAGGTTTTCTAAGTTCTAGATTAATCTTCATTGCTTTCACGGTGTTTATAGCAACAATGCCATCTGCACCGCCTTTCTCTGCTGCTTTGGCTATACATTTCAAATCTGAGACGTTAGATGAAAGTTTAATGAAAACAGGTATATCAACCGAGTCTTTAACCTTGGATATTATTTCTTTAACTAAAGTTGAGTCTGAACCAATTTCTAAACCGTAACCTTTCGCATGAGGGCAGCTCATGTTCATTTCAAGAGCATCTGCGCCATATCCCTGCATTTTCTTGCCAAGCTCTATAAATTCTCTAGAGTTTGAACCAAAAATACTACCAATCAAGGGAACATTAATGCTCTTAAATTTTATGATTTCTTTGTTGTATTCTTCTATTCCAGAGCCAGGCAATCCCATAGCATTCAAAATACCGCATTCTAGCTCAACTATCGTTGGATTGGGATATCCTTCTCTGGGCTTCAAACCAATGGATTTTGTAACAATAGCGCCAGCACCACAAGCAGCAATTCTTTTCATGCTACCTGAATCTTCATCCATTAAACCAGATGCTAAAATAGTTGGATTCTTAAGTTTCAGAGAAGAGATTTTTGTGGTGATGTCTACCAAGTTAACACCTGTCTCCTAAAGCAAGAAGTACTATATAAAATCATTTTCTCTTGTGATTCTTGATTTCTAAAAGCGTAAAATACATTAAAATAGAGTCTTTATCATAACGGGATTCGTATGTATCTTATAACAAAATGGTTCGGTACGTTTCTCTGCGATGATAGTGGTATAAAAAATAAGATTCTTTTTAAGAAAAATAAGAAAGAGATAGCTGAAAAATTAAAAAAAATAGATAAAAACGAGATACTCGCAGAGGAAAAAAAGATAACAAAAGATGCTAATGTAAAAGTGAACGAAAAAAGACTGCAGACAATTGGAGATTATGATCCGAATGACATTTTTTTCAAAGAAATAGATATCAAACCAGAGGATTTTGGTTTTTCGCAATCTCTACTTCATGATGTTTCAATACTTTTAACTGAAGAGAAAACAGAGGATAAACTAAAATCAGAGGATTTACAGATCGTTCAAATGGTGAATGCTTTAGACGATCTTATACAGACCTCGAATCTTCTTTCTGAGCGAATGGATAGCTGGTCGTTGGTTCCTACCCCCTCAAAGAAAATCAAACCCTTCGAAAATGTTTTCTCAGGTATTAATAAAGAGATCAAAAGGTTAGAGAATCAAATAGATGATGATATGGATAAGGTTGCCCCAAATGTTAGTGCCATGGTTGGTTCTCTTATCGGCGCACGTTTAATATCGCTTGCAGGAGGTTTAAACAGACTTGCTGTTATGCCATCCTCAACTATACAGCTGTTAGGTGCTGAGAAAGCTCTTTTCAGATTTAAGAAAGAGGGTGGTAGGCCACCAAAGCATGGTGTTTTATTCCAGCATCAACTAATCAACAAATCTCCTAGAGAGAACCGTGGTAAAATAGCGCGTATACTGGCCGCCAAGGTTGCTACGGCAGCGAAAGCAGATTTCTTTACTAAGAGAGATATATCTAGTATCCTCAAGAAAGAATTGGATGAAAGGATCGCAGAAATTAAAAATAAGTAAAAATATTAAGGTTGATTGTTGTTTTCTTATTTGCATTGGTTTGAGGTTGGCTAAGGAGAATTGAAGAACGTATGGGTGATTTACGGACTGTTCTTAGAGATTTAGGCAATGTGCTTGTTGCTATAGGCGCTATTACCCTTTTTGCTTTAGCTGCGCCTTTATATTTCAATGAAGGGTATGGTATTGGTGCAATTCTTCTTACTTCTGCTGTATTTTTTCTGATTGGGCTGCCTCTGTATTTTATATTCAAAAAAGCCGAGCCCTCTGATTTTAAAACCGCGATGGTTACAGCTGCTCTTAGTTGGTTGTTTATACCAATCATCAGCACCATCCCTTTTCTTTTGATTGGTTTTGACAAAACTAATCTTGGTGTTACTGCTGATTTTCTCTCTGCTTTTTTTGAGTGTATGTCTGGGTGGACTGGTACAGGGCTCAGTATGTTTAGTAAACCAAGTCTTTTGCCTTATACTCTGCAATTTTGGCGTACATATATGCAGTGGGTTGGTGGCGTTGGTGTTGTTATTTTGACTCTTGCCATTCTTGCTAGACCTGGTGTCGGTTCGTATATTTTGTACAAATCTGAGGGTAGAGAACAGAGAACGCATCCATCTGTTGTAAAGACTGTTAGAACTATGTGGTGGATATTTGCATTATACACTGTAATTGGTGTAACTATTTTAGTTGTAATTGGAATGATTACTACCAATGGTATGACTCCATGGCAGGCGCTTAATCATGCTATGACTGCTTTGGCGACAGGTGGTTTTTCTGTTACTGATGATAGTATGATGGGTGTCGGAACTGCAAGTCAAATTGTTATAGTAGTTTTGATGATTATGGGAGCAATTGCTTTTGCCGCTCATTTCAATCTGCTGAAAGGTAGGATAAAAAAGTTTCTCTCCGATACCCAGTTTCAAGCAATGATACTTCTGTTGATACTTGGTGTGTCGCTGCTTGCGTTCATCAACTTCAACAATCCTTCACTTCATTATAATAAAAATTTTCTTTTGGCTTTAAAAGAATCAGGTTTTCAATTTGTGTCGGCGTTAACATGTACAGGTTTTAATTCCGCAAATATAGCTAATTGGGCTGAGTCTGCGAAGTTGATATTGGCTATAGGCATGATAATAGGTGGTGCAGCTGGTTCAACAGCTGGTGGGATAAAGTTGTTCAGAGCCATACTTCTTAGTAAGGGCGTTAGCTGGAGAATAAAACGTTCTATATCCTCACCTAGACGAGTTTTTGTTCATAAATTCGGTGGGAAATCTCTGTCAAAGGAAGATGCAATTGATTTCATAGATGAAGCAGCAATAATCTCTTTTATGTGGCTTATATTGCTCATGGCAGGGGTAATAGTTATAATGTTTATTTTCCCTCATGAAACACTCGGCAACGTGTTCCTTGAGGTATCTTCGGCTCAGGGAAACGTTGGTCTATCAACTGGGATAACTAGTAGGTTGAACAGTGTTCAATACAATATGCCTGCTATCGATGTAGCTATCGGAAAAGTGATGCTTATATTTAACATGTGGATAGGTAGACTTGAGATAATACCTGTTATTGTTCTATTTAGATCTCTATTTGGACTTAGACGAAATGTATTATAAAAAATAGATTGCTACTTTTTTTCTTCTTTTTTTAATAAATCAAATTGTTGATCCTGAAGTTTTTTAATATGCTGATCTAGTTGCTGTATAGCAGTCAAAAGTTTATAGATTTCCGCATCCTTGGCAACAGGAGGAACAATCGATTGCGGGTTTGCTTCTTTCTTCTTGTGAAAATCAGATTCAGAATATTCTTCTTTTAGTATATCACGTGCAGTTTTTAGGGCCTTAATTTTGTCGTTAATCTCGGAGAGTTTTTCCATATCATCCCATTCTCCTTAATTTAATTGTGCGTGGATGTAATCTATTTTGTTATAGAAATACTTTTACTCTAGAAACATTCCTTTAAGACCTGTTTTTTCTTCTAGTCTTCTAAAAATTTCGATGTCGCTTTTCATTAAAATAATCTCGTTTGTTATTTCTACCGTTCCATCAAATATATGACCGCCGATTGTTTTTTTCTTTTCATCACTTAACACAGCATGCAGATGAAGTATGTAATCATCTTTTTGTTTGCATATGGTTCCATTTAACGATAAAAGCTCATATATTTTGTCAAATTTTTCTTTGATATAAATGTTTTTTCGTCCAAAATATCCTAGCTGAAATTTTTTGAGTTGACCAATACCTGAGATTGCCACGGCTGTTTGTACTTTATGTTTTTTGCATGCTTCAGCAAGTTTTTCATGCAGGTTTTCTTCTGGAAAAAGACGTATGAAGATTAAATTATTGTTTTCCTTTGTTTGCATATTTTTCTACGCCTCATTATAAAGGATTAAACTATAATTATTATGGGTAGGTATAAATATCAACATATTAAGTTTATCAGATATTCATAGGATACTTAGTTAGGAAAACATTTTTAAACAAACAGTTGATTTTTTTGTTTAGAGGGAATAGGGATGGAATCGTATCGAATAATGAATGATAGATTCTTTATAATCAGTCTCTGTCTTATCGGTCTGTTTGCATTACTTATTATGCTCCTAATCAAATGATTATAAAATTAAAAAAATTAGATGATCGAGCAGAGAAACATAAATAATAACTGAAGTTTACATTTTTCTTTTTACAAAATCAACTAGTTGTTTGTCTGTGAATGGTTTCTGTAAAAAGTCATTTATGTTGCTTGTATCCTTTTTTGTTCCTGGTATCATTGAAAAAAGCGCTCTTTTTTTGCTGCCTGGCATTGTTGTGTCTATCAGTATTAAACCAAAGTTTACCTCTTTTTCGTTATCTAGAAGTTCTAATGCTTGTCGGCTATTTTTAGCTGTAACAACCGCAAAGGCATCTTTTTCTAGAGATGATTTAACTAGTTTTAGGATTTCTGGTTCGTCATCTATAACCATTATTGTCTTCATATGACACCTATAGTAATATCAGTTATATAAACTTAAAAGTTTCCTATTAGGTTTTGTCTGTTATTTTATATATATATTCTGATATTTCTTCTAGGTTTGGATGTATTGGGTTTTGTGATGAGATGTAGTATTCGGCTACCGAGTTTGCAAAAAGTAGTCTCTCATCATCCTCAAAACCTAGTAACTCTGAAAATATATCTCCTGCGTTCCATGCATCT
>Ga0172363_10003018_pt1 | contig 13641 bp, 6 predicted proteins | sample LakKivs2_kivu2a2_FD_114541 | JGI IMG/M metagenome (GOLD analysis project Ga0172363, IMG submission 114541) | Sediment microbial communities from Lake Kivu, Rwanda - Sediment s2_kivu2a2 | ecosystem: Environmental > Aquatic > Freshwater > Lake > Sediment | place: Rwanda: Western Province, Lake... | reverse complement strand
CCGACTGAAAATCCTCCCTTTGCGCCCTTTGTGGGCACAAGAGTGTTATTTATATTGAACCGTATGCTGTCAGGATTGATAATCATCAAATCCATAATTTTGGATGCCTTTGCATAATCATATCCTCCGACAGAAAAACCGCCTTTGGGGCTTTTTGTGAATTCATTGTGCTCAACATTGATCCTTACCCCATTATTATAGACTGCCAGGACAGGAATGCCATATTTATTCTTTACTTCGAAAAGCGGAACTTCATCTGCCCAGGTGTCTGATGGTTGAATTGACAGTTTAGCTGTTGTCGCTGCTCCTACCCCGACATTACCGCCAGGAAAAATAACACTGTTTACCGAATAACTGTCAGTATTCCTTAAGACCTCCAGCCAATGGGCTGATTCAGTATAAGTATCACTAACAAACCTTCCGACAAAGGCGCCAGCTGAACCAAGAGATAAAAATTCTGTTATTTTCTGATTAACCGGATTATCAGATTTATAAATCATGAGTCCTGACTGAATCCCGGAATTACTTATAGATAACCCTGAGCTTGCAATGCTACCATTTACATGGATCTTATATGCAGGATCTAAAGTCCCAATACCGACATTCCCGTTTACACCTGAAATTGTTGGTCCGGAGCTGCCAAGCTTTATATGAGCCTGAGTCCCATCCTGCATCCCATAAATACCTATCGTATTTGGAATGTTTATGTCAGTTAATTTTGAATCATTCCCAATAAAAAGTACATCTCCGCTCCCCGTGGCTGCCTGACCGAAAAAGCTTCCGTTAATTACCGAATTTCCGCTAGTGAATGAATTTCCGATAACATGCAGTTTCTCAACCGGAGTTGTTGTTCCAATCCCGACATTACCATTCCAGCTAACAGTGACATGAGGAGAATCTCCAGAACCGCCAATCAGCTGCAATCTTCCATGGCCTCCGTCACCTTCAGCAATAGTCCCTCTGATTGTTCCCCATCCATGCAAACTGAAATTTTCATTCCTGCCAAATCTTAATCCTACCCCTTTTTCAGTCGCAGTCCAGTCATCGCTCATATTAACAAGTTGCACAGGATAGGTGATTGCTGTTGATGCATTTTCCGTAACCTGGAACCTTGCCCAGGGAGCTCCCCAGCCTACTCCGACAAATCCTGATGAATAATAAACACTCGAACCATTCAATAACCACGGATTGGTTGATGGCGAGTACATCGCATACGGCACCGACCATAGTTTTGAAGTTCCCATCTTTACATCATTGATCTTTGTCCTGATATATTTCGGCGTTACTGTCCAGTCAATAAGATCGAAGCTTGCCAGTCCCTGAATGCGTGTCCCCTGCCCGACAACTATGCTGAACAATCCATGGTCGTCAGGATCCACTCCTGTATGCTCTTCTTCCCAGATGACGTCATCATCGCTGGTGCTGGAAAGAATGGCGATCTTGACATTTATCGCAGTTGAGATCGGGTTTCCTGATCCGTCGCGGGCAATGGCCTGGTAGTTGAATCCCTGCGGGATCTGGCTCAGGGCGTCCTTCGGCAAGCTCAGGAAGACAACAGAGCTCAGGGCAAGAAAAATCAATAATCTTGCAGTGACAGGTCTCAGACATGTCGTGATCCAGTTGAAAAGATAAAAGTTGAAGGCGGGTTTTGTTTTCATAAGTACGAGGTATGATGGTTCGATGGTAAAATGGTTCGATGCTTTGCCGGCCGTAACTGACTGAAAGGAAGCGAAGGCTGGGTTCGAACGTGGGAATGTGTGACTGTATGATTATATAGAAGAATAAAAAGACGAAACAGAATATATTTCTGGTAATAAATCATCAGAAAACCCCAAAATTTTAAATATAGTAAAAGGAAATTTAATTTCATAGAATAAATCCATGAATGATTCGAAATTTTTGACGAAGAGTATGGGAAGGCTGAAGGCGGAGGGCAGAGGGCAGATGATTGAGGGTGGAAGCCTGAAAACCCACCCCAGGTCCCTCGCGGGAGGGGATCCCTGATTGTCAAACGATCAAACGTTCGGACAATCAAACCATTATACCGTCATACCGTAATACCGCTATACCGCCACACCGTTGCACATTCATACCGCCGGACCACTCTTCCTGCTGAACAGCCAAAGTCCTGCAAATGTCAGGAATCCGTTCAGAAGTAGTAATTCGAAGCCGAACTTATAACCGTTGAAAAGCTGCACGGAATATTTGCTGAGGAAGAAACAGATGACAGGTGAAAGTATTGCAATGAAAGGAGTTACATTGTCCCTCACCTTCCGCCTGGTGAACAGGCCGAATGAATAAAGCCCCAGGAGCGGCCCGTATGTATAGCCTGCAATTGTGAAAAGCTTGTCAATAACAGCCCTGTCGTTCAGGGCACTGAATATAAGAACACTGATGAAGAATATTGCGGCAATTGAAAGATGAACTCCATACCTTACGGATGTTGATTTTTTCTCAGACAGCTCTTCCCTTTTATTCAGTCCCAGGAAATCGATGCTCACCGAGGTTGTCAGCGACGTAAGTGCTCCATCCGCGCTCGGGAAGGCAGCAGAAATGAGCCCGATCAGGAATACTATCCCTGCTGTCTGCGAGAGATATTTCATTGTAACTGTCGGGAAAAGCTCATCAGACATTCCGACAATTACCCCCATGCGCTGTGAATAGATAAGAATGAATGCACCGAGAACCAGGAATATAAGATTGACAAAGACCAGAATCCCGCTGAATGTGAACATATTCTTCTGAGCTTCCCTGATATTTCTGCAGCTCAGGTTCTTCTGCATCATCTCCTGGTCAAGACCTGTCATGGTAATTGTTATGAACATGCCGGAGAAGAACTGCTTCAGGAAATGTCTCTCATGGTGCCAGTCGGTTATGAACATGCGCGAGATGTCCTTATCCTTGATTATGTCTGAGAAGAGCCTTACAGGAGCTTCTCCAAGCTCCCTGCCTATATATATTATGGAAAGGATTACTGCGAGGAGCATAAATGTGGTTTGCAGAGTATCGGTCCAGATAATAGTCCTGATGCCACCTTTGAGAGTGTAAAGTATTATCAGTATGATAAAGATGAGCGCATTAACCCAGAAAGGGACATTCCATGCATCAAAGACAAATATTTGTAATACATTGATCACAAGGAACATCCTGAGAGAAGCGCCGAGGGTCCGGGACAAAATGAAAAATCCCGCTCCAGTCTTGTATGACCAGAATCCGAAGCGCTGCTCAAGATAAGAGTATATTGATGTCAGCTTCAGCCTGTAATAGAGAGGCAGCAGGACGGTTGCTATCACAAAATAACCGACCAGGTAACCGAATACAACGACCATATAGCTGAACTGGGTATCTTTTACCCATCCGGGCACCGACATGAAAGTAACTCCCGACAATGATGCACCTATCATGCCGTATGCCACCACGAACCATGGTGACACCCTGTTCCCGATGAAAAATGACTGGCTGTCCGCCCTCCTCGCGGTAAACCAGGTAACGGTAAACAGAAGCAATGTATAAACAAGAAAAATCCCAAGGATCAGTCCTGGTGACATAAAAAGAATGTTTAAGGTGCAAGATTAGCAAAAAGAATGCATGCCGAAAAATTAAATGCACACTTTACGAAAACAGGCAATAATTGGATTAATTTTGTTTTAAATCGTTTGTTATGAGTTTTAGTGAGTTCCCGTCCAGGCTCCTGGAAAATGCCGTAAATGAATTTGCATCCCTTCCGGGCATTGGAAGAAAAACTGCTTTCAGGCTGGTAATGAATTTGTTAAGAAGGGATCCTGAGGAAGTGAAACGATTCGGGGAGACCCTGGTTAAACTTCATGAGGAGATCCGGTACTGCAAAATCTGCAACAATATTTCAGATACTGAAATATGCAATATCTGCAGTGATAAAAACCGCGATAAATCAGTGATCTGTGTTGTTGAGAATATCCAGGATGTGATAGCTATTGAGAACACCCGCCAGTTCAGGGGAATTTACCATGTACTCGGAGGGATAATCTCACCTGTAGACGGTATAGGCCCTGCTGACCTGAAAATCGACTCTCTTGAAGAAAAAGTGAAGAAGGGGGGGATAAGGGAAATCATTCTTGCCCTTAGCACAACACTTGAAGGAGATACAACAAATTACTATCTTTATAAAAGACTCAGCGGTTATGATCTGCTGATAACAACGCTTGCAAGAGGTGTAGCCATTGGCGACGAACTTGAATACACCGATGAGATAACTCTTGGCCGTGCCATAAACAACAGAAATCCCTACCAGAAATGATAAAACCGGTAAACAGGTTCCTGTCCCGTTCGGGGAAAAGCGCTAAAAGGTCTGCAATCCGGGAAATCCTGAAACTTACCCAAAAATCCGGGGTGATATCTTTTGCAGGAGGGCTTCCTGCTCCGGAAACATTTCCTGTCGAAGACCTTAAGGATATTGTTATTGAGATTCTTGAAAAGTATGGTGCAGAAAGCCTCCAGTACGGGACAACCGAGGGAGATCCCTGGCTGCGCGGGATACTTGTTGAAAGGCACCTGGCACACGGATTTAACATCGGCATCGGGAATCTCATTATAACCACAGGTTCGCAGCAGGCCCTGGACCTGATCGCCAGGATTCTGATTGATCCCGGCGATTATGTTCTTTGCGGGCTTCCCTCCTATCTTGGCGGACTAAACGCCTTTTCGGCATACGGTGCAAAGCTGAAGGGCATAACAATTGATGAAGACGGGATGAAACCCGACGAACTTGAGAGTACCATTATTCATCTCAGAAAGCTGGGGCACAGGATCAAATTCATCTATATAATACCTGATTTCCAGAATCCGTCCGGTATAACTTTACCGGAATCAAGAAGGATTCGGATAATTGATATCGCCGTGAAACACGATCTGCTGATTGTTGAAGACAGTCCATACCGGGAGATTCGCTTTGAAGGAGAACCGCAGAAGATGTTGGGTCAGCTTGACAGCTCGGGAAGGGTAATTACCCTGTGCACCTTTTCAAAGATCTTTGCTCCGGGATTCAGGGTAGGCTGGGTTATCGGGAATACTGAAATAATCGACAAGATTGTAATGGCAAAACAGACAGCCGATCTGTGTACTTCTCCCTTTGTACAAAAAGTCATTGCCAGATATATCGAAAAAGGACTTCTCGAAAAGAACCTGCCAGCGACAATTGGACTCTACAGGGAAAGAAGGGACCATATGATCGCCTGCTTCAGAAGATATATGCCGGGGAACGTCACCTGGACCGAACCACAGGGCGGGCTTTTCCTTTTTGTAACCCTGCCACGCGACATTGACAGTGAATCAATCTTCGGGAAAGCTGTTGAAAAGAATGTTGCTTTTGTGCCGGGTTCGACATTTTTCTGCGATGATTCAGGGCACAATACCCTTAGGATCAACTTTTCATTTTCAAACCTTCATGATATTGAAGAGGGTGTAAAACGCCTGGCAGGAGTAATTAAAAAGGAAATTGCCGGGAAATGATATATCAATGGAGTTATCTGTTATAATTGTCAGCTACAATGTCAGGCATTTTCTTGAACTCTGCCTCAACTCGGTACGTAAAGCATCGTCTGAGATCAGCTGCGAGGTTTTTGTTGTTGACAATAATTCTGCAGACGGTTCATGCTCAATGGTCAGCAGGCAATTCCCTGAAGTAAAGCTTATAATAAACAATGTAAACCGGGGATTCTCTGCTGCAAACAACCAGGCCCTCAGGGTGGCTTCAGGCAGGTATATCCTTCTTCTCAATCCGGACACTATCGTGGAAGAAGACACTCTGACCAGGTGCATCGGTTTTATGGAAAATCACCCGGAAGCAGGTGCCCTGGGAGTAAGGATGATCAACGGCAAGGGCAGGTTTGTCCCGGATTCAAAAAAAGCGCTTCCGACACCGATGACGGCTTTTTTCAAAATAATGGGACTCGCCCGGCTTTTTCCCAGATCAGCGCTTTTTAATAAGTATTATCTCGGGAATCTCGATGACAGGAAAACAACTGAAGCAGATATAATATCAGGAGCATTCATGTTCCTGAGAAGAGAAGCGGTGGTTAAAACCGGATATCTTGACGAAGATTATTTCATGTACGGGGAAGATGTAGATTACTGTTACCGCCTCCTGCAGGCCGGCTACAAAAATTACTACTTCCCTGAAGCAAGAATAATACATTTCAAGGGAGAAAGCACAAAAAAAGAAGGCCTTAACATTTTTATAAGTTTTAACAGGGCAATGCTGACATTTGTCAGCAAGCATTTTAACAATGACCATTCAGGATTTTTCATCTTTTTTATCAGAATGGCCATATTCTTCAGAGCGGGATTGGGCCTTATCAGGAAATTCATCAGGCTGATATTTATGCCTTTGTCGGAGGGTATTATCATTTACTTGATTTTCAGGTTTGTTACATCTTTCTGGGGAACATACAAATTCGGAGCAGATTACATTTTCCCGGAAATCTTTACCCGGATAATAATCCCCATATACTCAATTATTACGCTTTCCTCAATCGCACTTGTTTCAGGGTACCGGATTCCTGTAAAATTCATTAATGCCATTAAAGGGATCTTTACCGGGACGTTTATTATACTTATAATTTATTCCCTGTTTCCTGTTTCCCTACGGTTTTCAAGGGCGATTATCCTTATCAGCGAATTGATCTCTCTGGCTGCAGTATCCTTGTGGAGAGTAATTATATCTCTCATTGTACCAGGGATAGCGGATAATCCGTTCCGGAAAGCCGGAAGTACGATTATTGTTTCAGGCCCTGAAGGTTATTCCAGGGTAAAAGAACTTATGTCGGCAACCGGGGCAAAAAGAAGGATCGCCGGAAGGGTAAGCATCAGCCAGACCGACCTGGGAGAAGATGTACTGGGAAATATCCATCAGATAAAGGAGGTGATCAGAATTAACAGGATAAAAGAAGTGATATTTACAACCAGTGAATTATCTGCAGTGCAAATCATTGATAATATGCATCTTATCTCTGATATGAATATCAGCATTAAGATTGCTGCTGAAGGTGAAAGGTATATTATCGGCAGCAAGTACGTAAATCCGCGTGATATAATCTTTTCATCCAAACGACTGTCATTTGTACAGAAAGCATTTGAAATGCTGAGGAAAAAAACCGGTTGATTGTTCCGGTTTTTTTGATTTTCACTGAACAATTTCCCTTTCCTGATGTTAACCGGATATAGAAATAAAAATCCGGCGAAATGGCTAGATTCAACATTATATTACCCGCGATGGGGGAAGGAGTTATTGAGGCTACGATAAATAAGTGGCTGATCGGTGTGGGTGATCAGGTAAGGGAAGATGATCCTCTTGTTGAAGTTGCTACAGACAAGGTGGATTCCGAGGTTCCGTCTCCGGCCGATGGAAAGGTTATCTCCATAATCGCAGCTGAAGGATCGGTTATTAAAGTCGGCGATGTTATTGCCGTTATTGAAAACAATGCAGCCCCCGATCCTGAAGAATCCGGTAAAGTTGTCCGGGAAGTCGAAAGAATACGCGAAACTATCAGCGAAATAAAAAATGAAAAAAAGGAAGTAGAAATTGTGTCAGGCAATCTCAGGAGCAGAACACCTTCCGGCAAATTCATCTCTCCGCTTGTAAGAAGCATTGCAGCAACGGAAGGTATAAGCTATTCAGAGCTTGATACAATCAATGGAACCGGGATGGACGGGCGGATCACAAAGGATGATATTCTGGAATTCATCGGGAATAAGAATAAGGCTGCAGAGGCTGTAGAGGTTATAAAAGATGATAAGAAAAGGAAGAATGGTTCTGGTACTGAAAAAGTATCGGGAGCAGATGAGGTGATTGAAATGGACAGGGTGAGGAAACTCATTGCTGATCACATGGTAATGTCGAAAAAGACATCACCGCATGTTACATCCTTCATTGATGCAGATGTAACCAGACTGGTCAACTGGAGGAATTCAGTAAAGGACAAGTTCCTTGCTGCCGAGGGACAAAAGCTCACCCTGACTCCCATTTTCATCGATGCTGCAGCACGGGCTTTATATGAATTTCCGATGATAAATATCCAGGTCGACGGGAATAAAATCATTAAAAAGAAAAACATAAATATAGGTATGGCTACGGCACTTCCGGACGGAAACCTCATTGTTCCGGTCATAAAGAATGCAAATGAAAAAAGTCTTACAGGTCTTGCAAGAAGCGTTAATGACCTTGCCGACAGAGCCAGGAACAATAAACTCAAGCCTGATGAGATCACGGGAGGAACGTTTACAGTAACAAACTTCGGGAGCTATAACAATCTTGCAGGAACTCCCATAATAAATCAGCCTCAGGCAGCTATCCTGGGCACCGGCGCCGTGAGAAAAAAACCTGCTGTTATAGAAACACCTGACGGAGATGTTATTGCAATCCGCCATATAATGATACTTTCGCTCAGCTATGATCACAGGGTCATCGACGGAGCTCTTGCCGGGAAATTCCTAAACAGGTTAAAGGACATACTCGAGAACTATTCTCCGGATCAGTTCTAGCAAATTATATTCATAGTCTGCTTGTCTCTTGAAACCAGAGTCCAGAAGAGAAACGAGGGTGTATAAAAATGTATATGTTATTGAATTCTTTAACCCCTCCCTTACCCTCCCCTTAAACAATAAGGGGAGGGCACAAATTATTATGATTGTGAATATTACACCCCTTCCCTTATTTTTTAAGGGAAGGGGGCGGGGGAAGGGTTATCAGCACAAAAATCGAAAGAACAAGACTTTTGAGACAGCTCCTTCTCCTATTTTTCCTTTTTTCTGATTTTTCTGCTATATTAGTACCTTAAAAACTAAACAAAACAGACAGACTATCAGAACCTGTATGCTTTCCCATAAACAAGCAAGAAACTTCTAACTCTCCAGATCTTCTGTGAAATGATAAAAAGGTTTACGTTTTGCGTCCTGTTGATGGCTTTTATGAGCAACTTTAATCTTTTTCCCCAGGCGAGAATTGAGAACAGATTGAATTTCGCTGATGCAGAGAGCTGGATTCTTTTCGAGGATTATGAGGAAGCCCTGAAAATTTATCTTCAGCTGATTAAGTCTTACCCGACCAACTCCAATCTTAAATACAGGATCGGGCAGTGTTATCTGTACATACCGGGGAAAAAGGACCTTTCAGTAGGATATCTTGAAGATGCCATCAGGAACATCAACCCGAAATATAAAGAGGGCAGATTCAAGGAAACAGGCGCTCCGTATGATGCACTCTATTACCTGGCAAATGCATACAGGATAAACAACCAGCTGGACAAGGCTCTGGAGACCTACGAACTCTTCAGGGAGAATATGGATAAGGATATTTATAATGAAGAGGTTGTTAACCAGCAGATAGAGTCCTGTAAAAATGCCAGGGAACTTATGAAGATCCCATTCTATGTAAAGGAAATAAACCTTGGAAATAGCATTAATGAAGAACGCTCTGAATATAATCCGGTATTTTCCGATGATGAAAACACAGCTGTTTTCACAAAATCACAAGCGTTCTTTAATGCGATGATGTATGCCACAAAGACCAACGGAGCATGGAATTTAATTGATCTTAAAGAACTCCTTCAGATTGATGCAGAACGCAACCTCTTCCCTACATCCATCTCAGGCGATGGCAAGACAATATACATTTACGGACCTGAAGATTACGACGGGGGTATTTTCACCACCACGAATGTAAACGGTAATTGGAGCCCGCTGGTAAAACTGAATGAAAATATCAACACTAAATACTGGGAATCTCATGCCACTATATCGCACGACAATAAGAAGCTTTATTTTACAAGTAACAGGAAAGGAGGCATCGGGAATCTCGACATTTATGTATCCAACAGAGACTCTCTCGGAAACTGGGGTTCTGCAGTCAACCTGGGACCGGTAATCAATACCACTGAAAATGAAGAATCTCCTTTCCTGAGCAGGGACGATAAAACACTTTTTTTCAGCTCCCGAGGTCATTTCAACATGGGAGGGTATGATATATTCTACTCAACGAAACTGGATAACGGTGAGTGGTCAGCCCCTCTCAATGCAGGATACCCGATTAACTCGACCGACGATGATGTCTTCTTTAAGCCGGTAGGCGAAGGCTATGTAGGTTATTTTGCCAAATACAGTCCTGACGGCTTCGGAGAACAGGATATTTACAGGATAGAGATCTTTTCTGATGAACATCCGAGGAAATTTATAATAAAGGGAATAGTCAAGGTTGCTGACGTAATAAATATTGCCGATAACAGGGTTAAGATCAGTTCAATGAATATAAAGAACCCTGATCAGACCCTGGTGGCTTATTCAAATCCCGAAACCGGGGAATATGAATTCGAGCTTCCTCAGGGTCAATATGAGCTGACATATGAAGCCCCGGGCAGCGAGAAGTTTCAGAGAAAGCTCGACCTGGCCATCAATAATCCTGCTGACAGCTTATTATTGCCGGGGACTCTTCTGCCGAAAACCGATTTCGTTGCAGATCTGACAGTCGATGCCAGCAAAAATATTACAGTAATTAAGGGCGACACTCTTATCTTCCCGGTAAAGGCTGAACCGGGATCACTTCTCACTGTGGAGCACTGGCTGGGCGACTCTCTTCTCTATACGGAGAAATTTGTTGTCGCCGATTCGATCCTTAATTACAGAATGGTTCCGCAGACAGGAGATAACAGGGTGACTTTTAAAGTGACCGACAAATTCAGTAATACAACGTCGACGGACATCTTCATAACAAGGGAAAAGGGTGTGACTGAATTGCCTGTCGTGAGGCCTGAATATGAAAGGGTAATTGCCAGGAAACAGGTTGCAGCACTGGCCCAGCTTAAGAAAAGCCGCGCAGAAGGAGATCTAAAAAAGATCATTGATATAAAGGAAATCCAGAAGCAGGAGTTTGGGAATGTCGACGATCTTGTTTCGTACCTTAAGGAGGAAGCTGTTAAAAATAATATCAGCCCGGGAGAAGTTGACAAACTTGCTCTCAAAGTGGCAGTCATGGATAATATTCTTACACAGGCTGCCGTAGATCTCCTGGAGAAGGAATCCTATGGTGAACTGAAAAAACTGCTGAGCGAGGTGGATATTTACGGGATGAATCTGAAAACCTGGACAGACCTGCAGGAGTACATAATGAATAAATCCGGCGGCAGGATATCCCCTGAGGATCTCAACCTCATTGCTGCAGATATCATCAGCGGGAATGATACCTCAATCCCGGTCATTAATGAAAAGATACTCGCCTTCAGCGAAAACAGCGAGTACGGCGGCATTATCCGGCAGATTCTTTCATCCATTGAAGCAGGCGGCAATAAGAAGGCGGCAGATATGCTTCAGCAATTTTATAATGAAGCACAGAAGAGAGGCCTGAATGATTATCAGATAGCTGAAATGTTTGCGGCAATCAGTGCATTACCGGGGACTGATATTGAACTGTATCTGAAGAATCTTGCAGACAAGGCTGAAGAACCGTTGCGTTCATGGCTTAACAGCATAAATCTGAAAAAAGAGAAAATAAAGACCCCGGCGGATCTTATACGTTTTATTCTCAGGAATATAAAGGAAGGAAATATTCCAGGGGAAGCTTTCTTTAAAGCCATGGCAGATCTGATCGCGAGTCAGAATATTCCTTCTGAAACAATAAGATCACAGGTGCCTCCTCCTGATGAACATAAATACTGGTTCTGGTGGATCATCATAGGTGGCGGACTGATTATTTTCATAATCCTGTACAGGAGAAGAAAAAAAGAAAAGACGGATAATTCTTCCGGTAAAAAGCATTAGGAAGTACCTTTGGTTCTGAATTTTTCTTAAATTTGTTTCTGATGAATCTATTCAGAGTAAAAAGATACAGCCTCATGTTGCAGCTATTGACTCTGTTTATTCTCTCCGGTGCTGCTTCTGCTCAGTCATCAAAAGAGATAAAAGAAATATTTGCCCAGGCCGATTCATATTTCCTGTATGAAGAATATGAACTTGCAAATCAGCTGTTCATTCTTCTTGATACCCCTGATAATCTGAATATTAAATATAAGATTGGAACATGCTACCTTAATATTCCTGACGAGAAAGACAAAGCAATACCATACCTTGAGGCAGCCGTCAGGAATACAAGTATTGATGCAAAAACCGGATCGGTGAAGGAAATGAAAGCTCCCCTTGATGCTTACTTCTCGCTGGCAAAAGCCTACATGATAAATAATGAGCTCGAGAAAGGCCTGAGCACCTTTCAGAAGTTCAACAGCCTGGCCCGGGAGACCGGAGGCAAAAAAAGCATGGAGAACCTTGAATTCGTGGATCAGCAGATCCAGGCATGCAACAACGCTATCCAGGCAGGAGAAAATCCTGTTCCCATAAGCAGAAAAACACTCGGAAAAGATTTCAGCCTTGGATCAATGAATGAAAATCCTGCCGTAAGTTTTGACGGCAACACGATTGTCTATACCGAACGAAGGGGACTTGTAAACGTCATATTGTTCTCGAAGAGAATCCGCGGAAGATGGCAGAGCCCGGTCGAAATCACGACAGATCTGAACGCAGGAGACGACTGCTCTTCCTGCTCACTGAACAAGGACGGCACTGAGCTCTTTCTATACAAGACGGATAATTTCGACGGCAATATCTACATGTCAGAATTTGCTGATGACAGATGGACACCAATTGTAAAGCTGAATAAGAATATCAACACCAAGTTCTATGAATCACATGCATCTGTCTCTGCAGACGGGAAAAAACTTTATTTCACAAGCAACAGGGAAGGCAGTATAGGAGGTCTTGATATCTATGTCTCTGAAAAGGATAATACAGGCGACTGGGGGCCAGCAGTAAACATAGGGCCTGCAGTAAATACCGAATACAACGAAGATAATCCCTTCATAACGGAGAATGATTCTTTATTATATTTCTGCTCCGAAGGGCATAATTCCATAGGAGGTTACGATAATTTCAGGTCGCGTGATAAGAACGGTTCATGGACGAAACCTGAGAACCTCGGGTATCCGATCAATTCGACTGACGATGACAAATTCTTCCAGCCTTCAAATAACGGGGCGAATGCATTCTATTCAATGAAAACCGATTATAAAAAGAGAGAAATATTCTATATAGGTCTTGAAGGACCGGATGTTAACCAGATATACGAGATAACAGGAACAGTCAGATTAAATGACACAACATTTGCTGCCGGTAAAACCTACTCAATTCATGTCCTTAACAAGACATCCGGTGACACTCTCTACAAAGGTTCACCTGAAAAATCAACAGGAAAATATGATATTAATGTTGCACCCGGGATGTTTAAAGTGGTTTATTCCGGTGACGGATATCTGCCCCTGTATATTGATACGACAATAGTGCAGGACAATCCTGAACTGATAGTAAACTTAGATGTGACTCTCATAAGGGATTCTTCTCTGATAGTTCCTGTAGTCTATGAAAAGATCAATCTTGAGAAAATTCCTGTAGTCGCTGCAATAGACAGCAGTATACTTATAACCAACATGAACGTGCTGGATGTGGGAGCAGCCGGTTCAGATGATTCAAATGTCCTTTATTTTACCATGCAGGTAATGGCGCTTCTCAACCCTGTGGATGTAACTCATTTTAAATACATTACCGATATGAGGGTAATGTATAATGATG
>Ga0172363_10003017_pt1 | contig 13641 bp, 15 predicted proteins | sample LakKivs2_kivu2a2_FD_114541 | JGI IMG/M metagenome (GOLD analysis project Ga0172363, IMG submission 114541) | Sediment microbial communities from Lake Kivu, Rwanda - Sediment s2_kivu2a2 | ecosystem: Environmental > Aquatic > Freshwater > Lake > Sediment | place: Rwanda: Western Province, Lake... | reverse complement strand
TAATCAATAATTTCAGAACTGCAATTTATCAGGTTCTAAAAGAAAATAATCTAAATAAAAATGGTCATTATTTTGACGTTCTAAAATACACACCAGATCAACTAATTTCTCATTTAGAAAGTAAGTTTACTAAAAATATGACGTGGGATAACTATGGTGATTGGCACGTTGACCACATTAAACCTATTTCATCTTTTATAATTTCAGAAATAGGAGATTCAGAATTTATGAAATGTTGGTCTTTAGACAATCTCCAACCTTTGTGGGGTGAAGAAAATTTAAAAAAATCAAATAAATTACTTTAATAATACTCTTATTGATTTTGATAAAACTTCAGTTTCACCTATGGTAAAACAGTTTTTATCATACGCATGACGTACGGCTTCAATAAGATAAACAAGTGCATGATTTTTATCCATAGTATCCAAAATACTATCTAAATGATCTTCAGTTTGTAGATCAATTCTGTTAAACAGATTACCAAATGATTTATTTTCGTTTTCCATATTTTATTATATTTATATAGTAATGATAACAGATTCTTTAATAAAGAAAATATTACGTGAAGCAACAACTGACTCTGGAAGTAAAGGGTCGTATATTCCACCATTACAACCAGGATTAAGAGATTTTGTAAATAAATTATCTCCGTACAATATATCTGTTTCAGATTATAAAAGTCCTTTGGTACAATATGATAGTTATGATCATACATGGGACTTAAAACGTGATGAAATCAAAAAACTAGAAAAAATCGCAAAAAAAGTTACTGATTTTATTAAACGTCATCCGGATTCCACATTTACAGATGAAGATGGAGGTATTATAAACCAAACTCCAAGTGGAAAAAATAAAAAAACATCCGAAATAGTACCAATCAAACGTAATAAAAATAAATTAAACGAAATAACTACCACAACTACTGCCGGTGAGTATTCGGGACCTCAAGAATTGGGTATTAGAAATTGGACTGATAATGAACTAGGAGCTTTTAGAATAAAATCCGACATTCCAATAAATAACCAAATTATTAAAAAATTTATTAAAAAAAATGTTTTAAAAACGGTTGGAGGTTGGGAACCTAGAAAAGGGAAATTTCATATTGACACCGAGTACGCCGGTGAAGAAAAAGAAAAAAATGTGGATAAAAAAGGTGTTATAGATAATGAAGTAATTGATTGGTATAAAAATTCTTATAAATCGAAACTAAAAGAAAATTCCGTAAACGAAGATTTGGCCGTGTGGTTTGGAAAAAAGAAAAAACCAAAGGGATCATCTCAACCTAAAGGACCCTGGGTTGATATATGTAGAAAAGTTGATGGAAAACACCCCCCTTGTGGAAGAAGTGATACAAGTAAAGGATCTTACCCCAAATGTAGAGCGGCTGGAGTTGCCGGTAAAATGAGTGATTCACAAAAAAGATCTGCTTGTCAACAAAAAAGAAGAGCCGAAAAACAAGACACACAAACAGGTAAAGGTCAAAAACCAATAATGACAAGTTATAAACCAAAAAAGAAATTAAAAGAAGACATAAGACAACAAATTATTACATTAACCGAATCAGACATTATGAAAATCGTTAGACGAGTTCTAAAGGAACAAAACGTTCATAACACATTAGTTTAATTTCTAAAAGAAATTCTTTGTTTTAATGATTTTGATTGTGCTGTTAATTCTTGATATTCCTCATTTAGTTTTTTATATTCATCAAATGATTTTTGATATATTTTTTCTAGTTCTTGGTCTTTTTTATATTCTTTTTCATACCTTTGTCCGAGTCCCATAAAATTTAAAAAATCATAAAAACTTTTAGGTTTTAAATTATATTGTTCAGCAAAATCTAACATATTTTGATGTTGAGAAAACATACGACTAATAAAATCATTACTGTCACTATAAGCCCACTCTTTCCATTTTTGTTGTTGTTCTTCATCTTTTTCTTTTACAAGTTTTTTCAATTCGGCAAGTCTTTTCTTATCAAAACTAGATGATGATTGTTGCATTCTATCATAATAATTTAAATAAATTTTGTAGGTATATTCTTTTATTATTTTTATAAACTTAACAATTAATTCTTTTGGTATATACTTTGTAACAGTGCCTTTTGATATTTCTTCATCCACAGCATTCCAAAATATAATATTACCTATTTGACTTTGAGCTAAAAATGAATCTTTCCAATCTTTTGATTTATACTGATTCCACTTCAAATTTTTATCTGGATTATACTGTATCGCAACTTTGAAATAGGATTATGATTTTTTCTTTCCTTCTATTGGTATTCTTTCTCTGTCAATTACAAAAAAGAATAAACTATCATCAGAATACTTATCAAAATAGTTATATGTGGTCGATGCTATACACCATTTTGTATTTGCACCATATTTACAGGAAGCTTCCTTATTTTTTGGTCTTACAAGAATATATCTGTCATCATCATCACCGTAAAGTTTTTCAACACCAGTTGTTGCAAGTTCTTTTTTTGTTATCCTTGAAATTGCATCTTCGTATTTGTTTACAAGTTCTTCGTATGTATATTGATAAATGTCTTTTTTTCAAACTTATGAATGTTCTTATCAAAATATTTAATCATTTCAATTAAGTTGTCTTCATCAATTTCATCATATTTGAGATATTTGTCAATATAAATTTTTGACATCCAGGTGAAAGACTTTTTAGTTGGTGACGGGTCTTCATCATAAAACTCTTCTACTTGGTTTTGAAGATCTATATCAAAATCATCACCTAAATCATTTTCATATTTGTTTAATAGGTCTTCAAGTTTACCTTCAGTTAATAATTTACCATATTGTGATTCTGTTAATACAATTCGCATAACTATAAATATGTCTTTCTATTGAAGTAGATTAATTTTTTCATTTTATTGGTGGTTTTGAGTTTCTTGAAGTATTTTTTGGTAGATTTTATCTAAAGTGTTTTTTATATTTGTTTTTATTTCTTTTTCAGTAGTACTACGTCGTTTCTCTGTTTCTGTATCATATAAATATAAAACTCTATCAAAATCTCTAGATGAAAGTTTTACATCATAGTGAAATATGTGGTTTGTAATTTCAACCTTACCGTAGTCAATGATGATAAACAAATTTAAAGTTTCATTTAAAATGTATCTCTTATTTGTTAGAGGAGCTATGGTAAAAACTGAATCTTGATGTGAAATAAGTTTTACACAAATTTTGAATGCTGTTTTTTCATGAAGTTCTAACTCTTCATGAGTTTTCATTGAGGATTTACGATTAAGTTTTTCTAAAAAAACTCTGAACCTTTTATAAAATTTTAAAAATTTTTTTTTCATATATTAGTGTTTTGTGGTTGTTCTACAAATATATGAAATAAAGTGAATAAAAAAAAATTTTTTTTAAAGGAAAATTAACAAAATGCCCCTGAACACCTTCTTTTTCCGTCAAGTCCTTTAATTTTTCCTTTACATACTTGGACAGCGTGACCATTACTATAAGCTGATGGGTGAACGTCGTATTTTGCTTTAGCGGATGCCAAACCTCTAGCACAAAGTTTTGTTCCTGTTTTTTTACGACCTTCAGACATTACCATATCTTCATCGTCTATATTCATGGACATTTGCATACCATGTTTTTTTGTTTCATTCATTAAAAAATCAAAAACTTGATCCATATTATTTTTTGCTTCACTAATGTGATCTTGAGCCCAATCATGACCATTTTCGAGAATTTCCTCAATCATAGAATGATCTAGTTCTAATAACATATCACATTGTCTTCTCATTTGTTGTAAATTAGAAAAGAACATATATCTTGAAGATTCACCATCGTGAGTTTCTTTAATAACTTTTTTTATGATTCTTTCTAATCTATCCATGACTATCCATTTAATCCATTTCCTGATCCGATAAGTACCATGTTTGTTTGCATTACAGGTACTCCAGATCCATTTATCCATATAGGGTGTGGCGGTGAAACTGATGTAGAACCTGTAAATTCACAATCTGGTATACAAATAAAATTTTCAGTGTTTGCACTCAATATACAAGTACAATCTTTAAATGGACCAAGTACTACAAATGTATTTTCAGCCGGTAAGGGGTTTACACCAATAACTTCGACACATAAACAACCACCAAAAAGTTCTTCAGAACAAAGTGTAAAAAATTTACCTTGTGGGTCTTCGTTAAATTGGTTAGCGTTAATAAATCCCTCCAATCCCGGAATATCACATGATTGAGCGTGATAACTATAATTATTTTCAACGAAACAAGAAAAACAATCATTATATTCATCAACAACTGTGTCAATGGTATCATCTGCAGGAGATACTGAAGTTGAGTTTACTGTGTAACATCCAGGTTTTGTTGCTCCAGTAAATGTTAAATAATATGTATTTCCCTCTATAATTGAAAAAGCACCAGCATCGACAACAAATGATGTATCTCCACTACAAGGAATTAATAAATAGTTTGCCATAATTAATTTTATTTATAAATATCTTTATTTTTTGTTTACGATTTGAAATTTCAAAGTTCTTTTGTATGTGTTAATTTCTCCACTCGAAATAACTTTCATATCGATGTAATATTCGTTTGGTATTTTATCTCTTGTATCAAACATCAAATAATATTCCGTAGGTGTTCTATTAAGTTTTGTCCAGTCTTGAACTTGAACTTCAGTTTGTCCTTCTCTAACATAAACCCTATAATACGCCTCCACTTTTGGTAATCTTTTATTTGTTGTATATGCTTGTTTTATAATGACACTGACTTTTCTCATGTCGGTGTTTAAAATTTTCTCATCTTGTTTTATACCATAAAAATCAAAACCATAAGTTTTTGGTTCTGTGGACACCACCCCAATTTGTAAAGTTTTTGATATTGGGTAAACCGTAAATTCATTAACAACATTCGGTAATGAAAACCCATTCAATTTAATGTTTGACCAAGTATCTGATAAAGAACAATTTGGTGGAAATCCGACAAGTGGTGGAATTGTAACCTCATAAACTCCTTGTGTTCTTACACAACTTGGCATATTAATTAAACCAGGTATTGCATTTCCATTACCATCTTTAATTGTCACCAAAGGATTCTCGTCCAAATTTATAAAGTTACCATCTTCATATGAATACAAATAAAGTTTATTTGCCTTACCTAATGAAAAAGTATATCTATCATCTTCAATTAAATCATTATACGATGTTTCAAGACGAGGTTCGTAAAAGGTTTGTGTGTGTCTTGAAAAGAAACCAACATAATAAGCCTTTGTTGTCCCAGTAAGTAATTCTAACTCTGGAAGGTATGATATTCCCCACCCCGCAGGATTTTGAATAGATCCGTTAAGAATTGAATTAATTTCATTTGTCATGTCAAATTCAATATCCTCATTTCCAAACTCAAAATGTTGTATATCAACTATGGTTAATGCTGAATAATTGAAAATTCCTTTATTTTCATTGTTATATATCCCCTCTTGTTCCCAATTATCTATTGTTTGTCTTTGGACCCAGTTTGATGGTCTTGTTGAATAATTTCTATCTCCCGGTAAAGAATCTAAATCTGTAAAGTCATACCCAACACCTTCATCCCAGTATTGGGGTTGATTCGGATTATTTTCAATATATGGTATTCTCCAAAGAATTAAATCAAAAGAAATCCCCCTTTCTTTTTCTTCGGATGTTTCTGTATTTAAAAAGTCTCTTGAAAATGTACTTGTGTTTGTCATTCTCAAAATGTGTTTTATATCATCATCACATTGTCCTGAAATAATTTTATTTTGATATTTTTTTCTTAAAGAATCTAAATCAATATCAAAAATGCATCTGGAAAACCCATATGGGTATTTTATATTTCCATCACCATAATATAACTCAATAATTGGATTTCTCCCAGTATTAGTTAATCCTGTAAAAACTATGGTGTTATTTCTATTTAAATACGAATTATGAATTGACATTTACTTTTTTATTATAAATATCAATTAATTCGAATATTTTGATTTAGAACTGTTTTGTATGCATTATTAAACGCGGTTTCAATCTGCGAAACTGTAACCGAGTTTAGTGGTTCTTGGATTGGAGCTTCGTTTATATTGTGAGTGTGACTTGTCAAAAAAGAAACAATAAGTCAAAGTAATTTTAAAAGTTCTACACCTCTTACCATCGAATTGGTACTTTTTAATATTTCATCTGTAAATTTTTCTTGTGGAATACCATAGAGTGTATTACTTAAATTAATTGGGTTGGTTCCTGGAATGACTGATCGATGAGACAACAAATAAAGAAAATCACCACCTACAGATGCGTAAGTTACTGGTGATTCTTTATATTCTGATTTTTCAATTTCATCTTCAATTGTTGTTGTTTGAGGGCCAACGGTATTTTTAGACCAGATCACCGCAAATCCAACTTCATTGCTTACTTCAAATAGTTTAACATTGTTGTAAATTGCCGATATAAAGTTAGATTCAATCGGGTCATTTCCAATCATTTTATCGTAAGTTAATAATGAAGGTGCAAAAACAAAAGGAAATTGATCGTTCAAAAATCCATTATTTGGGTATTCGTTATAACCATTTATATTTATTTTTCCTTTGTTGTAACCTTTTATATATTGGTTGATAAATTGACTAGCTTGACTTATAGTTAAACCACTAAATTCCATTTTGGAATTTGGTACCGGTAAACATTGTGCGTACGATAAAAAAGAAATTTCAAACGTAGATACAGTTGTTCCGTTTCCTTGTAGTATTGGTATGATTGTGTTTACCTCAACACTTCCGTTTACGGTTTGACTATTGATGTCGATTGTATCTATTGACCATTTAATAAAGTTCTTTAACTGTAAATCGTTATACTCTTCACTTGTTATTGTTTCTGTTCCGGTACTTACTTTTTCTAAATCATAAAAAGATAACTGAACAAATGACCTATTATCATTAAGTTTAATCTGTGGAGAATCCGGTCTTTCATTGTTAACAGAATTTGTGTATTTACCAGATCTTAATATTATGTCTTGGGTTTTTAATAATAGATCTGTATTTCCTCTTCCTAAAATTGCATTATCTCCAGGTAATGGATATATTCCTGTAATTTCTTTTTGTATTTCTCCGGTTTCGGGATCTCTTATATTATCCGCCTGTTTGATATAGTCCCCATTTGCAAGCATCGCTTGAGAACTATTAAATGACTCATAGTAATTATTCCACGGTCTTGTTATAGGTCCTTGAATATAAAACTTATTCCAGTCTTTGGTTTCGTCTCTTGTTGAATATATAACTCCGACATATTCACCAACTTTTGGTACTTGACTTATGTAATAAGGTAAAAGTGGTAAGCAAACAAAAGGATCTAATTTTGTCCATTCTTGTTTTTTTTCTGGTTGATTTTGAATCTCATTTTCGATTTTTGGTAATACTCTAATTCTACCTAACATCAAAGGATCATTAACATCTAAAACAAGACCAGGGACTATTATTCTTTTATCATAAATTGCTGACACCGTTTCGTTTTTTGTATTCTTTTAATAATGAATTATAAGTAATTTCTAGTTTATCTAAATGGTCCGTCATTTTAATTAATTGTTCTTTTGTGTGATCGAAATCTGCTTTGACAAAATTCATTGCAAGTTCCAAATCTTTGTTTGGTCTTTCTCTTCTTTCCGAAATTATTTTTAAGACCTCATCTGATGTAATTTTTTGTCTATTCATTATTTATAATTTTTTACCATAACATAAACCAGGAGCTGTCATACCAATTGGTGTGACAGTAAATCCTAAACAAGCAATTTCTGTTTTCCCGTTTTCGGCCTCCTCTTTATCAATACCATCAACAATTGCCTTAACTGCTGCCATAAATTTATTTGGAGAACCATCCGCCATTGGGCCTGTCGGTATTCCAACGCTTTCGAACTCACCCACAATGCCAGAATATGCTCTAGAAGATGAAAACCCATCCATAAATTTGGAGGCCGCTAATAAAGGTAAAGGTATGTCATTTCCACCACCTCCAAAAATTTTTGTAGTTAGTTTCAATAATCTTTGCAATTCATCAATTACACTTTTACATTCTCTAATATCAACTACTAAATCATAAAGTGTTGTTATTATTTCTGTAAGAGCTAAAATTATTTTGACTCTTTTATTATTTTTTTCATTTTTAATATCCGCAATTACATCTTTAATTAATTTTTTGATATCTTGTACGACTGAATCAAAAATTATTTTTACAAAAATACCACCTATTTTAGATACCACTTGAACAAAAAAGTTTTTAAACTTTTGTGAAAACTCTGTATAACTTTTTATTGTGTCTAAACTATTATTACCCAAAGATTTTAGAACAATTGCAAATGGTAATAAAGTTTTTGGGGATATAAGAGCATTAATAACCGCCTTTGGTAATTCTTTAATGAATTCTAAATCTAAATTTATTTGTATTGGTAACCAGTCTGGATTTTCAGTAATTGATGTTGTGAAATCAACCGCATCGTCAATATTGTTATTATTATTTGATCCTGGCACAAAATTCAAATTACCAACTGCAGATATTGCGGCAGATGAATTAACAGGTAATTTAATGTTATCACATGTTGCAAACACAGCAACTCTATTTTGAATATTAGTCAGAGTTTCATCTATAAAATTCAAATCTATTTCTGAAAATTCAAAAAAAGAATCGTCCAAATTATCTAGCTCTGATAGTTTTGCTGACCCAGATACGTCTATTTCTTTATTAGGATCAAAACATAATCCTAATATTCTTTGAATTATTAGTAATATTTTTTGGTATTCGATAATATCATTTTGACCATCAGATTTTTCAATCGATAAAGCACCAACCAATTGATTTATTAAATTTGCGAATATATTTTTAAAATCTAAAACTTCTATAGTTTTATAATAATCTTTTAAAAATTGTTTGACGACATTTCCAGTTACTCTATTTGCCAAATTAATCTTTAAAAAATTACCATTATTACCAAGATTATCAATATCAACATATGTCATATTGAATAAATCTTGAGTTGATTGACCTTTATATTGAGATCCGTATTGGACTGAAAATGGTTGGTTTATGTTTTGTATTCTGTTGTAAATTTCCTTGTTCATAGAAAATGGATTAGATGGATACGATAAGTTTTTTTGTTCATATATAATTTTACCAACATCACTAGTCGGGTCTTGTTTCAACATCCCTAAAAAATCTATTGACTGTAATTTTATGTATAAATCTTGGTTTGGGGTAAATGTTTGATTTTCCGAACATCCCGCGGCTTTTAAAATTTCATTCTCTAATAATTTTAATATTTTCGGTTTTAAACCCTCAATTCCAATTATAAATTTTCTTATTATGTATTTTTTTACGTCTCTATCTTCAGAATGTTTTTTTTCAAAGTCATATAGTTTTTTTTCTAAATTAGTAGATAAATTATCTCTTGTGGATTTACCTAAATCATCCGAAGACTCGAGTTTTAAATTTAAAAGTTCGTCAAGTTGTGTTTTAAATTTTTCTTTTGACTTATTAAATTTCTTTTTTTTGGATTTATATTTTTCACTATATTTTTCGTATCTTTTTGTTAACTGCTCTTTCTTTTTTTCGAATGAATCGCCATGTTTTTTTTTAAGTTTTTTGTAATCCGCTTGCAGCTGTTTAAATCTTTTGGTGTTTTTTATTTTTTTACCAATTTCATCATAACCGTCTTCAATATCAATTGCCATAACTATTTTTTAAATTTATATTGATTATCTGACGCATCTTTATCTATTAATGATTTCATAACGTCATCATCCAAATCTAAATCAGATAGGGTAAAATCATCCTCTTTTTCGTTTGATTTTTGCCATATTTGGGCTTGGAGTTTTGAAAGAGATAATTTTTTTTCAACACAGTCATTAATAATTTTTTGTTGTTTTTCAATTACAGGACCAATAAGAGTCATATCTTCAGGTTCTTTCATCATTGTCAACATTTTATTTTGAATTCTAATTGCAGTACTTCTTTGTTCTACAAGTTCATTATAGATTTCCTGCATCAATGATACCATTGAATCTTTAGATAAATTAATTTCTTTTTTTTGTGGTCTAGGCATATCTATAAATATCAATCTTTAAAAATTTCCTGTATCAAGTCTACGTATATTTTTTTATATCGTTTCATACAAATTCTAATTTCTTTTGTTGTTAAGTTTGTCATTTCACGTAATTCAAAAAGAATAACATTTTTATTGAACTTATTATTGTTTGATTCTGGTAATAAATTTTTATAATTATCAAATAAATCTGAAATTGCTCTACCAAGTTTTTTTTCTTCTTCCGTTATTTTTTTATCGTTCATATTATCATAAAGTTTTTCTTTAAACTTTTTAATAATTTCTTCAGTCGATATTTCCTCTTCATCAATAAAATATATTAAATCCGGGTTGTTTTGAATATCAGAAGATATATCTTCGTATGAAACTTTTCTGTTCATTTCTTTCTGATCTTTCATTATTTGACCCATCAAATAATTTTTACATATAGTTCCAAAATATGAATAAGCCTTTTTTTCTTTCGAAGGTTTGAACTTATCAATTTTGGTCATCAAAAAAGAATGTGTATCATTATGAATCTCATCATAATTCATATCCTTCCTATACAATTTGTATCTTCTTATTATGGAAGATATCATTTTATCTAAAGGGTGCCTTAAAAATTCATTATATATTTTATTTTTATCTTCAAAAGAATCGGCGATTAAAAACTCTCTAACCGCCAATTCTTCTTTTTCCGCAAAATAATTTGTATTATTAGGCTTTCTACCTTTCCTTTTCTTTGTCTCACAATCTAAACAATTCTCATCTTTTTGTAACATTAAACAGTTTCGGGTTCATATTTTATTTCTCTATCTTTTATGTAGAAATATTCTTTTTTTGCCAAATCAATCCAAAACTTTACCTCATCTTCAGACAAACGATCATCACCATTCTTATAGTTCCAAAAAATCGAACCAGTTCGAAGATTCATATGTTTATATCCGATTTTTGGGATTGTCATAATTTTAGTTGAGTTTTGAGTAAGTCTCAAAAACAATTCATAACCAAAAGTTAATTTAATCGATGGTTTAAGCCCCCCATTAATTAAAAAAGAATCTCTTTTTATAACCATTCCAGAAATTTGAAAATTTTGATAGGTCAAGAGAGTGTCGTTGGATAAAATACCAATATCCGAAGATATATTAGCGGCAAATGTTGCTTCGTTTGTAAATCCTACAAAAACACCTTTGTCATCAACATCAACAACTACTGGTAAAAATGCATCATAATCTTGATATATACTCATATAATTTTTTACATTTTTAAACCAAATATTTGAGTACTCATCATCAAACTCTAAAATACTTACCCATTCGGAAGTTGCTTTTTCAACTCCAAGATTTACCTGGCTTGAGAAATTGGGTGATCCTTCATGTTCATAAATTTTTACATTGATACCTTCGAAATTAAATGACTCAACATAATTTTTAAAATTATCTTCGCCAGAATGAACGATAACTAATTCATTTACTTGTTCACTTTGGTTTTTTATCGACAAAATACATTTTTCGAAAAATTCATCAAAATCTGAAGTGTTTCTTGTCTTAATTGGTAATATTACTGATATTGTGTTCATGTGTTCCATATTATTGTATAGTTTCTAATTTATTTAATTGATCTTCAAATGAAGCGGATCTTTTGTCAAAGATTTCTGAAAAAACTTCAACAACATTTTTTTGAAATTTCTCATAGCTGCTATATTCAGATGATGTTGTTTCCATACTAGAATACAACTCTGGATTAATATTATCTTCTAACCAGTTTTGTACAAAATCCGCAACAACATCAACAACAGAGTTTTTATTAACTAACCATAATCCGTTGTCTTCGTTTAACCAGTTTGGTTGTACATAAGGTAAAACGCCAATTACCGGGATACCCATTTTCATAGACTCCAACGGAAATGTACCAAAACTACTTGTCGTGTCTATCCAGATAGAAACAAAACTATCTTTCATTGCCTCACTGAATTGTTTTTCGGTTAACCCTCTCAAATCTCTGAAAGTAATCCACCGATATTGTGGAAACCTTGCGTAAAATTCTTTAATTATATTAGCAGTATCACGTTGATCCCTAGTGTGTATTGAGATTATTGTTTTTGCAGGAGTTTCACTTTTTTGAAAACATTCTGATATAACAGGATTGATAATATCAAAAGATACTTTTCTCATAATTTTTTCAATGTGTGATTTTTGACTTTCGGATGTTGTAATACATTTGAAAAAACCTAACTGTGACCAGGTTTGTCCAGGTTGTAATGTTTCGAACATGTGATCATATGCTTGAGTTAAAACAATTTTTCCACACGGAAGATTTTTTACTTGTTCCATAATATATCCAAATATTTCAGGAACAATAAGTAAATCATCTGGGGATATTTCAAGATTACCTTCATCTATTGATTTGTGAGGTAAAGTGTCCATATAATAAGACCCTAGCCATTCACCAACACCAATATATTCTTTTGTTTCATGTAGGATAATTGGATTATATCCATTTTCTTTTAATGTTAGAGCCATTTGATATGTGTGTCTAACAGATGCTCTAGCATTTCCTTTTGTGTCTTGGACTACAAAGTAAATTCTAGATCTTTTGTCTTTCATATTAGAAATTGATTTTTCTAACTTCTTGATTTGTTCTGTATTCATATTTTATATTATAATTTGTTTATTATTTCTTTCATTAAAAGTGAATTAAATGCAATCTTAAATGGGATTGTTAATTCGCTGTTATTTGGTCCTAACTTTTCATCAACATCGTGTGATTCTGTCAATACAGTTTCTAAAAGGTTTTTTATTAATTCATATTTTACTAAATGAATTTGTGCTTCTTCTTTAGGTTCTGTATTTTCCATTTCTACATCCTCGATTTCTGACTCAATCGGAACTTTAATTTGTACGTATTCATCAATTCTATCGATGTCAACATAGTAAGTTTCATTAAATATTTTAAACATAACTTTTTGATATTTTTTCTAATGATAATTTAAATTCTGATAAAGTGGATATTTTATGATCACATTGAATATCTTTATTATATGCAGTTTCAAATTTAATTACGGGTTTATTGTTTGGGACATTGTTTAGTAAAGAAGGATTGGCCGTTAGCAATACATCAACTTCATCCCACATTTGTTTTTTAGTTATTTCACTATAAAATAAAATTTTTTCAATCAAACAACCAAACTTACTTAAGAAAAATAAAGATGCCGGTTTTGATTTACCAATCTCGTCTGACACTATAAGTAAATTATATTCATTTCGTAAGTCATAATAAATTTCATTTAATAAATTAAATGTATTTATTTCTGTTGATGGTGCATGTCCAAATAATTCCATAGTATATTCTTCATACATAAAACTATATAATTCATCTTTGTCTTGAAACTTGTAATGATTCATAAAATCTAAAGAATTGACATCACTAATAATACCATATTCGAATGAATTTGTGTTATAAGTTTCCTCTGTGTTTCCAGAATAATCCATATTGTACGTTCTACCTAAAAACATTTCGTGATCAACGTCAACCAAATGTTTTTCGTAAAGTTGTTTGAATTTTTCTAAAGTGTCTCTTAACACACCATT
>Ga0172363_10003016_pt1 | contig 13642 bp, 16 predicted proteins | sample LakKivs2_kivu2a2_FD_114541 | JGI IMG/M metagenome (GOLD analysis project Ga0172363, IMG submission 114541) | Sediment microbial communities from Lake Kivu, Rwanda - Sediment s2_kivu2a2 | ecosystem: Environmental > Aquatic > Freshwater > Lake > Sediment | place: Rwanda: Western Province, Lake... | reverse complement strand
TAATAAAAATTGGCAAAATACTTCTAAACCTTTTGATATAACTAAATTTGTTGAAAATAAAAAGAAAACTAAAATTAATATTGAACGTGTTGGTAATAATGATGATATTATTATTAATCAATAATTCATTTATTATTATAATTGATTTATAAAATATTAATCAATACTTTATAAATCAATTGTAATAATTCATTTATAATTATAACTGATTTATAAAGTATTGATTAATTTTCTCTTGTTTTCGTCTATCATATATTCGTAAAGAATTTACCCATGGAGATGGTTGTGAGAACATTGTTGAGAATATCCCTGATACTGGTATTGGATCTAATTGTTCTTCGGCAAATGTTCTTGGTATATAACGATATATTATTTGTGGTTCTTTATTTTTTGAACTATTTATTTTAACTATTTCTACTACTATCAATAATATTCCTAAAAATATTAATATTACTATTAATGAATTTAACATATATATTATATATATTTAATATGATATATTAAATATATATAATATATATGTTAAATGTATTGATAATAATATTTATAAAATAAAAATATTACTATTAATTATTATAAATTTATTCTTTTTGTTTTTGCTGTAATTTGTTATATACTGATTGTAATTTATTTAATTTTTCATCTATTGATTCTACTTTATCTTCTTTAGTTTTTAATTCTTTCTCTAATTTCTCTAAATTTTCCTTTTCCTTTTTAACTTCTTCTTCTTCTTTCTCTACTTCTTTTAATTTATTTTCTATTTCTACATCTTTCTTTGTCATTTCTTTCATTTTATTATTCTTTTTTTCTTCTAATTTCTTTCTCATTCTGTCTATTCGTTGGTCTTTCTTACTTTTTTCTTCATTCTTTGCATTATTTAACATATCTTCTTTTCGTTGTTTTTCCATTAATTTGGCTTTTTCAAGATTTTCTTTATATCCCTTAACTAATTCATTTAATTCTTTTTCTTGATATACTTGATCTTCTGCTGAATTTGGATCTGGATCCCATGGTAACCATTTACCAACTGGTCCTACAAATACATGAAAATCTGGATCACTTAATCTAAATTCTTCTGCTTTTTTCTTTGCTACTTCATAATCATCTACTATTCCATGTATTTTTAATCCTCGTATTTTACAATTTTTTATTCCTTCTGGTGATACGAATGACATTAATACCCAGTTTTGTTTTACTCCTCTATATTCAAATTCTGTATTTTCTTTTAAATAATCAATATATTTTGGTTCTGTCATATATATCTCATATTTTTTTTTATTTAAGTATTTTTACGCATCTATTTATATTCAAAAATTTACAAAATTTCTATTTTTAAAATTTTTGAATCATCACAACCTTATGATTTTTTTTGTTCTTCATTTGGTTGTGAATCTCTGTGTTTCACTTGGTCGTGAATCTATGTGTTTCACTTGGTCGTGAATCTCAGTTCTTCTTGGACTTGAACATCTTCGTTGGTTCAATAGTCCGTCCAGACAGAGGCTTCCTGATGATCTTGTTGCGAGTGCGTCGGTGGATACGGTCTCCAAGACGAAGACCTTGCAACATCAGGGCGACAGTGAAGTCTGAAATGGGAGTCTCCATCCCTGGTCCTACGGAAACTTGCAGACGATAGCGAGATGATGCATCACATTCCATCTCATTACCGTCATCGTCGTCATCGTCATCGTCGACGTCATCGTCGTCGTCGTCGTCGTCATCGTCGTCGTTGGCGTCATCGTCGTAGTCGTTCCTGTTGTCGATAACATGGTAAAAGTGAATCGGTGCAAAGGACACACGGCGAAGAGGACGAACAGGACGAGCAGGAGCGGATGGGATCGTCACTTGAATAAGACGATCGGGGGTGGTCGGTGTTGGTTGTTCAGTTCCATCAGAGGGGAACAGAGCCTCAGGGATCAGTCCATCACCAATGGGGAACACTGGTGTTGGACGCGTGATGCGACGAGCCTTCGGAGCAGAAGGGATGGTCACCAGAATGGGACGGGTCGGCGTTGTCGGCGTGGTCTGAACCATTCCATCAGAGGGGAACAGACACCTCGGAGTCATTCCACGACCAATGGGATACACTGGAAGTGGATACCGTCCTGCTTGGTTGGGGCGGGGGATCGGTGGCGGATTCTCACGGGTAGTGAGTTTCACTTGTTGCGGTGTCATCGGATTCTGACTCATCTTTAACTTAAATATCCATTTATAATGGACTTTACAGTAATTTGAATTTTCAATTTTTTTTAAGTTAAAAATAAGATATATATTGCAATATATCTTATTTTTAATAAATATTAACAAGAACAATTTTTTTTAATATCTTTATTAAGGAGTGAATTATCATCATTAATATTAAGTTCATCTAAAGTATGTTTAATATCAAGACGTTTTTTTGATGTTTCAACAATATCATTTAATAATACATCAATATTAAAATTAGTTTTAGCAGATACAAAAAATATTTTAATATTTAATTCATTTTTAAATTGTTGTGTTAATTCTAAATTAATATTATTAATATAATTTTCATTTACTTTATCAGTTTTATTTCCAATAATATATATAGAACAATCTTTATTATTATTAATTACTTCATTAAAATATAATTTCATACTTTTATAATTTATATTAACAATATCAAATACCAATAATACAATATCAGCATCTCTATAATATAATGGTAATAATGGAGCAAATCGTTCTTGTCCAGCAGTATCCCAAATATTTAATTTAATATCATCAATCAGTTTAGAAGTATAACTTGCTCCAATAGTTATAGGAACAATTTCATCAAAATTATTAAATAAAAATCTTCTACAAATAGAAGTTTTTCCAGCACAACTATCACCAATAAAAACTAACTTAAAATTATTACCCTTCATATAATTAATTTATAAATAAATATATTAACATTTACAATTAGATTTAGTATTAGTTTCAGATAAATTTATAACTTCTCTATTTTTTGAAATATTTGTAAATTTACATAAACTAATTATATGTTCATTTAATTGATTTATATTATCATTGGTTTTTACTGATAAATATATATAATTTGATATATTAGTATTATCTAATCTTTTTCGTATTAGTGTATCTATACTTATTATGTATTCAATTTTTATTAAATCTGTTTTATTACCAATAATTATTATCCAATAATTTCCATGTTTATTTTCATTTAATTCATTTATATAATAAAACATCTTATTTATACTTGATATACTGGTAAAATCAAATAATAATAATATTATATCAGCATTTCTATAATATTGTTTTGATATACTATCATATCTTTCTTCACCTCCTGTATCCCAAAAATCTAATCTAATATTATCAACACAATATGGATAATATATACATCCTACTGTTGGTGATGTATTTATAAATATATTTTTTGTTAATCTATTTACTAATGATGTTTTTCCAACTCCAGATGCCCCTAATAAACATATATTATATATCTGATTTATCATTTATTTTAATATTTAAAAATATTAAAATATATTTAAAATCAATTTTTTCTAATTATTTTTAAGATAATATTTATTATAAATATTTGGTAAAATATATTTATAATAAAGAGATTTTTTAATAGTTTTAGATATATTATTTTTATAAATAGGATTTATAATTTTTTTTTGATTATAAATTACTGGATTAAAGAATTCATAAATAGGATCTATATTAATATCTATATCAATATCAGGTATCATAATATTAATAAATATTAATATTTTTTTATAATAATTACAATTAATAAAATTAAAAATAAAATAAAAATATATAATGTATAATTTTCTATATTTAAATTAAATAATAATTTATCTAATAATCTAAATGGTAAGAATAATAATGGGCGTTCTCTTATTGTTGGTGTTATATTAGTATCTATATTTTCTTTTAATAAAATATCTTTACTGACATTATTACCAGCAATACACGCAGCTTCCATAGAAAATATATCAATAGTTTCTTTAATATAAGCAGTTGATATATACATATTATTGAATGGTGATTTAAATGATGGGCGTAAATTAAGACTACCTTTATTATTAGTAAATTTTGGTTCTAATGTTTTTATTTGATTATCATAATAAAATGAATTCCACATTGGTGACCATTTTACAATTAAATCTTTATTTAAACTAAAGTTATTATTATTTTTAATAGTTTCAGTTAATTCTTTACTATTTATTAACTGATACCATATTTCTTCTTTAATTTCGTCATAAGTACATTCATAAAATGGTTTTTTAAATAATAAACCATTTTTATATGCAGTACATACCGCAACTGACCATCCTCCTTTTACATTTGGTAAATTTTTACATAATTCAGTTTCTAAATATATTTTATCATACATTAATATAATTAAATCCCAAGGAGAATCTACTAATAAAAATGCATTTTTATCTTTTCCAATTGATATTGATTTATTAAAATATAATTGAAAAGATACTTGCATATGTAAGCATGTATTAGTTAATTTATTTATATTTATTAAATCTCCTTTCAATAAATCATTATTTTTATTAATAATATTATTTAATTGTTCTACTGGAATTGAAAATATATAATAATCTCCTTTTATTTTATTACCATTAATTACAACATAATCAATATTATTATTTTTTATAAAAACATTATTTAATGTATGATTTAAATTAATTTTTACATTATTTTTAATTAAATGTTCATACCAATGATCAAATATTGCTTCACTTGTTGGTAATGTAGTAATATAATCTTTATAATTTTTATCTAAATATGATTTTATTATTTGCATTTCCATACCAACTTTAATAACTGAATTATATGAACCATTATAACGATCCATACCTAACCATTCTCCAATTTCTCTAAATAAACTGGTATCACTTGTTGTTTTTAAAGCCTCCCACCATGATAAATTATCAAGTTGTTTTAATCTTTCATCACATGATGTTAATCCATATAATATTATATAATATGTCTTAATATAATCATATAATGTTAATTTTTTATCTACAAAATTTAAATGTTTATATATTGTCATATTATCTAATGGTGTCTTATTTGGATTATTTATTAATTTAATTTCATTTAATACCTTAAATAAATTATCATAAAATCCAAAAAATACTCTCCAACAATATTCTGTTGCACAACCATCATTATCTCTTGAACTTCTTGCCATACCTCCAATTTTATTTTTCATTTCATATAATTCAATATCAAAGTTATATTTTGATAATTGATGGGCTACTGTTAATCCTCCAATTCCTCCTCCTATTATTATTATTTTTTTCATATTATATATTCTATTGATAATAAATAAATTAATTATTTAAATTCAAAATAAGGTCATTAATACAATCTTTACATTTATCACATTTAGAACAATTATTAACTAAAATTTGTGATAAATAATAAGCATAATGTGTATAACAATATAATGAATAACCAATATTTGGTATTTTATATCTTGGAAAACAACATTGTTTTTTTATTTTAGTTGCACATCTATGAATTTTACAACTTACATTTGCTTTATAATTTGTTTTAACTAATATATTACATTCTGGATAACTACATTTCTTTATTATTAATGGGTTTTTAATTGATGATTTTTTATATATTAAATCTTCAGATGATTCTATTAGATTATCCATTTATTTATTCATTATACTATTTATAAAATATGATTTATTCAATTTTTTATAAAATATTTAATAAATATTTTACAAAAAAAACTGATTTTTAAGTATGTTCTTCACTCATCAATGAGTTTGTTCAGATATTTCTGAACAAGTTTCTTGTTGAGTTTAAAGAAATACTTTGATGCTTTGTAATTGGTATGTGAAACACAATACTTAAAACTAGTCTTCTTGACAAATGGACATGGACGCTCTTGGTATTTCTTGATGTATGTACAACGATGTTTCTTACACGCAATGGTCATTGAATAATTGGTCCGAATTTGTGTTTTGCAATTACCGAAACAACACTTACGCAGTCTGATTTTCTTATCTGAGTTTGGTTTCTTGTATGTTTCAACATACTTATCAATAACATCCATCTCATCATCATGATGACCATCATCGTCATCATCATCATGATGGTCGTCGTCATCATCGTCATGATGGTCGTCGTTATCATCGTCATGATGGTCGTCGTCATCATCGTCATCATCACAATGGTCGTCGTCATCATCATCATCATCATAATGATCGTCGTCATCATCATCATAACAATCATCGTAATCATCATCATAACAATCATCGTAATCAGGAACATAATCATCATCAATGACAAATGACGCCATAATGATACTTTGAGTATTAGTTCAAAGTATATAGAGGATTACAAATATTTTGTTTTTCAATTTTTTTATTAAATAAAAAGAGTAAAATTATAATTTTACAACATAATAAATCAAATAAAGAGTTCCTAAATGAAATAAAAAATCATCTAACCCGATATTTAAATTAAAATATTGTAATAAATCATCATAATATTTATTACATAAATCTAATTCTTTATCATAAATTAGATTTAATATATTATCAGGTAATTCAGAATGATCATAATTATATTTGAGATTAAGAAATTTAAGTTTTTCAGTTCTATCCATAATAAAATAAATAATAAAAAAACTGAAAAATTAAAACTTAACTAAGTTTTATTTAAAAAACTGAAAAATTAAAACTTAACTAAGTTTGATTTTACTGTTTTTTAAATAAATTAAATTTGTTATGCAAATTTAATTTATTTAAAAAACTGAATTAAATAAATAAAGAGAATTATATTATAATAATTAATAAAATGGAAAAGATAAGTTTAAAAGAAATCATAGAATTATATAATTTAAATAAAATAATCAATAAAGAAATAATATTTTATGGATGGATACGGAGAATTAGAATAGGAGGAGCAGGTAAATTAATTTTTATAGATATATATGATGGAACAATAGTAGGTTCATTAATGGGAATTATATCAAAAGATAATTATGAAATAGATAATAATACAGAATTTACTAAATTAGAATTTGAACAATTATCAAAATCAGAATATATAAGTGATGGAAGTTCTGTAGAAGTAAAAGGAATATTACAAAATAGTCCAGAAAATACAACACAGCAATTTGAATTACATATTAAAAATATTAATGTTATTAATAATATAGATAATCCCTTAAAATATCCAATACAAAAATCATCAGAAAAACAATTAATAACATTAAGACAATATCCATTTTATAGAATAAGAACTCAATTAATTCAATCAATATTTAGAATTAATTCAGTATTAGAATATGGAATACATACATTTATGTTTGAAAATAATATACAAAAAATAGACCCTAATATAATCACTACAAGTGATTGTGAAGGTGCAGGAGAAACATTTATGATATCTCCATTAATATTTTCACAAGATAAAGATAATAATTTTATACCAGTTGGATTAACAGTATCATCACAATTACCATTAGAATCAGCAATAATTGGTTTTAAACAAGTATATACTTCACAAAAATCATTTAGAGCAGAAAAATCAGATACAATAAAACATTTATCTGAATTTTTACATATTGAATATGAATCAGCATTTATAACATTAAATGAATTAATAGATTTTACTGAGAAATTTGTTAAATATATAATAAAATTTACAATAAATAAAACTAAAATGGATTTTGAATTTTTAGAATCAAAAATGTCATCAATGGATATTAAACCAACAAGAAAATTATTAGAAGAATTAATAGAAAAACCATTTATTAGAATTAAACATTGTGATGCAGTTAAACTTATAAATAATCTTATTACAACTAAATTTATGTTACCTGATGAAAATAATATATTAAAAAAAATAAAAGTAAATAAATTACCAACAATTGAAGATGATTTAGGAACAGAACATGAAAAAATATTAGTAAAATATTTTGGTTATATGAGTTATTATGAAAAAGAAAGAGAAATTAGATTAAAAAATAATCAAGAATTTGGAGCATTTGTTTTTGTTACCCATTATCCACTAAAAATTAAAAGTTTCTATATGAAACAAATAGAAAATTCATTAGAATGTGAATCATTTGACTTATTAGCCCCAAGAGTAGGAGAATTATTTGGCGGTTCAATGAGAGAATGGAGATATACTAAATTAATGGAAGAAATAAATAGAAGAAATATGAATATAAAACCAATAGAATGGTATATAGAATTAAGAAAGAATGGTTCAATTCCACATGGAGGTTGGGGAATGGGATTTTCAAGAATGGCAATGTTATTAACAGGTGTTCCATCAATAAGAGATACAGTATTTTTACCTGTTTATTATGGTAATTGTCCTTATTAAATAATTAATTTATATAATTTTATAATAATTATAAAATTATATACTTGGTAAAAATTCCCATTTTAATTCTTCACATATTCTTTCCCATATTTTATCTTGTGATCTTAATTTTTCTCTACTTTTTAATAATGGAAAACATTTTAAAAAATCATCTAATTCTAATAATTCACAAAACTTGTGTAATACATATGAATAACTTAAAAAATTAATCCGCTCTTTTGGACAATGCTTTTCAAATGGTTTTTGTATCTGTTCAAACATTAATTTTAATCTTTCTTCTGTATCACGATTTATTGTTGGTGGTGGTAATCCACTTAATTTACTTATTATATGTGCAGAATGTTCATAATATGTAGTTTGATTTAATTTCTTTAATATTTGTTTTACATATGGTAATGTTAATTTATCAAAATTATAAAATTTATTTTTATGTAATTCTGTTAATATCTGATTATATATATCTGATGGTATATCTGTAGATTCTTTTGCTTGAAATTGTGATAACCATTCATTAAAATGATTTTTTCTTTTATATGGATATGCTATTTTTTCTGGAACACTATTGTCTTTATAATTTGGCTTATCTGATTCTATTATTATCATTTCTATTTCTCCACAATCCATACATACTAATGTTCCATTTACTATATCTACTACTTTATCTTTACTACATTGACTACACCTACTTATTGGATTTATATTTGATTTATCACTCCTATATTCATGATCTGTTAGCATTTTATAATATTCTAATAATGACGCACGATCATTTATTTTATTATTTAATTTATCTTTACTAATATCTTTTATAATTTCTTTTTTATCATCAACTAAAAAATTCATAATAGAACGGTTTTCATCTAATATTTTCTTTTTGCGTTTTTTTATTGGTTTTTTAGTAATTTTTCGTTTTTTATTCATAATATTTAAAATATCTAATTGATCTAAATTATTAGAATTATTATCATATATATTTTTAGCCTCAGACATTTCAGGATGAACTTCATATATTTCTTCATCTTTTTCTTCTAAAATATCATAATAATCCATTAATATTTCATTGGTTTTAGAATAATATTCTATTTCAGATCTACATGTTTCAATATCTTTTATTTCTTCTTCTAATTTATTAATATCTGTTTTTAATTTTGATTTTATTTTTTTATCATCATCTACTATTTTTAATGGATCTTTATTTTCTATTGTTTCTAAATCTTTCATTAATTTAATTAATTTTTGTCTTTTTTTTGGTAATAATTCTCTTCTTTTGTGAAATTCATTCATTGTTTTTTTATGTTCTTCATCTAAAGTATTATTTTCTAATATAATTTTTTGTTTTTCTGGTTTTAATTTAAACATTGACATTATTTATATATTTTTATATTTAACATTCTTTATATTAATTAAATCAGATGAATCATAAATTAGATTATATAATTTTTATTAAAATATTAATTTTTATTAAAAATTAATATTACGCATCATAAATAAATTATATTATAAAATTTGTTAAAATTATTATTTTAATTTATTATTAATAAATAATTATGAATAAAGAATATTTATTAAGAATTATACAATTTGTAACCTTATATAATGCAATAATTTTAGGATGGGATATAAAACAAATTGGAGATAATCAATTTGAATTATCCAAAAAAATTAGAAATTATAACGATTTTGATTTTTCAAATTTTTTAGAAACTATTATACCAATTTCAATTAAAAATGAAACATAATTATATTTTTATTGAAAATGGTATAATAGTTTATAAAATATAAATATGGAGTAATAAAAAAAAAATAAAATTCTGATACAAATAATAATGACAGGAGGTTTAATGCAATTAGTAGCATATGGAACACAAGATATATATTTAACAGGAAATCCACAAATAACATATTTTAAAGTAGTATATAGAAGACATACAAATTTTGCATTAGAAACAATAGAACAACCATTTAATGGAACAATAAATTTTGGTAGATCAGTTAGTTCATTTATAACTAGAAGTGCAGATTTAGTATCAAGAGTATTTGTTCAAGTTACAATAAATTCAGTAGATCCAAATGGAGCAAAATTTGCTTGGGTTAGAAGATTAGGACATGCTATAATTTCTCAAGTTGAAGTTCAATTAGGAGGAACGATTATTGATAGACAATATGGTATATGGTTAGATATATGGTATGAATTAGCAAGGAAAGGAGATCAAGAAATAGGATATGCTAAAATGATTGGTGATGTTAATATATTAACTGATTATAATGATTTAGAAAAACCAGAATATACTATGTATATTCCATTACAATTTTGGTTTAATAAATTTGTTGGATTGTCAATACCATTAATTGCATTACAATATCAAGATTTATATATTAATGTAGAATTTGAAAATGTAAATAAATTAGTAATTAGAGATTGCAATTTTAATATGAATTTATTATCAATAAAAGATGCATCATTATTGGTAGATTATATATATTTAGATACAGAAGAAAGAAGAAGATTTGCTCAAGTAGGTCATGAATATTTAATAGAACAATTACAATGGAATGGATTAGAATTAGTGACATCTTTTGATAACAGATATCATTTAGATTTTAATCATCCTACTAAAGAATTTTTTTGGGCTATGATAAATGGTAATTATATATCTGGTAAAACATTTTTATATTATAGTAATAAAGATGAATGGTCAGTCGTTGATGCATCTTGTGAAATATTAAAAAAAAGTATATCAATTGGTTCTGATCCAACTGATATAACTGGGGGACAATGGTATGAAGTTAGTCCAAATAGTTCTCAAACAGTAATACAATTATATATTAATAATCAAAATAGTAATTCAGTTTGGGTAAATCCAACCAGTGTTTCAATTGAAAATTATGGTATAACAAGTAAAATAATCGCAAATATATTAATTGATGCAGACGGAAATATTACATGTAGTGATATAGAAACAGGAATTACAATTAGAGATTTAAGTATTCCAGTAGAATTAATGACTGATACCAGATTTAATGTATGTGATCCAATTGTATATTTATTTTCAAATTATGGTTTATTAATAGATGGAACAATTAATCCAATACAATGGGGTTTAATTCAAATGAATGGACATGATAGATTTGATAGAAGAGAAGGAGCATATTTTAATTATGTTCAACCTAATCAATGTCATGAAAATACACCAAAAGATGGTATTAATATATATTCATTTGCATTATATCCAGAAGAACATCAACCATCAGGAACTTCTAATTTATCAAGAATTGATAGTACTGATTTAATATTGTGGTTTAATGATCCAACTCAAACTACTGGATTACCATCTCTAAATTTTGTTAATGATGATAGTAGAATTTATATGTATGGTTTAAATTATAATATTTTAAGATTTTTAGCAGGTATGAGTGGTTTAGCATACTCTTTAGCATTTTAATAAATAAATATTGTTAGACCTATTAATATTCCTATAAATAATTGTATTATAAACACCACATTTACTATATAATCTATATATGAATAATGTTTTATACAATCCATATCTAAACTTGGAAATGTATTATTCCAATAACATATTGTTTCATTATATTCTATATCATTGAATCCTATTGTATGTCCTATTTTTATATATGTAAATGTATTATTTTTTAATTTTATTATTGTTATCGGCTGTGATACTGATAAATTTGTATTTAAATCTGGATAATAATTATAACTATTTATAATTGAACAATTTATTTTTATCTCATTATATTCATTTAAACATTTTATATAATTATATTTATTTATTCTATTAATTGTTTCTATATTTGAATAATTTTGATAAAATACAGAAAATATTATTAAACATACTGTATATATGTATATTTCTTTCATTGGATTTTAGTTATATTTATTATATTTACCTTTTTTTATATTTTTCAATTTTTTAAATATATTTAAAAAAGAGTAAAATATTATTATTATATTTTTAGAAAACAATCATTATTTTCTAAAAATTAGATATTTAATTTATTATTTTTTAGGAAACTTTTTTCAGAAATTGTTTTAGATAAATTATTATCAATAACAACTGATGCTAATTTTTGACAATCCTCTACATATTTATATGGATCAATATTTATATCAGTTATATTCCATTCATCACATAATAAATTATAACATTTTTTTATTATTTCTTGTGCTTTATTATCTATATTCCATTCATTATTATTTCTTAGTAAAATTTTTTGTCTGCTTTGATCTACACAATGAAATGGACGCTTTTCAAGTTCAAGTTTTTCAATACATCGTGTTAATATAATATTTAAACACGCACATAAAGGTCCATTTTCATGTAAATATTTTTTTTCTTCATCAGTTAATGATTTTTCCATTATTTCATCATAATTATATGCATCTTTATAATTATTTATAACATAACATGTATTATATGTATTTATATTATTATTATTAGAACCAATTTCATTGTTTGATATTTTCTTAATTAATTCAAAATATTCAGTTTGTATATCTTTATAATTCTTTTCAAGTTCTTTCTTTTCTTCATTATATTTTTTTTCTAATTCTTCTTTTTCTTTATTAAACATAACTTGTAATTCCGTTTTAATCTGTTTTACTTTACATAATTTATAATGTCTTGATTTATTTGATGGATCGGTTATTGGTGTATTACAATACATACATTTAATATCATCAACTAATTCTTCTTTATCTATTATACCATTGTCTATAATAACTATATTATTTTTTAATCTATTTTCATTATTTATTATCATGTCTTGATTATTTGTTAATATATTATCATTATCATTTGTTATATGTTCATTATTTATTATTATATTTTGATTATTTGTTAATATATTTTCATCATTCTTTATGGATATATTATTTATTGATATAGCATTATTATTTGTTAATATATTTTCTTCATTCTTTATAATTTCATCATTTTTTGATGATTCAATATTATAATTAAATATATGTTTTTTTGAGGTTAAATGTTTATTATATGAATAACGTCTATCAGTAAAATAATTACAATATTTACATAAAAATTTTTTATACATATTATATAATGATTTACAATTTTATTTTTATATATTTTATATAACCTTTGGTTAAAACATCACAATATATTACTATTCTTTTGCTATTTAAAATAGTAATATATATTCTTTTTAAAAATATTAATAAAAAATAATATTTTCCTAAATTATCATATTTATCATATTATAATAGCATAATATTAGTTATTTAATTATAATATTTATGTTATAATCCATT
>Ga0172363_10003015_pt1 | contig 13642 bp, 12 predicted proteins | sample LakKivs2_kivu2a2_FD_114541 | JGI IMG/M metagenome (GOLD analysis project Ga0172363, IMG submission 114541) | Sediment microbial communities from Lake Kivu, Rwanda - Sediment s2_kivu2a2 | ecosystem: Environmental > Aquatic > Freshwater > Lake > Sediment | place: Rwanda: Western Province, Lake... | reverse complement strand
TCCATCGTGATCCGTTTATCCGTTTCTTCATCCATCGTGATCCGTTTATCCGTTTCTTCATCCATCGTGATCCGTTTATCCGTTTCTTCATCCATCGTGATCCGTTTATCCGTTTCTTCATCCGTTGACACCTATTGACCGATCTTTGCGCGTACCCATTCGTAGAAGCGCTCCACCTGCCGCATCAACTGATATGCTTCGCTTTCGCTGATGGGCTTTGCGCCATACTCGACGTCTGTTTTCTGCCGCAACACCGCAACCCCGTGGTGCAGCATCTTGTCCCGCTCCGGATCCTCCACGTGACGCACCAGCAATGCAAACACGTCCAGGTGGTTCTTACTCGTGGAACGCAGCCCCACCCTGTAGACAAGCAACGCATCGGCGGCGGCAATCACACAATGCACACCGTTCAGCACGGTCAGGTGCCAGCGTTGCGCCAGCGCTGCGTCCTTCATTCCCTCGAAACACTCGGTCGCGTTACGCCAATAGTTGGTATAGCGAACACGTGAAACGGCTGCCGTCGGGATTTCACGCGGAGCCATAGACTAACTCCAATGGCAACTGGCCTGCCACTACACGGCCGGTGCGGATCACCTCATGGATGAACTCGTCTCGTTCCAGATAGCGCCTGCAAAACTCTGCCCGGCTGAGGACGGTGAAAGATAGCACGTTCCCATAACTTTTCAAGAATGAAACGGCTCGCGCTTCTAACACGGCCTGGGCACTGGCCCCATCCGCTGCCACGACCAGCAAATCTACGTCGCTGAAAGAACCTTCTTCCCCGCGCACTACACTCCCGTACAGAATCGCCGAGCGCAGACCGGGGACATCTGCCAGCGCTTCCTGAAGCGCATCCTCCAACAAGGTGGCTTCTTGCTGAAAAAGCGGCACAATGAGGTCCTTTGCCAGTGGACTCTCGAGATTGATACGGAACAGATGGGTCCTGCCGACGTTCCGCTGGACCAGCACACCTTCCCGGGTCAACTGAGTCAGCGCCTGGTTCAAGGGCTTGGGCGAAGCGCCGACGGCCAAAGCGATCTGGCGCCCATTCAACTCCAGGTTATCCGAGGCCAGGCATCTCAATATTGCCACTTTCAATCTGGTTCCCAGTATATGGTCAAGGGGGCGGTAGAATCTCATGGCTTGACACCTCCTTATATGTAGTAATTATACTACATATATAGTATAATTACTACATCAAGCCTTCCCCATAACCCGCTCCGCTATCTCTCGCACACCCCTGTAGACGGCGGTTTCTCCTGGCAACTCTACCAACGGCCGGCCAGTGAGCTCGAACTCGCGCATCGCCGGGTCCTCTGGCACCGTCCCGATCAACTCCAAGCCGGCCTGCCTCACCGCCTCTAGCCAAGCGGCAGGCAACTCCCCTCTCAACCGGTTGACGACCAAATACACCTTGCCCACGCCAATGTCCAGTCCAGGCACCATCTCACGCATGCGCTGCGCCGCGATGAGCCCCCGCTGCGTCGGATCGGTCACCAGCAGCAGGACGTCCACGTCGCGGGTGGTGCGGCGGCTGAGGTGTTCCATGCCGGCCTCGTTGTCAATCACCACATAGTCGTACTGGTTTCCGAGCCGGTCCACGATCAGCCTCAGCATCTGGTTCGCTGCACAGTAACAGCCGGGGCCCTCGGGCCGCCCCATCGCCAGCAGGTCCACCCGCTTGCCCTCCACCAGCGCCATCTGCACCTGGTAGTCCAGGTACTCCTGCTTGCTCATCCCGCCGGGCAGCGAGCCGGCCAGCGCACCGCTCGACTGCACCAGGTCCAGCATCTCCTCGCGGATATCGCCGATCGTCGCCTGCACCTCCATCCCCAGTACCAGGTTGAGGTTGCTGGAAGGATCGGCATCTATCGCCAGGATGGAGCCGTTGCGCTCCTCGATCAGGTGGCGGATGAGGAGTGAAGCGATGGTCGTCTTACCGGTACCGCCTTTACCCGCCAGTGCGATCGTCGTCACTGAACTTCACCATACATTTGACCCGGCGCCAGGTACTCCGGGAAGCGCTCCCGCAGCATCTTCCGCGCCGTGTAGCACAGATGACAGGCGTCTACGTACCCCTCCTCGTGCGGCAGGTCGTACCGTTCCACCAGCGCCGCCGGGCCGCCCGCCAGCAATGGTCCGATGACAGGGTGCATCCATGGATCATACGCAGCCACAATCTCCACCAGCGGCCGCTCAAAAAGACTGCCCATCGTCAACCCCTGGCAGAGATGGAGGTTGCCCAGGTGATCCACGTGCACCCGCCGGGGATCGTCCAGCGCCTCCTGCGAGCACTCGGTGAACTCGCGCCAGGGTCGCCGTGCCACCCCTTCGACCATCTTCACTGCCGCCCGGCCCTTGAACATAATTGAGCCGCTCTCCACCGGCTCCCCCTTGGGCTGCGCGGGGTACCCCGCCGCCCCCTCCGGCACCTCACAGATGATCGTGCCTGTCAGCATGCCCAGTTGTTCCGCTGCGGCCAGCGCGTTGCGCGCGTGCGCGCTCATCACCTCATCGTAGTGAAAGAGATCGGTGGAAATCGTGAGGTCCTGCACCAGCCCGGCCAACGGCCGCAGCCATTCGATCGCGTCCTCGACCGTCGTCGCCCAGTAGACGTTGGTCACAACACCCAGGCGAAAGCCGAGCGCCGCTGCCTCCTGCGCGGCCCGCACCATGAGCGGGTAGTAGAGAAATGGCTCGCCGCCCTCCAGGTAGATCCACTCCACCGTCCCCAGTTCCTGCGCCTGACGGTAGATGTCACGCACCTGCGCGAGCGTCATCACCCCCTTCTGGGACGGACTGCCCCAGGCGAAGCAGTGATCGCACTCGTAATTGCACTGATACGTGAGCAAGAAATGTAGACCAGTCAGACTCATACTTGCCCCCTGCGCTGCAACACATCTCTCATCTGGCAGAGTCAGGTCAGTCTCTATATACATCCTTGCGATGCTTACAGTGAAGCAATACGACGGTAGACTCTTGATCGTGAATCTCGTACCTCACCCGGTAGTTGCCGATTCGGATACGGTACTCGTTCTCATAGCCCTTCAGCTTGACGCATCCGTGCGGCCGTGGATTCTCTTTCAATACCACAATTCGCTCAACAATCCGGGTACGAATACTCTCAGGCAGATTATCCAGTTGCTTTTGCACAGGTCTTGGGACAATGACCTGGTAACTCATCTGGCTTTCTCCTGCCGTTGAGCAATATATTCATCAATGGTTATATAGTCGCCAGCCTGATAAGCTGCACGCGCCTCCCGGATCTCGGCCTGAACAGCCGGATCCTTTTCCCATAGCTCCTCCTCCACCTGAGCAATCTGCTCATCAAGCACTTCCCAAAGCACGCGCTTCTCTTCAAGGCTCAGATCTCTGACCGACTCGACCAGCGATTCAAAGGGAACCAACAATTTCACAGTAGCTTGTGACATGACCTTACTCCTTACTTGAAACTCACCCCGTCATTCACCACTACTCACCATCCTGCTTTCTCTCACCGACGGAAATCGCCTCTCGTCAGTATGTGGCAGGAACAACGCTGCGCTGAACTCGTCGAAGAAGGTGTTGTCAGCCGAGAGCTCCAGATACGTCATCATCTGCCCCACCTCCGTCATCTGCCGGCGCACCTCCTGCGAAAGGAGCGCCATGTACGCCCCCCGCACCGAGGTATTGCCCAGGAAGTGGAAACGGTCGAAAGGCATGTCAGGCAGCATGCCGATCTGAATCGCCTTCTCTACGTTGATGTATTGGCCAAACGCCCCACCGATGAGCACCTGTGCCACGTCGGCCAGCGTCAGCCCCACGCTGCGGGCCATCACAGAAAAACCGGCGTAGATGGCGGCCTTGGCCCGCATCAGGTTGTCAATGTCCACGGCTGTGATGACAATGTCCTCGCCAATCGCCGTCTCGTCGGCCCACGCCACCACGTACTCCGCTCCGTGCTCCCCCTCCCGCACCCGCCTTGAAACCAGGTTTTTTCCTAAAAACCTGGTTTCTTCCAGGCTGACATTGGTTTCTTCCAGGCTGACATTGGTTTCTTCCAGGCTGATATTGCCGCTCTTGTCTATTACCCTCGCCAGGAACATCTCGGCCAGCAATGAGATCAATCCAGAGCCACAGAACCCTCGGGGCTTCTCGCCGCCGATGACGCGATAGGTGGCCTCGTGGGTATCCGGGTTGACCCACACTTCTTCGATGGCCCCGGCGGTGGCGCGCATGCCATGCAACACACCGGCCCCCTCGAACGCCGGGCCGGCGGAACACGCAGCGGAGATCAGCCAGGTGCAGTCCCCCAACGCCATCTCGCCGTTCGTCCCGATGTCTATGAACAACGTCAGTCCCTCCATGGCGCACATTCCGGAACTGACCACCCCGGCGGTGATGTCGGCCCCCACGTAGGAGGCCACGCCCGGCAGGCAGTCCACCGTCGCCTCGGGGTTGACCTCCAGCCCAATCTCTCGGGCCGGGAACGGGGGCACCTGGTTGACGGCGGTAATAAAGGGCATCAGGCGAATGGACTCTGGAGAGATCCCCGCGAAGAGATGGATCATCGTGCTGTTGCCGGCCACCACCACCTTGTAGATCTGGTCTGTGCTGATCGAGCGCTCCCGCGCCGCCTGCTTCACCAGCCGGTTGAGCGTCCCCATCACCAACTGCTGCAGTTCCTCCAGCCCGTTCCCCTTGGAGGCATAGATGATGCGGGAGATCACGTCTTCACCCCGCGCGATCTGGCCGTTGTAGTCGGCCTGCTGCGCCATCACTTCGCCGCTGATCAGGTCCACCAGCCAGACGTGGTTGCTGGTCGTGCCAATGTCAATCGCTGCCGCCCACAGGCTCTCCAGGTGTTCCCCTGGCAGAACGTCTATCAGGCGGGGCAAGCCTCCCAGAGACTCTCCCGGAGACCCGTCAGACCCCCCCCTGCCCCCCCCTCTAGGGGGGGGAGAGCCCCTGCCCCCCCCCAGAGGGGGGGGAGAGCCCCTGCCCCCCCCTAGAGGGGGGGGAGAGCCCCTGCCCCCCCCTAGAGGGGGGGGAGAGGGGGGGGTACCTGACGGGTCTAACTCAATCACCACCGTGATCGTCCACTCCCCTTCGCGCAAGGCCCGGCCCAGCTTGCGCAGCACAGGCAGGCCAGCCTGCAGCCCTTGCACGTCATAGTGGCGAGCCAACTCCCTCTGCAAGCGAGACCAATCGTCAGTCTGATCGTGCAACGAGGGAGGCACCAGCGTGACCGCGTACTTGCGCAACGTCTGGTCGTGCAGGTCGTAGGGAAAAGGCAGCGCGACTTTGGCCGCCCGCTTGCTCTCCCTCAGCCGCCGCTCGATCTTCTCCTGCGGCGGGATGAGGACAACGACGTCTCCCTCGACGATGGTCTGGCAGGCCAGCGCATACCCGGCTGCCACGTCCTCAGGGGACAGACGCTGCGTAGAGCGACGGCGGACTTGCCCTTCCTCGACGATGACCGCACACCGGCCGCACCGCCCTTGACCACCACAGGGCATCAGAACGTCTATGCCGGCCTGCTGGGCAGCATCGCCTAGCAGCGTACCGACGGGCACCTCCACCCGTCGGACTGTAGGGGCAGGCCTTGCGCCTGCCCCTTCGGGCACCTCCACCCGTCGGGCTGTAGGGGCAGGCCTTGCGCCTGCCCCTTCGGTCGAGTCGTCAGCGGGCTTGAAGCAGACGGTGACTGTAGTGATAGTCCCCCTCCTGCGTGCAATTCTCGACACCCATTTGTATCACAAAGCCCGCGTTTCCGCCAGTGACAAACATCACGCTAGTTGAGGGTCAAGAAACCCGGTTTTTCACAAGCACCGGGTTTCTCACCACACCTACAACGCATTCCACATCTTGAGATACCCGGGCAGGTCCACCGCCTCGCGTGGTCCAACCAGGATCTTCCAACCCGGCAGCGCCTCTTCCAGCTCGCCTAACAACACCGCCACGTGTCCAGGGATGACCAGCTTGCGGTGGTTGATTTTCTCCTCAATACCGGTCGTCTTGACCGCCTTGGCGATACGCTCGGCGTCGAATTTACCGGCAGCCCAGGCGGTGAGCACGCTCATACCCTCCGCGTCGGCCACCAGCAACCACCCAGGCATTCCGCTGCCGTCCACCTCGTTCGCCACGGCAAAGTAGGTGATCGAAAAGTTCGTCGTGACCATGAGCGGTGATTCAGGCTTGGGTGCGTTGATCTCATAGATACCCGGCTGCACCTGGATCGGCTTCTGCGGATCGGTGAAGATGTTGGTACGCAGCACCAGCAGTGCGTAGGCTGAAGCTGGCGTAAAGTGATCCAGGACGACGAGCCCACCATACTTGGCGATCTGCTGTCCGGCCAGGATAGCCTCCTCCGTCTGGGTAGCTGCCCCCTCGCCGGGGAAGGTGATGATGGGATAGCCCAGTGGGCGAAAGTTCTTCTTGAGCGCCAGGCGGCGCAATTGGGTCAGCGTAACCAGCGTGCCGGCGGGGTCGCGCACGCCCGGGTCCAGCACCATATCCTGCACGCCGGCCGCCTTGATCTTCTCCGCCAGTTCAGCCAGGCTGTCCACCCCCCCCTCTCCCCCCCCTAGAGGGGGGGGCTGGGCCTCTCCCCCCCCTGGAGGGGGGGGCTGGGGGGGGGTACGCACGGCCAGCGCCGCCTGTGCACCCTTCGCCAGCGCTGCCATCTTCTCCCAATTGCTGGCATTTGCCGCATAGAGGAGCGGACGGGTGCCGGCGGCCGCCTTCAGGCCCGCTTCCATCACGGCCGGATCCTCGGTGATGAGGATCAGCGGGCGGTCGGTGACCTCGCGCACCGCCTGCACGGCGGCCTGGAATCTGTCCTGAGCCTGCCGAAGCGCGTCACCCTGAGCCTGTCGAAGGGTCTCGCCGGAGGCTGCCTCTACCACGACGCCGTCCAGGAACAACGTCATCCCGACGTACTCCACTGCGAAATCCATCGCCGCTTTGACCGCCGCCTTCAGCTCCTCGACTGGGGTAGTGTCCTTCACGCGCACAAAGACGCCCGGCCGGTGATAGAAGGTCTTTTCGTGACGGAAGAGGACGGTCTCGTTACCCACCTCGACCTTGTGTGCTGGCCCTTCCAGCGTGACCAGGCGGATCGGCGGCGCTGCGGCGGCCGCCAGTTGTGCCTTAGCCTCCTCTGAGACGTAAGGACACGCAACCAGCTCTGCCTGCTTGGCCGCCAGCTTCATGGCGAAGGCCAGGCAGGTGGGAAAGCCGCACTCTTTGCAGTTGGTCTGCGGCAGGAGTTTGTAGATCTGAAGTCCTGTTAAAGCCATAATAGCCCTCCTACTTCTCCATCAGCCTCCCGATGAAGGCCTTGACCTGCTTCACCGTCTCCGGATGCCGCAGCGTCAGGACGTCGGCGCCCGATTCGATGAGCGTGGTCGCGGTCAGCGTCTCCCAGAGAATGGCCCGCTCGCGCCAATCACCCCACACCGCCGGTACTCCTTCGCCCACCTTGGATTCCTTCTGCCGCCAGCCCTCGTAACCGGGGGTGACCAACATGGGGCCCTGTGTCATCACGTCACCCTGGAGCGCCGCGATGCGCAGCCGTTCCATCACCGAGTAGCCATACTCGAGCCCATAACCCAGGCCCGCCGTCGTGGGATCCATCAGGATACGATCCAATGGCAACCCCATATCAGAGATCAGGATGCACAACTGCTTGGAGAGGTTGACGTCCATAGGACAACGAGCATCCACCAGTTGGCCGTGCGCCAGCGCCGCGGCGACGATGGTGCGATAGTTCTTCTCCTCGCACACGCCCAACACCACCCGCTCGCCGACCGCCTCTTCGGCCACGGCGACGAGCAACTCATTGTCGGCGTCCACCTGGCCAGGGCCAAAGACCAGCAGCGGCAAGCCCGTGGCCTTCAGCACAGCGCGGGTGACGGCCCGGGCATCCGCCGCAGTCGTCGGGGTGTCCCCGTTCCGGTTCAGGCTCAACTGCAGGAGAATCAGGTCTGCACCGGCTTCCTCGGCCGCCTTCGCCCAGGCTGCCGGATCGTCCACCGCACTGCCCCACGCCTCCAGCAGGATGGGCGACCAGTCACCAGGCCGCCGGTCCACGATCTCGATGGCGATGCGGGGCGGGTTGGGGATCGCCCCCTCGAAGTGAAGAAAGGGCAGCGTCGTCTCGCCGCCAACCGTGACGGTGTGGCTGCGAGTACCCCCCTGATCGGCCGTCGCCCCCAGCGTCACCTCCCGGACCTTCCCCGTCCATTTCTCTATCGGTATCTCAACAGTCATGTAACTCCTCCTCGTGATCGGTAGATTGGTACATTGGTAGATTGGTACATTGGTCAGCCACCAGTATACCAATCTACCAGTCTCCCAGTTTCCCAGTTTCCCAACTTACCAGTTTCCCAATCTACCACCTAAAACATCGGATCCATCGTCAGCGCCGGATGCCCCTTCTCCTCCAGGAACGGCAGCAAGCCTTCCACGTCGGTGCAGACGGTCTCGTCGGCGATCTTGCTCAGCAGGTCAGGGTCGCCCTCTCGCTCGCAGACCGCCTTCAGTTCTTCGGCCATGGACTGCTTGAGGAAAGTGGACATCCAGACGATGCGCTTGAAGCCGCCGTCGGCCGAGATGAACTTGGGGCTGGTCAGATAGTACTTGCCCACGCCCATGATGCCCGGCGTCTGCAACCCGCCGCCGGCCATGCCGGCCAGCGTCGAGAACGTCATCCCGGCCGGCGTCATGCTCGGATCCTCGCGGCTGACGACCATCACCCCATTCGACTCTGGGATGACCATGACGATGCACTCGAAGCAGCCACAGGCGGTCATGGGGTTCTCCATGATCGAATACATCGTCACCTCGGTCACGGTGCCATGGGAGGCCATCTGGGCATATTCGTTGACGCCCGTAAAGTACCCCTTCACCGGATCTGTGCACTGGCCCTTGAGGATCGGTTGGTTGGGGCCGGTGGGATTGATCTCCTTGGACGCCTTGCAGTCCAGCCAGTTGTAGGCGCCGCACAGCCCCAACCGCTGCGGGCTGACGACGCACACGTGGTTGGGGGCGAAGGACTGGCACAGGATGCAGGAGTAGAAGGTGTCCACGGCATCGTCTGTCAGGCCAGCCAGTCGCCGGTTGCGGAAGTCGTAGGCCACGCGCGCCTTGGCGAGCCACTCGGCCAACAAGGCCGGGTCGGTGATGATCTTGACCTGCACCTTGTCCACGATGGCGCCAAAGTCGGCGTGGAAGCGGGCGTACAGGATGTCGCCAAAGTGCCGCAGGTTGAACCCCTTCTCTGCGGCCGCCTTGGAGATGCGGATCCAGGCGATGTCGCGCTGGCCGATGTGCTGGATGCCGGAAGCGCCATTGACAAAGTAGTGGATCTGCCGCTCCAACACCGGCTCAAAGTCCTCCTGCATCTTGCGGCCGGCCACCTCGACCAGGATGCCCACGTCCATCGCCCCGCCGACCTCTACCCCCCCCTCTCCCCCCCCTCCAGGGGGGGGCTGGGGGGGGTCGAAGCCGGGGCCAATGACCTCGATCTTGCCGTCCTCCACCTCCTCCATCGCTACACTGCGCAGATATTCGAAGGCGCGGCTGTTCTTGCCGCCGAACTCGACCCGCATGTCGGCCTTGCGCACGACCTCGCCCTCGAAGGCCGAGCCGTAGGGCACGGGGATGGGCACCTCGGTGATCTTGACCTTGACGCCGCGCACCTCGATGCAGCGCTGCACCAGCTTGGCGGCCCGCTCTGTGTCGTTCTCCGCCTCGATCTCGTTCCAGGGCATCGAGATGACGTGCTCGTAGCGCGTGACGCCGGTCGGTAGAATCTCCGGGATGACGGTGTCGGCGATCGTCGGGAAGCCATAGGAGATCGCGCCGGCAGCCGCGGCGTACTTGAGATCGTCCACCTCCCCCAGCGCCAGGACGAAGGCGAAGACGCGGAACTTGTTGTACAACAGGATCTCCCGCCACTGGCCGCCCTTCATACCGCCGAAGGTCAGCGCCGAGCGGGTGGCAAAACCCAACGCATAGATGGCGGAGATGGTGTCCCGTCCAAAGGGGACGATGTACGTGTCGTAGCCCATCTCCACACCCTCCTCGGACAACTGGTCAATGATCGAGCGACCGTTGACGTTGCCGGAGAGGAACACCAGGATGTTGCGCCGCTGCAGCTCTCGCACGATGCTGACGGCCGCCTCGTTCGAGCGGGCCGCGCCGACGATAGCGGCAAAGCCCGGCATGCGGCCGTCCACCAACTGGATACCCCACGAGCGCAACTGGATGTCGTCAATCGGGCCGTTGAGATGACCGTCACCCCCCCCTCCCCCCCCCTCTAGGGGGGGCTGGGAGGGGTAAGGCTCCGGCTGCGTTCCTAACGCGAAGCGGACGCCCTCAATGGCCTCGGTGGCCAGGAGCGTCGCCATGCCAGAGTCCAGCGTCTCCCCCAGATAAGGGGTCCACAGCCTATCATCCGGCGCCGGGTGCAACAGATTCCTGGCGTGCTCCAGCACCGGCTTCAGGTCCCCCAGCCGGGAGACCTCGTGCCCCATCATCCCCAAGACCACCGGCAGATAGTAGGCGGTGTTGGGGAAAGCTACGACCTGCTCAGGCCCCTTCTCAGCGATGGCCTTCTCCAGCAGCGCATCCGCCTCAGCCACGATGGCGTTGGCGCCGCGAATAGCTCTTGTGGCGATGTATCTTGACATACTTCCTTCACCTCCTACCTGATCCCTGATCCCTGATCGCCAATCCCTGATCCATAGACCGCTTCGATGCGCTCCTCCAGTGGCAGCGCGAGCAGTTCCGGCATGCGCCAGTCGCCGCTCTTGCCCCACCTGGCGGGATCATACTCGGCCAACCCCAACGCGGCCCGCTTCTTGTCAATGTGCGCCAACGAGCGGCGGACGATCTCCTCGGCATCCTCGATGAACTCCAGCTTGCCGCCAACCTTCTTCTCCCACCCCTCGCTCATGATCCGTAGCACGTCGGCGCTGCCAGAGACCGGCCCATCGCTGCCGCCGAGGATGACGTAGGCCCCGGAGGCGACACAGTAGGTGGCGATGGAAAGCGCCTTCTCGCTCATCCACTCCGGCGCCATGCCGACGGCCGGGATGTCGGCGATGTCGTCGCCCAGGCCCCCCTCGGAGGCCATCTGTGAAAGGACCGTGAGAATGCGGGAGTTGTCCACGCAGGAGCCCATGTGCAGCACCGGCGGGATACCCACCGTCTCACAGATTTCGCGCAGCCCGGGGCCGGCCACTTCAAGCGCCGCCTCGGGCGTCATGTAGCCCTGCTTGGCGCTGGCGATAGCCCCACAACCGGTCTCCACCACCAGGACGTCGTTCTTGAGAAACTCGGTCACCACGTAACGGTGAAGCTCGTCGTGGCAGACGCGGGCGTTGTTGCAGCCAATGTTGGCCACCACCCCACGCAGTCGCCCGGCGATAATGGCATCGTTGAGCGGGCGGAAGGAACCCCGGTACGCGCCGCCTAACGCGTAGTCAATGTACTCGTGGGAAAAGCCGGGTACCAACGGATTGCGGACGTCGGGAATGTGCGTCTCACCTCGCTGTGGGAAGCGGTCAATCGCCCGGCGCACGATGTCCTTGGCGATCTCCAGCGCCCTGCGCTCGTCGAACTCGATGTGCGTGGCGCCGGCGATCTTGGCCTTGGGCGAAGTCGTGATGATCTCGGTGTGGAAGCGCTCCGCCAGCGGCACCAGCCCCTGGAAGACGCACTGGATGTCTACCACCATGGCCTCGACCGCGCCGGTGAGGATGGCCAGCTCCTGTTGCAGAAAGTTGCCCGCCAGCGGCACCCCCTGGCGCATCAGCGTCTCGTTGGCGGTGCAGCAGATACCGGCCAACTGGATGCCCGTGGCCCCCTTGCTCCTGGCGTAATCAACCATCTCGGGATCCAGTGCCGCCGCCACGATCATCTCCGATAGCGTCGGTTCGTGGCCGTGGACGACGATGTTGACCTTGTCCTGCTGCAGTACGCCCAGGTTGGCCGCGCTGCGCACCGGGGAGGGGGTACCGAAAAGGATGTCCGTCAGGTCAGTCGCCAACATCGAGCCGCCCCAGCCATCGCCCAGCGCACAGCGCAGCGTCTGGTCCAGGATGTGTTCGGCCTCCTGGTCGTTCCCGACGTGCGTGCGATGCAACGTTTCCACCACCTCCCGGTCTATGCTGCGCGGGGCAATCCCCAGCTCACGCCAGATCTGCTGCCGCCTGGCCGGCGCGCGCTCCAGGTAAATGAGCTCCCCCCGCGTCTTGCCGAACTCCCCCAATGCTGCCAGCGCCACGTCCCGCGCGATCTCCGCCACCGGTCGCCCAACTCCTATCCGCTTATCCGTGTCCCCATCCGTTGGCACGCCCAGGTATCCAGCCACCTCCTTCAACTTGAAGGGATCGCGGATGGTATAATCAGGGGCGTGCCCTTCTGCGGCCTCCAGCAGTGTATAGGCCAGTCCCCGCCCGTGGTCGGAGTGCGCCGACGCGCCGGCCGCCACCGCGCGGGCAAAGTTGCGGGCCGCTATGGTATCTACCGTCGCCCCGCACACGCCGCGCACGGTGTTCCCCACCAGCCGGCACGGCCCCATGGCGCAGTTCTTGCAGCACAGGCCCGCACCGCCGATGTTACAGGCCGCCATTGCGTCAGCCCGTGCGAAGGCTGTTTCCGCCTCGATCTCACAGGCCAGTTCCAGGATGGCGACGGCGGCCGCGTCCCGGCTGGCTTCCTCAGGTGTTCGCATCTTCTTTGCCATATTCCCAACCCCCCTAGTAGTGGGGCAGGCTTTCCAGCCTGCCGCTAGTACTTGCGGAACTCGCCCGACAGCGCGAGGTCGGACTGGTTAGTCTTGGTCACCCGCACACCAAAAATCGCCCACCGCGGGTCCCGACCCACGCCAGTGGGCTGCACCAGCATAAGTTCTCCCCCCTCACCCACCGGGTAACCAGCCTCGGCCAACGCCCTCTCGACCGTCGCACGGTCTGTCCTGGCGTCGTCATACCTGACCAGGACCTGCTTCCAGGCCGAACTGGCGTATACGTCTTCGACTCCCTCCAGGCTGGTCAATGCCTCCCGTACCTTGAGGACGTGATGATCCGCCCAGAGACTCGGTACGTCCAGTACCATCTTCTCCATTCTCCATCCTCCATGAAACTCATAGGAACTCGTAGGAACTCATAGGAACTCGTAGGAACTCGTAGGAACTCATATCTTACGACAGCCCTACCACCTTGCCGGTCTCCAGGTCCACGTCAATGTCCATAAAGACTGGCCGGGTGGGCAGGCCGGGCATCGTGCGCATCGTGCCGCACAGGGGGAAGAGAAAGCCCGCCCCCACGCTGGCGCGCACGTCGGTGATGGGCAGCGTCCAGTTGCGCGGCGCGCCCTTGATCGCCGCGTCGTGCGTGAACGACAGGTGCGTCTTGGCCATGCACAGCGGCAGGTGCGAGAGCCCCATGTCGGTGAACAGCTTGATCCTGGCCTCGGCCTCGGGCGTGTATGTCACCTGGCCGGCGCGATAGATCTCGCGGGCGACCGTCTCGATCTTCTCCTTGATGGACGCCTTGTCGGGGTAGAGGAATTTGAAGTTGGAGGGCTTTTCGCAGGCCGCCACGACTGCCTCGGCCAACTCCGCGCCACCCTCGCCGCCCCTGGCCCACAC
>Ga0172363_10003014_pt1 | contig 13644 bp, 13 predicted proteins | sample LakKivs2_kivu2a2_FD_114541 | JGI IMG/M metagenome (GOLD analysis project Ga0172363, IMG submission 114541) | Sediment microbial communities from Lake Kivu, Rwanda - Sediment s2_kivu2a2 | ecosystem: Environmental > Aquatic > Freshwater > Lake > Sediment | place: Rwanda: Western Province, Lake... | reverse complement strand
GTAATAAGGCAGACAAAGCATGGAAAGAATTGGTGTTTATACATGGTGGTGCTAAGTGTGCAATTTGCGATTCTAATGATTGGTTGCAAGCGCACCATCTAATACCCCGTGAGATGACATCACATAGGCATGTCGTGGCTAATGGAATTCTTCTTTGCGCATCACATCATAAATATTCGTTTGAATTGTCTCCACATAAGGCTCCTGTTGCGTTTTTTGGTTGGATAATTAAAAGTAATGGGATGCGATGGGCTTGGCTTCTTGAGCAAGTACCATCTAGGAGTAATCCTGCGACTTTCAAGGATATATATTTAGGGTTGGAGAAGGAATTAATTAGTATTAAAAATACTGTTAAAGGAGAACAACATGGGATGCTGCGGGAACAGAAAGAAATCAGTGGTAATCAAGAGAGTACAGATCAGCCACAGCCAAGTCCAGCTTGAAAACAAAGGCATTGCCGGTATTACTAGTAAGAGAATACCGAAGACTAAACTCTGTACTTGTGGTTGGCCTATGAATAGGATTGTTAGAAGAGATCATGGTGGAATAGTATTCTATATGATGTGTACTAATAGGTCTTGTAGGAAACAGGAGCCAGTATGATTCTTGAGATTATAGTAATGATTGTCGCTATTGAAGCGATTACAGAAATTATTGTTGATGGTGATATATTCTTTAAGGTTAGGAATTTTCTAGCTAGGATTAATCCATGGTTTCTTGGTGAATTACTGAAATGTGGGTATTGCTTATCTGTATGGGTGGCTATTCCTTTTGGATTAGCTATTGGTATTAGATATACTAATTTATCAACATTTTATCCACAGGGTTGGTATAGTATATATTATTCAATTGTTCTTTGTGTTGCATGGTTGTTTTTCATACATAGGATTTCTAACGTGGTTCATGAATTATTTAAGCGTCTTTTTGATAGATATCCGTTTGTGCTTTTGCATCAAAAGGTGCATATGGGTGATACGCCGGAGGCCCCCGATATAGCCAGCGAGCCGTCCGAGCTTAAGGAGAGTACCACGGAAGCGCAAAGCGATACTACGGAGAAGAAAAGCGATGGCAGCGCCGATACGCAAGTCACAGATCAAAGAGAAGGATCGTGACAAATTAATTAAGAAGTTTGAAGAGCCTGTCAGAATTGAGAATAAATCTCAATTAGTAGAAATGATTACTGCTATACTTAATTTATCACAGGATAGTTATCCTATATCGGTTAAGGCTAAATTGGCATGGACTGATGAGGACACAAAGCAGAAATTGAGTACGACTGTTGAGAGTCCAAGTAGGGATATGTCTATATATAAATTATTGGTTGATGGTATGGATGCTGTGAAGAAGAAAGCTGAGACTATTGATAAGATTAAGACAGCTATTGCTGAAGCTAAGAGAGTGGATGATGATGTAAATCCTAATATGGTAGTATGGGATATTTCGCAATTACGATTTAATGTTGATGGCTTGATAGAGCATCGTATGGGTGGTAAGCGTCATGGATTTGCTATTAGATGGAAATTGCCTGAGGGAACATTCGAGTTTGATATATATAATAGAAGGTTGTTCCTTGTAGAGGATGAAAAAGATGGAAGTGCAAATCCAGAAGAACAGGCTTAGTTCAGCACCTGTTTCGGTTGAGCTAGCTCGTTTTGGTTCTTTTGCAACATATAAACCGAAAGTTGGCGATATTATAATTTGGCATGGGTGGTTTAGTCATTGGTATGGCATCATTATGGGTATTGATAAGAATGATCTTATGGTTCTGATAGAGAAATTACCTAAATTGTTGATTTTGATGTCTGAGGAGGAGAGACAGACAAAGCTCAGGCGTGTGCCGTTAATGAAATTAAGAAAGTCCATGGGTGGTGAATACGCTGTTATACAGGATGGAGTGTGGTACATTGACCAATAATGATATAGTGATCCCTGATCCTATTAGGTATTATCCGTTTATTAATGTAGATTCTGTGCCTGAGTTTAAGGATAAATTTGTATATCCATTGGAGTATTTTTCTGATACAAATGGATTTATGTTTATATTCAAACGATCTAAGGGCCATATTTGTATTAGGACTGCTACGTTCGCTGGTGAGATTCTTGATCCTGAGAAGGATCATCCTTATACGCAGGGTATTAAGAATATAACTGAGAATCATTTTTCAAAGCTGATTAATACTATTAGATTAGTTGGTATTGATCAGTGTATTTTGTACTTTTCTGAGCCAGAGAATCCGATTCTTGTTGATTTTAGGGTTTCGCTCGATAAGATGTGTGGGCCTGGATATCTTAATGATTTCTTTGGTAAGCAGAAGATTCCGATGCAGAAATCTATTGGTGATCCTGTTATTCTTGACGATGATAATCTTTCGAAGCTGCGTATTAAAGCTAAGGAATCTAAGGCTAAGAGGGTAATCGTGAAGCCGTCTAGCTTCAAAATTATTGTACGGGGCGATGAAATTGTGCCATTGTACGGGGTGTTGAATAGTGAAGTTAAAGCTGCTAAATGAACTTACTGGTTGTGGTGGTTTAGCTATACCAATGATTCCACTTGGTGGTAAACCTCTTACTCTTGGGATGCAAAGAAGGCGTGTTGAACCGAAGAAAAAGAAGAAGTATATCCCTGAATTTAAGTCATCAGTTATGAAGCAGGCAAAGGATTTTCCGGCTAATGTTCCGCCAAATACTGATGAAAGTCTCCCAACTCCGAATAAGGTTGTTTCTGGTGGTGCGCTGAAGTATAAGAAGAAAATTCAACGTGTTCAGTCTTAAGATATAAATAACGACATGGTAATATTCATGGCTGGTTTTCCATTCTCTGGTAAGACGTATGTTGTAGAAAAGCTAGATAAAGCGTTGGGTGATAGTGCTTTGGTTATTTCTCCGAAGTTTTTATTCCCGCCCGATTATGATGATTTAGATGATAACCAGAAGACAGAGACTAATATTGTATCATGGCGTTGCTCGCTAGATCAGCTAGAGGCTTCATTTGATATGAATAATCATGAAGTTATAATTTATGATACTTGTTGTGCTTCGTTCGATGCGATGGAGTATTATTTCAGGAGAGCTTTGGATAAGGGTCATCGTGTGGTTTTGTTGTATGTTTATGCGCACTTGGATATCTGTGCCAAGAGGGCTGGTGACAAGTGGTTTGATTCCGATGTGATTGAAAAATATAAGTCTAATTTCAAAACTAATTTACCTCGTTTTGTTGAGATTTCTAATAAGTGGTTTAGGATAGATAATATAGAGGAACCTGACCTTAGAGATGTTATAGAGTACATTAGGAGCGATGGGGATGGGGAACATTGAGTTTATAAATCCTAATAGAAATGAAGTGCACTTACTTGGTCCAGATAAAATCGTTGAGACTTTTGCACACAACCAGAGAAAGGTCTTGCCTGATTATTTTATTAGGTATGTTCCAAGATACTTGAAGGTTTTACGTAATATTGATTCTAATCGACAACAGATGCCAGTGCCTAAAGTTACTCCTAGAGCACAAACTACTCCGCCACAATTACAACCTCAACCTGTCCGTCCTGTTATTAAGGCAAGAATAAAACCGCAAGTAAAGTTACAACCTTCTAGAGCATCACAACGCGCACAACAGAGGACTGTGCGGAATGTGGTCGGGAGGACTAAATTGATTCTATCAGATGCAGAGAAATATTATAGGCAATATATTAATCAGGCTAATCATTCAATATCTAATGATATTGGTATTGGAATTTTGAGTTATAATAGGTTGGGATCTTTGAGTAGGCTTATTGATTCAATTAGAAGATATACTGATTTAAAACGGACTACTGTTTTCATTAGTGATGAATCAACTGATAATGAAGTCAAGCAGTATATCAGGAGTATACCTGATATGACTGTTATTGATAATAGTAATCGTCTTGGTGTTGCTGGTAATACTAATAGATTGATGAGATGTTTGGATAGATTTAAGAATAGGATTATTCTCAATGATGATGTTGAGATTTTGAATGCTGGTTGGGATCGGTTCTATTTTGATGTCATGTTGGCTACGAAGTATCATCATTTTTGTATGAGGCAGGCTGGTTTGCTTGGGGCTGTTCGCGGCGAGAAGAAGAAGGTTAATGGTTTTGATATTTTTACTGTTCCTGAGAAGCCCCATGGCGCAGTTTTTGTTTATGATTATGTTGCTGCTGAGAAGGTTGGTTTTATGGATGAGGAGTTTGGCGTTTATGGTATGGAGCATGTTGATTGGTCTAATCGAGTTTCGTTGAGTGGCATTCAGCCTTCTGGTTTTCATGATGTTGATGGTAGTGAGAAATATTTTAGAATTCATGATGATAAGTCAGCTGTTTCTGAGCGTATTGAGATGCTTATTGCTGCTAAGAGGAAGTTTATTGCTAAATCTGGCGATGTGAAGAGGATTTTTATTAATTGTTCTAATAATAGTATTTTGCCTGCTGTTTCGTATATTGTCCCTTTTAAGGATGCTAATATTATGCGTAAGGATTCTATTATTGCTGTGATTCAGAATATTAAGTCACAGAAATTCCCTATTATTGATATTATTTTAGCTGAACAAGATAGCGTTAAGCGAGTATCTCTTGATCAGTTGTCTACTGTTCGTCATGTTTTAGCGCCTAGTTCTAATCCTGCTCATCCTTTTACTAAGAGTGTTGCTTTTAATGTTGGTTTTATGAATGCTAGGGCTGATAAGGTTATTCTTCATGATGCTGATATGATTGTTAGGGATGAGTATACCAAGATTATGTATAATTTGTTGTGTAAGCATCCTGGTGTTCATATTGGTGCTAATGTTTTGTATTTGGATCAGCCGTCGACTGAGAGGATTACTACTAGTCTTCGTGTTGATCCTGGGTATGGAATTATGAGATCTGTTGGTTATTTTGAGGGTGGTTCTCTTGGTTGTACTAGTAACACTTATATTGAGATTGGTGGTTTTAATGATAATTTTGTGGGCTACGGATGCTTTGCCCCTGGTAATTTTATACTTACTGATAGTGGATATAAGGCTATTGAATCTTTTAATAAGAATGATTTATTATACACTCATGAAGGAACATTCGAACATGCAGAATTAAGAATTAGACAATATTCTGGTGAAATCTTAAATATCTATATTCCTGGTAGATTACCTATAAAAGGTGTTACTCCTGAACATCCATTTTTAGTTAAAGATGGTTCTGAATTTACATGGAAGATGGCTAATGATCTTATTATTGGTGACGAAATTCTTGATACAGATTTTATGCCAGAATTAGTGCGTTCATTTGATTTATATGAGATAATGCGATTAGATAATTCTAAAAATAAATTTAATATATTTAATAATATGGACGAATTTAGCTATTTATTGGGGTTATATTTAGCGGAAGGTATAATTCAAACTCCAGAGAGATTAAGGGTGATTTATTATTATATTCATAAAGATGAGAAATTTCTAGCTGAACATGTTGAGGAAATTGTTAAAGTAATAAATGATAAAATAAATGTGACATATGATTATATTAAAAATAATTGTAGAGAAGTTAGAGTATTCAATTCATTATTGGCTAAATTAATATACGCAGTAGCTGGTAAATATAAAGCCACACAAAAATTATTATCGTATAATTTTATTAAGTCATTGTCAGATAGTAATATTCAATATCTTTTAGGTGGGATGATTGATGGCGATGGAAATCATCAAAAAGGTTCGAAAAATAGATTAGTATATCATACATCTAGTATTAATTTAGCTATGCTAGCTTCTGGGATGATGCGTAGACTTGGGATTAATCATTCATTTAGTAAACGTAGTGGTGGTAGTTTTGATAATAATTCTGAATTTTCATATGATTTAACAGTTAATAGGGAATTTGAAAATAAAATCTTAAATATATATCCAAGAGAGAAATTAATAGGATCATCTGCCTTTGGTAGATCTACATTTGGTAAAGTGTATGAAATATCGTCACATAAGTATGATGGGCCAGTATATAATTTTGAAGTCGATAATACCCATTCGTATGTCGTTAATGGTTTAGTTGTTCATAATTGTGAGGACACAGAATTTTATAAGAGGTTGGCTGCTTTCCCTGGATTTTTTGGTGAGAGGACTGAGAATCTTATTCATCTTTTCCATGGTCGTTCTGATGGTTGGAATGTTTATCATCAGAAGAATAAATTGCTTGAGACTAAGTTATATGCTCAGAATATGAATGCGCGTTATGCTGATGGTAAGATAAGGTTTATGAGGAAGTATAACGTTGATATTTCTAATAGATGGGTTTGACTGTTAGGCTTCTAGATCCTTGTCTACTCGGTTTTTCAGCATTTTGGCAGCGTAAGCTGACAATTTTGCTGTTGTGTATAAATGTCCTTTGGCCAGTAGAATTGGAGTTTTAGATCCAGTTATGGCTAGGGATACTGCATATGCCGTTACGCCATTTTTCGTTAAGAGGTCAGATAGATGTTCTGAGAATTTATCTAACCATTCGTTCATTGCCTTTTCTACTTTGTTTTTATCCTCATCTGTCGTACATGTTTCTAATCTTATACCCCACGGAGGCAAAGTTTGACTTTGGGAAGGCTCAGATGAAGATGATTGTTGTTGAGACTGCTCTTGTTCGCTCATGTTGTCTCCTTTGGTATTTCAAATACATGATGGAGCTTTAAATGAATCAAATACTGTCAGAATTAGATGGATTAGTTGTCTGTTCTCTAAGGAAAGCACTGGCAAAGAAGGGACGCCACATTGCTCTTCCAGAAGGAACAGACATCACGAAGACATACTACTATAGACATATCCAGAGATTTATTAAAACTATAGATAATTTACAGATAAAACATGAGAATATACCATTTGTAGTAGAAGCATTAGTGGAATATGCGAGTAAACGCAAAATGCTATCGCGTGGTTTCACAATATTGAATAATTCAAAAATGTTAGAAATAGTTATTAACAAACTAAGGGAAGAGAATAAGACATTGAATAATAGAGTGCAGTCAATTCAGCGGACTAAGTCTTTCCTTACGTCTCAGGGTGATAATATTGAAGAAATATTATTAATGAAACAACATGAAAAATCAATTACTAATTTCACCAAATGGTTTGAACAAGGTCGTATCACTCCTGAATTCATCGCGTTATCAAAGACATGTATTAAAACTCTACAGAAATTGGATAAGTCAGAACGCGTTGTATTACCGAGGCCAATTTCACTTATGGCTTTGAAACACAAAATTCTGTCAGATGCCGAATTCATGGGCAGAGTAATGACTTTAATGGGCGACGATCTTGACAAGACAGTCTAGGAGGACGAGATGAGCGCTGAGATTTTAGCAGCGAAGACAACGGGGACAACCACAGTGCACGCTCCAGTAACGAAACAGCAAGCTATCGAAAAATGCAAAGAATACACAAAAAACGAACTAGCGGCATCAGTAATCGCTAGTAAGTATCTCCTATGTGACGAGAATAATAATTATGTAGAAATCTGTTTAGAAGATATGTGGTGCCGGATGGCGAAAGCCATCGTACAACCAGAAAAACCAGAATTAAGAGAAGAATTTGAAAAACGATTCGTTGAACTGTTACGCGACTTCAAATTCGTACCAGCGGGTAGAATCATGTATGGATTGGGTAATCGATTCGTTAACGTAACGTTGAAGAACTGCTACGTCATAGCAATAGAAGAAGATTCAGTAAAAGGCATATTTGATATGGCCTATCGCGCAGCTGAGACTTACAAAGCTGGTGGTGGAGTTGGAAGCGACATTTCAGTATTACGACCAAAAGGATCACCAGTTCATAATGCGGCACGATATTCATCTGGATCTATTTCATTCATGGATTTCTTCAGTCGAATAACTGGACTGATTGGACAGAAGGCAAGAATTGGCGCTATGTTGCTTAGTATGGATGTTTCACACCCTGATATTATCGATTTTATTGAGATTAAATCTAAGAATAATGACGACATCAGATTCGCCAATATCTCAGTCAAGATTACTGACGAGTTCATGAAAGCTGTAGAGGCTGATAAGGATTTTGATCTTAAGTTCAATGGTAAGGTTTATAAGACTGTCAAGGCTCGTGAGATTTGGGACAAGATCATTGAGTGCGCTTGGAAGCGTGGCGAGCCTGGTCTTCTGTTCTGGGATAAGATCATTTCTGAAATTCCTGCTCAGAATTATCCTGGATTCCAGACAGTAACAACTAATCCATGTGGCGAGACGACCTTATCACATGGTGATTCTTGTAATCTCGGTTCGATGAATCTGTCAAAGTACGTGATTAAGCCGTACACTAAGGAAGCGTCTTTTGATTTCCCGTCGTTCGATATTGATGTTAGATTAGCTGTCCGATTCCTTGATAATATTATAAGCATGGAAAAGACGCCATTACCGTTCCAACAACAAGCGAATGATAATGGTAAGCGTCTTGGTCTTGGTATAATGGGCCTGGCAGACGTCTTCTTAAAGATGGGTATGCGTTATGATTCGGATGAAGCGTTAGCTGTCACCAATAAGATTATGAGTAATTTCATGATTTCATCTTACGATGCATCTTGTGATCTTGCTAAGGAGAAGGGTTCATTCCCAGTTTTCAATGCTGAGACTCACTTCAAATCTGAATATGTGAAGAGATTACCTGTTTGGCTACAGAATAAGATTACGAATACTGGTATCCGTAACATTGCTATACATGCGATTGCTCCTACTGGTTCGCTGGCTATTGTCGCGCAATGCTCGTCTGGTATAGAACCAGTGTTCCAAATTAAGTATATTAGGAAGACTAATTTAGGTACGGCTAAAGAGGTGGTCGAGCACGAGGTTCTACATTCTGTTGCTCAAGAGTACGTTGATTATCATGGCGTGTCTATCGATAAGTTGCCACCATATTTCATTGGGGCTTATGATGTTAAGCCAGAGAGTAGAATTAGACTTCAGGCTGCGATTCAGAAGTATATTGATCAGTCAATTTCTAATACATTCAATATGGCCAAGGGTACGCCTAAAGAACAGATTGGTTATTATTACACTGAGGCATGGAAGAGTGGCCTTAAGGGAATAACGGTGTATAGAGAAGGTTCACGCGAGGGAGTGTTGGTTTCTGCTGACAGCAAGAAGGAAGAGAATAGAGAACAAAATGTGATTATGATTCATCAGGCTCCTAAACGTCCTGATTCTATTAAGTGTAAGGTTCATAGTGTTAAGCCTAATGGTAAGAAATACACGGTGTTCGTTGGTTTCTTAGGTGATAGAGTTTATGAGGTGTTTGCTCTCGACCATGGGCTTGCTGGTGTTAGTGATGGGATGGAAGGTGAGATAAAGAAGGCTAAGGGCGATAATAATGAGAGTCAATATTACTTTGAGAGTGGTTGTCTAATTGTTAAGTATTTAAATAGATATGAGGATAAGGAGGCGTCTTTAGTTACTAGATTGATTTCGACTGCGTTACGTCATGGCACTCCATTGGAATTTATATGTGATCAGATTACGAAGGCACATGTTCCTGTTACTTCTTTGTCTAGGGCTATTGCGAGAGCGCTTTCATGCTATATTAAGGAAGAAGAGACTAAAGGAAAGTTCAAGTGTTCGGCCTGTGGCAGTAAGAACATTAAGTTCGAAGGCACTTGTTACGTCTGTCTTGATTGCGGATCGTCGAAATGCGGATGATGAAATTTAAACAATCAAGACAAACATAACATATGGATAAGGAAACATTAGATAAAATAAAATTATTATGGTTTAATGGTGATGGTGCTATTAATATAGTTAAGAAATTAGATTTAAAATGTCATCCAATTACAATCAATAGAATAGCTAAAAGTGAAAAATGGAATAGATTATCAAATCAAAAGAAAAGTACTAATATTATTCTTGAATATGCTGATAAAATAATTGAATTATTTAATAGTGGTGTTCAAGCATCAGAAATCGCTATTAAATTGAATTTGAAATATCACAATGTAATTAGATTTTTGAGAAAACAAGGTTGTGATCTTGAATCATTACATTATAATTTTAATAATAGACAAGATATTAAAAAGAAGAGATCTGATGATGGCAAGAAGATGTGGTTAGAAGGTAGACTTGATATTAATAGGATGCGCACTCCTCAAGCAAAACAAAAATCAATCGAAAATGGTATATTAAAATGGAAAGATGTTGAATATAAAGAAAAAATGAGAATAATAGCAAGGGAGAAATGGTATAAATATCGCATGTGGGAGAAAATGAAAAAATTTAAAGAAACAAAACCAGAAAATGCTGTAGCTGAAATTTTATTATTATTTAATATTAAATTCTTAAAAAATTATTTAATTGGAGAAGGATTTTCTGTAGATTTCTATTGTCCAGATTTAAATTTATTACTAGATGTTGATGGTGAATATTGGCATGGGCGTTTTAAACATCTACAAGACCATAAACAAATTGTTTATGCTATAGAGAAAGATCGTAGAAAAAATGAATTCATACAAAATAATACTACATATAAATATGTAAGATTATGGGAACAATATACTTTAAGTAGAGAATCGTTAATAACAATACTTGGACGTATTATTAATAAAAGATTAAATATAATTGATTTTAGTTTTACTGATTTAATTTTTAAGGAAATCAGTAAAACTGATGCTAATAATTTTATTGAGAAATATCATTATATAATGCGTTTAGGGCCATTTTATAAAGCATTTGGAGCGATATTTAATGAAACATTAATTACAGTATGTGTTTTTAAATATCCAACATATGCAACTAATCATGGATGTCTAGAATTATCTAGATTTTGTATCCACCCATTATATCAAAAGAAAAATTTAGCGTCTTTTTGTTTATCTAGGATTATTAAAATGATTGATGTTAATGAAATTATAACATATGCAGACCAAACACAAGACCATGATGGGACGATATATCATGCCTCAAATTTTGAAAAGATTGGGTATACATCATCTAGTTATTATTATATTGACGAATATAATGCAAAATATCATAAAAAAGTAATATATAATCATGCTATAAAAATGAAAATGACTGAGGATGAATATGTTAAAGAAACTGGCTTGATTAAAATTGTCGAAAAGCCTAAGATAAAATTTAGATATATAAAAAGATGAGTCAACACATGATTGTAGCCTGTCATAAAATAGGTATAAGAGCATATGCGGATAACGCCACAACAGATTGAAGCGTGGGTAAAGAAAAATTTTCAGTATAAGATGGCTAGTGGTGGTAAGCAAATCCGTATAAATAATCCATTTGATAATGATGATGATTATCATATGTGGGTCTCATTAAGTATAACTCCACTTAAGAAGGGACCATATATCGGTAAAAAGAATTACTGGGTTCATGATTTTAGAGGTACTTATGCTAGCTCTTTTGTCGGATTTGTAAAAAGGTATCTTAATACTAATTATAGGCAGGCTGTTTCCGCTGTTGTTGGTGAGAAGGTAGATCCAAGTTTTTATCTTAGAGAAGATGAAGAAGTAAAAGAAGAGATTGAGACGATACTTGAATTACCACAAGGATCGAAGCCAATTATCGGCGATAAAGAAAGCAGAGCTAGAATGCATGCTATTAATTATCTTGAAGGTAGATGTGTAAATTTAGAGAAGATCGAGAAGTATAATATTTATTATACTGTGTCGTCTGTTGTGTTTCCATATTTTGAATATGGCAATATAGTCTATTGGCAAGAGCGTAATTTGTTGAATAAGATATTTATGTTCCCAGATTCAAGCACTGGCGCTAATAAGACTGATTTTCTCTATGGTTTTGATATGGTTAATCCTGAGTCAACAATTTATATTGTAGAGTCGATTTTCAATTGTATTTCCATTGGCGATTCTTGCCTTGCCTCAGGCGGTGCTGTTCTCGCGGGTGAACAACTGAATAGACTCAAGATGCTAAGACCGAAGAAAATAGTTTTAGCGCCGGATAATGACAAGGCTGGTATCTCATCACTGATTAAAAACTATTATCAGATTAAGGAAATATGTCCTATTTTTTATAGTCTACCGCCAAAACCAGATGATTGGAATGATATTGAACAGAAGACAAAAGATTCTAGAAGAATTATGCTTGAGAATGAGAAAAAGCTTGATCTTTTGGCAAGTATAAAATTGCAGGAATTATTAGCTAGACTTAGTAAATAATTCATACCTATTATGAATTCTTGTTTTACCTGGTATTAATGTCTTAATTTTTTTCATTGAAATTGGCATATTGTTCTCGGCCCATTTTATCTTAGTGAAATCGCTTTGATACTTTAGATCATTATATGAAGCTTTTAATGATTTCAGTTCGCCATTGTCTACGTCGTTAGCTGGAATACAGACCATTAAGTTTTTATGATTTATGCCCAAATATAGTAGTGTGTAGTGATTACTTGAACGACCGTCTTTGGAGTAAGTAACATAAATGAGTTCCATCGATTTCCCCGTCAGCAGCCACCCAGACCTATATTTAACCGTTGCGAGTGGCGAGAACATCGGTGAATTATTCACTAAATTCGAATGGAAAAGCTTCACAAATGGCGGGTATGTCATACGAGCTAAATTAGTAGATCCGGCATGGTTAAAACTTAGTGATATAGCTACACAATATTATTTGGATAAAGGTAGACGTCAGCCGACTCGTGTGGTCTTCAAATTGACACATCCAGGAATATCTGGACCCAACAATACGACTGGTGAGCATCTAGCTTTCATGACTGAGCTTGATTCTACCGGTTTACCACACAGCGGATATCTGGAATTTATTGCTGTTGATCCGCCATCATATTATCTCAACCAGGGCGCATCATCTGGTAAGGCTTATCGCGGCAATGTTTCCTCAGTTATCAAAACAGTCATAACAGAATATGCACCAGGTATCGTTGTTAATGTGTCTAATACAACTGATAGTGACCAGAATGTCTTCTATATGAATAGGATGGACCCTAAGACATTTATTGGTACATTAATTGATTGGTCGGCATCGGTGACTGTGAAGAAAACAAATTGGATTGTCTCAAGTTCCGGTGCTCTATCAAATGGTGCACCAACTATTGATGTAAAAGAACAAGCAGACAAACCGTCTGTTAATTATGGTACATTATCATTTAATGTTAGGACTCCGGATGGTAATGATATTTATACATATGAATTCTTAGCAGATACATTTATATCATTGTTCAATAAACAATTAATAACTCATGGCATTTCTACTACATCTGAAAGATATCTTGATAGAATTAATTGTTCACCTCCACATACTGGTACTGATAGTGAATGCATAACACATGTACATGATGAGAATACGGCTAATAAGAAGAATGTCAATATTGATAAGACACGTGGGTTTGCTAAGCCTGATCAGAGTACTAGAGCACCAGAAATTCCACATGATTGGTCTACTACGTTATTAGCAATTCCTGAATTATATTCTGCTGGCGATATAGGTAAGACATATGATAAATATATTGATGGCAGATGTAGGAATTTATATATGAATATGCTTAATTTGGTTATGAGATGTAAGTTTAGATGTACTGGTATTGCTAAACCCATATTTGCTGATAGCCATAATTTAGGGGTTTCTAAGATTAAGGTGTTGTGGAGGGATGCTGATAATAGTCCTTATTTCTTAGATGGTGATTGG
>Ga0172363_10003013_pt1 | contig 13644 bp, 9 predicted proteins | sample LakKivs2_kivu2a2_FD_114541 | JGI IMG/M metagenome (GOLD analysis project Ga0172363, IMG submission 114541) | Sediment microbial communities from Lake Kivu, Rwanda - Sediment s2_kivu2a2 | ecosystem: Environmental > Aquatic > Freshwater > Lake > Sediment | place: Rwanda: Western Province, Lake... | reverse complement strand
GTCTTCTTTGTCACGATTATACAGTTCTCTGTAAATTTGTGTAACAAGTTTTCTTACAAGTTGGCCATCAATTTTTCCTTCATCATAGTTTGGCAAAATCATCAATATCATTTCAGTAGGAGTATCTCCAGATAATGGTGGCAAAATATATCTGATGTTTTTCATTTCTTTTGCCCCAACTCGTTTATAAAATTTGACTCGCCTTCCTCTTTGTTCTTTGTTATTTCCATATTTTGGATTTTCAACTTCAAAGATTAGATAATTGGGTTTGATTTTCTTTAATATTTTCTTTATGAACTTTGCGCCTATGCCTTTGCCTCGAAAGCTTTCATGAGTGACCATATAATCAAGTAAAACAAAATCAGTGTTTTTCAATGGATACAACAAAGCCATAAAGACTATTCTATCTTTTAAATGGCCTATGAACATCCTATAGAGATTTTCTTGAATTCTTTTTTCTATCGTATTCTTTGATTGTCGTTCATTTGATGGAAAAGATGTTTCATATATTCTCATTGCTTCTTCAAAATCTTTATGACTTATGTCTTTGATTTCACTAAATTTTATCATATTAATCATTTATTTCCATCTTTTAAAAAGATCGTGTTCTATTCTAAGTTGGTCCATAATTTTACCGACAACAAAGTCAATTAAATCATCAATTTTCTTTGGCTTATGATAAAATGCTGGCATAGCAGGCAAGATAGTCGCACCAGCTTGTTTTGCAGAAAACATGTTCTTGATACCTGGTAAATCCAAAGGCGTCTCACGCAAAACAAGGATTAGTTTTCTTTCTTCTTTCAAACAGCAGCTAGCAGAACGTGAAATAAGTGTATCACCATAGCCGTTTGCAATCGCTGATAGTGTTTTCATACTGCAGGGACAAATAACCATTGCATCCAGTTTAAAAGAACCGCTGGCTGGCGCAGCAAACATATCTGAGTTTTTATAAGAAAAATCAACATTATTTTTCAGTTTATCATAAGTATAGTTTGTCTCATGTTTTATGATTTTTTTTGCATCCTCTGAAACAATCAAATGAGTTACATTATCTGATTTAACTAGTTCTTCAAGCAATCTTATACCATAGATACTACCAGAAGCCCCACTGATTCCAACTAAAATTTTCATGAAAACTTATTCCTCAATAGATTTTATTATTTTACTAAGCGCCTTTTTTAAATCAGTTTCTTCTTCCAGAGTGGTACCAGTAACAACAATATCGGCACCAGCCTTGGCCTTCTCGCTAGCAGTCTTGGCGGTTCTTATTCCGCCACCAACAACCAAGGGTATATTTATGTTCTTTTTAACAGCAGCAATCATCTCGTTAGAAACAGGCATAGGCGCACCTGAGCCTGCCTCAAGGTAAAAAAAGCTCATACCGAGGTACTGGGCTGCAAGTGCATAACCAACTGCTGTTTGAATGTCGTCTTTTCCGATTAGATCAACCTCGCCTACTTTCCCAGCAGTCATACCAGGTTCAATTATAACATAACCCATGGAGATAGGTTCAATACCTGAATATTTAACAAAAGGAGCGCCTTTAACATGTTCACGAATAACATAATCAAGGTTACGAGAGTTTAACAAACTCATAAAAAACACTGCATCGGCATATTTGCTCAAAAACTTTGCACCAGATGGAAACAGAATGGTAGGCAGATTTGAATTTTTTTTGATGGCCTGGACAGTTTCATCTACCTGCTTCTGGGAAAGCAAAGTAGAACCGCCAATCATAATGGCACTACTACCTGCCTCTGTAGCCGTCTTTGCGATAGAGCCCGCTTCTTCAGGACTCTGTTTATCTGGATCTAACAAGGAGAAATGCAAATGTTTCTTCTTTGTCTTCTTAATAATATCTTGAGTTATAGTCATTTGAAACAGCCCTAAACTCAAACATGTTTTAAATGTTTACGTTAAGGAGACGACCTTCTTAACCAAATCATTATTGCAAGCAGCGATGACACTAACACGTTCATCTAAACTCAGGGGCATATCAAGTTGCTCACCATGAGCATTTGCAACAATACCACCTGCCTCCCTTACAATAAGGGTGGAAGCAGCTATATCTGTCACACGAATATACTTTCTGCCAACAACATAAAGATCTAATGCACCAACGGTAACCATGCACATCTCCAAAGAAGCACAACCCAGAGAGCGTACATAATCTTTCTGAGCTAAAGAAAGAGTGAGTTTATCAAAATTTTTTCCGAGAGTAAGAGATGAAAGTATATCTTTATCAGGAAAATCAGGTACACAAACACGTTTTTTATTAAGAAAGGCACCATGTTTCTTTTCTGCGATAAAAACATCACCAGTAGGAATATTTTTTACTATCCCATATTCGACATCACTAAGCATGGATTTACCAACACCTAAAGAAACAGAATAAAGTGGTATACCTCTGCAAGCATTACGTGTACCATCAACAGGATCCAAAGCAAAAGTATATTCACCGCCGTAATCAACAAAACCAGCTTCTTCACTCAAAAGATTCACTTTAACATCAGATTTCTTAAGAAGGGCTAATGCGACATCTTCAGCAATTTTATCAATATATTTTGTTGGGGTTCCATCAGCACCTATGCCAATACTAGTTCCAAGTTTATGAAACTCAGTTGAATAAGATTTCCTGACTTTTTTATAGATTCTGCCAACAATTTTGTTAGCCAATAGCTTTATTTCCTCATCCATAAAGACAAACCCTACACATTTATACCTAAGTAAGACAGAAACCAGCCGACATATAACGTAACAATTATCATTATCAATGCAGCGATAACAACCCCGATAAATATCGTTATCAGAGACTTAGAAAATTTTAAACCAAAAAGATAAGCGATAAGCGCGCCAGTCCAACCACCAGTGAAAGGCAGTGGCAATGCAACAAAAACCAACAAACCAAGATATTCATATTTTATTATCTTACTGTTTGCCCTTTTTCTTGTTCTAGCAAAAAGCCAATCCATAATTTTTGTCCAAAACTTGTATCTGCGCAAAAACTTTTCAACATACCCAAAAAACAGAAGTATGAAAGGAATCGGCAACATATTACCAGCTACTGCCAATGGAAAAGCCTGCCACCAACTCCAATGTAACTCCAAAACAGCATATGGTATGACATACCTTGCCTCAATCCAGGGCAGCATAGACCCGAAAAATATTTGAAACCACGGAGGAAACATATCAAACATTTCTTACTCACCAACAAACTTGCCGTATCCTTTTGCGCCAAGAAATTCGTTTTCTTCTATAAGTTTTTCTCCACGAACAAAAACATATTCTGGAAATATTGCTAGTCGCTCCTCATATGGTGTCCAGCCACATTTAGAATGAAGATTTTCAGATTTTATTTTACAATCCTTTTTTAGATCAACTACAATGAAGTCAGCATCCCTATCGACTTCTATCTTGCCTTTTGGAATATTCATCAACTCAGCAGGTTTTTCACAAATAGATGATACCAATCTTTCAAAAGACAAAATCTCTTTCTTAGCCATGTACAAAAACAATGGGAACATTGTCTCAACACCAGGTAGACCAGATGGAGCAATGTTAAATTCTTTATCTTTTTCTTCAAAAGTATGCGGTGCATGATCTGATTCGAGGACATCAATTAAACCATTTTTAAGACCATCAAACAAAGCCTCTCTATCAAAATTAGATCTAATTGGAGGATTTACTTTGTAATGTGATTGTGGTTTCAAATTATCTTGAGCTGAGAACAACAAATGATGAGGAGTAACACCGCAACTAATATTTTTTGGGCGGTTTCTTAGTAAATTCAGCCCCTCGATTGACGAGAGATGACAAATATGTACCTTTATATTAATATCTCTAGATAGTTTTAGAATGTTTTTTACAGCTACTTCTTCGCATTCAGCTGGATGAGAATTCATATGGTCAACAAGAGTATTTTCTTTCAAATTATGTTTAATTAAACAGCTATCATCTTCAGCATGAATCAAAACAGGTGTATTTGCCAATTTAATTCTATCAAATGCTTCTTTTAAATTATTAGAACTAAATCGCAAAGAGTTTATAGTGCCCCCTAGATATATCTTGAAAGCACAACATTTCTTAGTTAATTCTTCGATATTTTCAATATTGCTATCTGTAATGCCTGCATAAACACCAAAATCTACATATGATTCTTTACTGGCTAAAGTAATTTTATCAGATATGTTTTGTACTGTCGTAGTCTGTGGAACCGTATTTGGCATATCAAAAACACAGGAGATGCCGCCAAATACAGCAGCCATAGAACCAGTAGAAAAATCTTCCTTATGCGTCAAACCAGGATCCCTAAAATGAACATGAACATCAATTCCTGCAGGAAGAATGATTTTGCCTCTAAAATTGTAATGCTCATCTCCTTTCAGTATCTTTTTAATAGAAGATATTTTACCATCTGTTACACCTACACAGCATTGCTCAAACTTTCCATTAATATAGACTTTACCTTCAAACGTCAGATCCATCAAGTTTCTTCTCCTTAACTTCCCCATTTGGTTTTATTTCAGTAAAAATCTGCCCACTAAATTTGGATATTTTTGTATTCTTATCAAACCATGCATCAGGCATCAAACCAGCCTTCATACAAGTATTAGATAAAAACTCTTCCTTATCCCAACCCTGCTCAACAGGAACCTGTGGTAACAAAAGACCTTTGTAGAAACCCTGCTCAACGATAAGGCCATCTCGCCCAATTTCAATCTCAGATAGATAATCATTTGGTTGTTTTACTTTAATAGATTCAGGTTTTGTCAAAATTGTAACTTCAATGATTATACTATTAAGTTCATCTTCGTCTAATGGCGGGAAACGTGGATCATGAGTTGCAGACTGAGCTGATTCAATTATCGCATCTTGCAATGTCATAATCGGTAGAGGTATACCTATACATCCTCTAAGTTCGTGTGCAGGAAATGTATGAATTGTAACAAAAACCCCTAGTTTCTGATTAAAAACTTCATTCAACTTAGATGTGGGTGTTTTTCTGTTTTTTACAAACAACTCTATAGTATTTCTCGCAAATCGAACAGCTTTTATCCCATTATCCTGACTGAGCATGTAAAAAGTATTTACTATACCATTAAATAAAATTTGGTTAGGATTTTACCTAACCTGTTTTAGTTTATTCTGTTTCCTTAGCCAATACAATATCAAATGTTTTAACAGTCTCACCAGATAATACCACAAGTTCACGACTGAAAGTGTATGTAACATTCTTGCCGTTTTCTGAAACAGTTTGGTTAACGGATACATTATATGTACCAGGAGTTAACTCTACAGTGTAATCTCCATCCTCATCTGATTTCACTGCATGATTAACAGCAGTATTGTTTTTAACTGAATTATTTTTTAAGAAATCAATGCTGATATTTGCAACTTTTATACCATTATACTTTGTAATACCGTTAACAGTAACTGAATGCTTTTCCAGAACGATATCAAATGTTTTAGTTCCATCTCCAATCTGTAGTGTTAACTTACCAGTAAATGAATATACTAGTGTTTGACCTTCTTTCTTACTAACTGAAACGTTATAATATCCTGGAGATAACTGTAATGAATAAGAACCATCGGCTATTGAAGTATTGGTATTTGATTTTGCGGTGTTTTTATCAATAGATTTATCTGGCTCGAAATTAATTGTAATATTACTGACTGTTTTTCCGTCATGTTTCGTATATCCACTTACATTTACTGGAACTAAACCTATTGAAATATTTTCAATTATTGTCTCGTTTTCCACTGGATAAACTGTAGACTCAGATGTATAATCTGGCAATTTAGTAGCTCTAAGGATGTATGTATTTAGATTTCTTCCATTTATTTTACCAGGGAAAAGTTCTTTAAATGAATAATTACCATTAGTGCTAGTAGTAGTTTCGCCTTCTAACTTCTCTTCTCCTGTTAAAGAATCATATCGATAAATCTTTACCTCTGCTCCAGTTATTTCTTCTCCGATATCATAATTGTCATTCAAGTTTTCATCATAAAATACTTTTCCTTCGATGTTCCCAGGTTTTGGTTTTTTAACGTTATAGCTATTGTTTCCTTCATATAACTCCAAGTCGACAATATCAAGTAAATAATTATTTTCATTATAAAATTCCAACCTATATAATCCTGGAAGAAGACCAGAAATATTATAATATCCGTCTTCTCCATTTGTCACGTTTACAGTTTTACCAGTATCTTCTATAGTTTGTTGTGTTTGTCCTGTAGTTGGATTAATTTGGCTTTTAACACTTAATATTTCAGTTACAACAATATTAATATTATTTACAGGTTGATCAACTGAGCTGTTGAAAACTTCATCGTAATCTTTATCATCAAATATGTAACCTGAAATATTTGCTGGTTCGATACTTATGTTTAAAAAACGTTCGTAATTATTTGATTTACGCATAGCATCATCATCACTTATAGGTGCATATTCTGAATTCACTACTCCATCGAAAGTAACATTTTTAATTGTAGCTGTGGCATCACCAAGGATTCTACGAACCTGAAGTTTGGCACCTGCGGGAGCTAACAAACTAAAATTACCATCAACAGTAGAGCTTGAATCATAATCTATAGGTATGGTGGTATTATAATGGTCCAAATCCTTCTGAATTACAACCCTGGCGCTGAGAGGATTTCCCATAAAGGAAAGAGAGCCGTTAATATAAGCCCCTTCATAATATTTAGCTATAATAACTGGTACTTTATTTGTATAGTACGCACCTTTTGTTATATTTGATGCATATTCAGCATAGAAATGCCTCATATCAATACACGGCAACTGATAATTTGGTTCGCTCTTACTTCCAGAACTTCCTGAGGATGGCCCAATATATGTCCTATAGAACATTGTATCAAAATATGCATCCTTGTATACAGTTTTTGTATTGGTAATCGCGATATTACTCCTTTGAGTTGCAGACATGTTATTAAGTTCATCATAAGACCATTCTCCACTGGCACCCGGAGAACCATCGGCATTCAAACGATAACCAGTAAATAGTATCTTCTCAAAAGCATCCTCTGGATTTCCCTCGGCTCTACCACCTGCTATCAGCATCGAAAGGCTTTTATCTGCTAAAAAACCAAATATGCGAAATATTTGCTTATCATAACCTTCGACACCATAATATCTAATGCTGTAACCCGTAGCCTGCTGAAGATTATGATAAAGCCAGGTTATGCCCTCATCATCTAAATTGTCAACAAGAAGTTTTGTAACATCATGATAAACAGCATTAGTGGGCCATTGAGTCCCAACTCTCCAATCTTTACTTAGCTCCTTGTTATACTCCTCCCCAATAGGAGCATCATAAGATGGGGAACTAGTTGGGTTTTCAATCCAATTTATTATATTGGATGAATTTATTGGACCAAGAGAATTATTTAAAATCTGGATTACTTCATCAGAAAGTTTACCATTATTATCTGCAAGATCCCCCTCAAGTAACCTTACTATCCATACTGAAACAGCCTCCTCTTCACTAGTAGCAGTATGGAAATTAGCCGCAGTTGGTATGCCATCCTGGAAGTTGTCAGCTACCGTTGGATGACCCCCGACAGCAACCTCATAGAAACCGTAGTCCCACCATGAAATAAAACCAGGTCTTTTAACCGGATCTTGGATGTCGGTATCTTGTCTATTAAGCCAGCTATAAGCATCAACCCAATAAATCTCTTTACCATGACCCAAACCAAAAGCACCCTGAGGGAGGCTTTCTCCAAAAAATTCAGTTTTTTTATCAGCTGGAACCGCTGCATCAAAAGCAAGATATGCATTTGGTAAAACAATCAAAAATGCAATAAAAAGAATGCCAAATATATGAAGAATCTTTACTCCTCGTCTTATACCATGAAGCCCACCACCAGCACCTCGTATATTACGGATCATTTGTTTGTAATCAACCTTATCAATAATCATCCATACTACAAAGCCACACAATAGGGCAACAGGCGGTACTAAATCGTTTATAAAACGGCCAGCTATGCCAAGAAGCCACATATCAACAATAAATAAAACAATGATGAAAAGATAATCTCTACGCTGCTTATCTTTATAGTAATAATACATGAGAAATACTAAACCAACCCATGCTATCCAATAAAGAGCTGGACCGAAAGACATAACTGTTGTACTAATACCGGAAGTTGACGCCTCAGCAATAGTCATAGACACTTTGGAACCATAAATTCCTGAACCATACAATATCTCCGAAAGTGTAGTTAAAGGAGATAAAAAGGTAAAAGTTGCAGAAATCACATTCATAAAATAAAGTAATATTAAACCTACCACACCAAAAGTGAAAATAGAAGGTAAAGATATGGTCCATGGTATTTTTTTAATACCGAAAAAGACGTAAGCCAAACCAAAAACTCCTATTATGATACATAAATATAAGGGGAGATTTGGTCTAAAACCTCCTAAAATATCTACGCCAACTGGTAAATAAATTAGGTATCCTACAGCCAGAACGATAAAAGAACTACGAAAGATTTTAGTTTCTATTTTATTAGTAAAAATATCAATTAACATTTGTACAACAACATAGACTGCTATCACTGCGTATACAAATTGTGACTCGACCCAAGTCATATTCAATGCGCCTAAAAAAATTCCACCAAGAATAGCATAAAGTATAGATTTAGTTGAGTCTTTATCTTTTATACTTTTTATTAAAAATAGATAGGTTAAGAAAAATAGCAAAAGGTTTAGAGAATCGTGATCAAATAGAGAATAAGACGAGCCGTGTCCTGATGAAAGTTCTACTGGTATCAAAGCAATAAGAAGTGCTGCAATAAGCCCAGCTTTTTTATTGAAAAGTATCTTACCTATGAAATAAACTGGAAATACTAGTAGAGCCCCAAATAATGCTGGCACAAATTGCATTGAATATCCTACCGCATCCACTTCATTCATGAATGGCATAAGTAATCTACTGAAACCTATGGCCATCATATTCAAGAATGGAGGACGTCCACCACTATGTGTAAGAGGATAGTTGAGAAGGGGATCGTTGCTACTATAGAATTGGTAATGCCCTGCGTTTGGGCCAAAGAGCGTTTGATTTACAATTCTCATGTTGTAATAAGGGTCAGGACCAGATAAGTAGAATTTGTCTAAACCTGCTCCATCTGGATTATAAGAAATACCAGACGTTATATTAAAGTAAGAATTTAAGAATAATACCAATAGAAAAACAAAAATTAGTGTTATTGGTACCCATGCGTTGTCCTTTTTAAAAGTAAACAATTTTCTTTTAGGTTTTATCTCCTCTGCAATATGCTTTGGTTCGGGAGAGGAGGACACATTCCGTAATTGTGCTCTTTTGCGCATAGTCTCACCAAGGAACAATTCAGACTCGTAAATCAGTGGTCTTATAAATACCTTATCTAAAACAAATTATTAATTATAAAGATGATAACAAACGCGAAAGACAAGGCGATATTTTGACTTTACTGAAATCACTTTTAATAGTATCCGTAGAAATAATTTCATTGCAACCCGCTGAAACTAGTTTTTTTATTGCATCTCCGGCAAATAAACCATGGGTGCATGCCACTAAAACTTGTTTAGCGCCCTGTTTTTTAAGTTCTTGTATAGACTGAGCCATTGTGCCGCCAGTGGAAATAATATCATCTATTATGGCTGCTTTTTTGCCTTGCGCATCCAAATTTTTTGGTTTTATTTTTACAGTTGTACCGTCTATGCGAGTTTTTTCCATATAATCAAAATCACAGCCTATTATTTTTGATGCTTGTTTTGCCCGCTCAAGTGCACCTTTATCTGGCGCAAGAATCATGTTAACATCTTTTTCTTTGAGATATTTTGCTATTTCTGGAACTGCAGAGCAACTAAAAGCAGAAACGGAAAAAAAACCAAGAATGTGTTCTTTATGTGGATCTACCGTAATTATTCTATCAGCATTTTGACTTATTAGATTTGCAATGGCTTTAGCACTTATTGGCTCTCCATTTTCAAATTTTTTATCTTGTCTACCATAACCCATATATGGTATAACTATAGTGATTTTGTCTGCCCCAGCTTCTTGTACAGCATCTTGAAGGAGAAATAATTCAATTATATTTGAATCAGGGTAAGTTGTCTGTACTATTATCACGTCTTCTCCAGAGACATCATCCATTATTCTTATATACAACTCGTCATCTGGAAAACGTTTAGATACAACTTTTGCTAGATTTGCATCTAACGCTTTGGACAAATCTTCTGCGACTGTTTTTGAAGCGGTTCCACCAACTACGTACATATTTTACGATACTTTGAATGGAAAATGTGTTTTTAGGGGTTTCGTAATTTCGTAAGAAAGTTTTTATAATAGCATATGTTTAATTCCTTAATTAGGATGTGGATGTAATGCGGTTAAACAGAGTGTTATCTATAATGATAGTTTCTTTTTTAGTATTGCCAATATTGTTCTCTGTAAGCAATCTCGCAAATGCAGAGGACGACACAGAGAATGACATAGATGCGAATTTTAATATTAATATGATAAGTGCAACTGATTTTAAGATAAATGTAAGTTTTGTTGTCAACAGACTAACTTTAAGCGGAAGTGAAACCGTCTATACTGGAGATGATATAAAAACAATAGCAAGCAGTAGTACTCCAGAGATGCTACAGATGATGGGTGCTATAAAACACGAATTACAAATATTACTATACGATACTATAACCAAAACTTTTAACACAACTAAAACTAACAAGAATGCGTTGATTACTGCTTCAAATGTATTACCATCATACGTAAGTGATAAATTTTATAATGATTTTACGGTAAATCTCAGTTCAACATTTTTTGGTATAAAACAAACAGTAAATGCTCATGATTTTTTAAATGGTGTATTAAACATGGGCGCAAAGACAAGTTATGATATAAGTTTACAAGCTGAAGTTGGATGGGACAATATTTATGCAATTATACTACCTTCATCAATATATTGCCCATTTACAAGCGGTAGTGTATCAGGTAACAGAATACAGTGGGAAGTCAATAACATGGATGGAACACAAAATAGCACATCTGCCAAGATGACAATACAAATAAAAGAACCTACATCAACCGTTCCGGAAGCTGAAAACATTCAACTAGAATTTGATTTGGATGCTAAAAATACAGAAGGAACTAGCCTGAAAACAAACGTTATAGCAAAAACCATAAACATCAGTAAATACGAGATGTTGCCTAGTTTTATAACTAATCTAAATTTTTTGTCGGCTGATGGCATTAGGTTATTTGTAGAAAATGAGTTTGTATCATGGGATAAGATATACGAGACTACAATAAAACCATTAGAAAATAATGTTGTATCAAAAATTGAAAACTCATCTCTGAATCAAACGCTAGATATGAAGTTCGGCTGGGATCTTAATACAACCACAAACTGTTCAACACCATATGATATAACATACATGGATGATAACCCTCCAGTGGCAGCCGAATTTACAGACGCTAGTATAAATCTCAAAATTTGTAAAATATCAAGCAGAGCGCTATTTGGTTTGAGTAATGCTGGTGCAACAACAAATATCTCTTCAAAAGATATTAACTTCGGCGATAAATTAAATGAGATAGGATATCCATATACTGGCTTCTTCTATTTGCCAAACAATATAACACTTTCTGGAGAAAATATTTATGAGTGGAACTCTAGTAAACCATTATCTGGTGAAATTAAATCCAATGGAAATGGATCTAAATACAATAGTGAGAAAATAGAAACAGTTGTAACAATTGAGATGGAGGGTACAGATTTAAATTTATTTAGTTTTTTTACAGGAAAAACAGAACTGTTGCTTAGTTTATATTTGGAAGAGGGACAAAACTGCAGTGTGATAAATTTACCTCCCGAGTTTTATTTACCTAAAAAGGTTTCGATAAAATATCTAAATTCAGATGCAATAAGATTATGTATCGAAGAAAATGTGTTTACTTCAGATAACATAACAGCTTTTTTAAATAACAAAAAACAGCTTTTTAACGATGAACTAACTGGCATCCTTGCGGGTCTAAAAGTCGATGGGCATAGTGATAGAGGGAAATTTGATGCTTCTCTAGTGTGGGATAGGGACATAAGTAAAATGGATGGTGATATGCCAATTGATGTCGTTTCATATGCTCATAGTTCTTATACTGCTCCTTTCGGTGTTTCTTTTTCGCCACCGGAGTTTGATTTTTCCGATATGAATCTTAATTTAGTTGGACGGGAAAATCAAAAGGTTACATACAGAATTGTTTTCCCAAAAGGACTAACCTCTGTAGCGTATGACGACTCGTTAGGCAGAGCGAGCATAGGAAAAACTGACGAGGAGAGATACTATATAGAAGTTACTTTTGATGTCGATGAGTCTGGTGTATCTGATAACTTAACTTGTAAAATGGTTCCATCTGCTTTATTCATGCTTAGTGTCTTTTTGCCTTGTATACTCAGTCTAGTTATTCTTATTATTCTGATTGTAGCAATCATTGTCATCAGAAAGAAAAGAAAGTTTGGTGGTAAGAAACCAAAGGTTAGAAAAGAAGAGGAAGAGTTTGATGGCTATGAAGAGCAAGAGTACTATGTACCTCCTCCACCGCCACCCTCGAACAGATAAAAATATTTTATTTTCCAATTATTTTTGGCAGAAACTTTATCAGAGATGGAGCATTTTTCAAAAGTGGTTTTGCTAGTTTTGATGGGTAATCTATGTCACCACATGTAGATATAATTTCCGTGATTTTTGTATCTTGGAATTTAATTATGTATTTGTCTAACTGCTTGTCTGTTAGATTTTTAAAAATTTTTCTGAATTTCATGCCGAGTTTTAGTTCTTTACCGATTTCGTTTATACATAATTTATGGTATTTTTTCAAAAATATGTTAGTGAAATCATTTTTCGGTAAGGATTCCAAAGCTACCGTAGAACAGTGATTTGCGCATAAAAGCCCTGTATATATTCCACCACCGGATGTTGGTTTAACTTGTGCTGCAGCATCTCCTGCAATCATAACGTTTGATTCTGTTGTTTTTCTTATTAAGCCCAGTGGTACTGCTCCTCCTGTTTTTCTAATGATTTTTATGTTTTTCAAGTACGGCATTGTATTTTTGTTTTTTAGGAAATTTGAGAGATAATAATTTGGTGGATGTGGTGCATCTTGGTTTATACAAAGACCTATTCTCGCCATTGAGCCTTGTTCATTTGTTGGTATTATCCACGCAAAAAAACTAGGAGCTATATCCTGACCTACGAAGATTTCTAAAAAATCTGGGTCGAGATTGGCACCATTTATTTCTGCACTGATCCCATTTAAGAATTCTATCGGTTTTGGTAGATTAAACCATTCTCTAGTTTTTGAAAAAGGACCGTCTGCGCCAATTAAAAGTTTACATTGTATGTTGTTATTTTGTTTTGTTTTTAATTCAACATGATTGCCTTGTTTTTTTGCTGAGATAATTTTGTTTTCTAAAAAAACCTCTGCACCTTTGTCTATTGAATTGTTTATTATTTCTCTATCGAATTTAGGTCTGTCGATAACAAATGCATGAGTCTTATTTCCGCCGATAGTCAAGATGTGCCCTGATGGTGAATGGATGTTTGCTCCTTTGATTTTGTTTTGTACAACAAGTTTT
>Ga0172363_10003012_pt1 | contig 13646 bp, 7 predicted proteins | sample LakKivs2_kivu2a2_FD_114541 | JGI IMG/M metagenome (GOLD analysis project Ga0172363, IMG submission 114541) | Sediment microbial communities from Lake Kivu, Rwanda - Sediment s2_kivu2a2 | ecosystem: Environmental > Aquatic > Freshwater > Lake > Sediment | place: Rwanda: Western Province, Lake... | reverse complement strand
ATTAGTATTTAGAACTGTTTGATTACCATTAACAACCAAATACCATTGATTTCCCGGAGATGATGAACGAAGCATTAAGCGCGTGCCTGCATCTTGGCCATTAAATTCAATATTGGTAAAAGTATATGTTGAACCATCTTTAAAATGAATTTTTGTTGAATCAGTGGTGAAGGTCGCATTTGTGGCATCGGCTGAGTTAGAAAAAACGACCGATGGGTCGGTGTCGGGATTTGTTCCGGAATTATTGGTAATGACTAAATTATAAAAAGATGACGCGCCTGTCATTGCACCAGAGAAAGTTTGGAGACTTGTACCGTTAAAAACCACTGTTCCTGAATTATGGGTGAAGGTTCCCGAATTTGACCAGTTTCCGCCAACATACAATGTCCCCGCGGTGCTAATAAATTCGCCGCGCGTGTTAATAGTAACATTTTTTGACACTGTAAAATCTTCGCTTGTGCCGGAAGTGGAAAATGTATGAATCCCGCTCGATGTTCCTCCGGTTATTAAAAGATTATTACTCACCGTAAATGAACCAGCACCGATTCTTGTAAAAGTATATGAAAGATTATCGGTTGAATCGCCAATGGTTAAATTATAAAAAGTGGTTGAACCAGAACCGCCAATCTCTGGAACTCCGGAAGCCACGCTTTTTACAATTGTCGTTCCGCCGGCTGATTGCACAATGGCGCCAGAATTAGTAATTGTCCCGCTATCGCTGCCCGAGGACCCTCCTACTGTTAAATCATACGAGGAAAGATTTAAGGTTCCGTCTAAAACATTGATTTTTCTATTAACAATCAAAGGGGAAGTCAAATTCCACTGGCCTCCAGAACCATTGAAAACCGCGATGTAAATATCGCTATCTTCGTCAGAGGCACCTTGGAAGTCCATATTTTCGCTATCGCTGGAAGTGAAATTGATGGTTTCGCCAGAAGAAGTAAAAATACCATCATTGTCCCACGAGCCAGAAATGTTGAAAGTTGAAGACGTGCCGGAAATTAAACTGCTATAAGTAGAACCGCTGCCTGAAATTACAAGATTGTGGGTAGTTAAACTTTCTGTATTGCCGATGGTGAGGGTGTTGGCTACGGGGGTGCTAGTAGTAATAATATTTATTGTTTCATCGTTATAAGAACTTCCGGCATCAACCGTAAGTGTTTGATTGGGCGCGACACCAGAAACCCCATGCATTACGTCTTCATTATCGCTATTGGTATATTGACCAAGATCGGCAATGCTTAAACTAGCATTATCGTCGCTTCCAAGAGATAAAACATTGGCGTTTAAAACCATTCCCGTAATATTTCCATTGCCATCGTATTTGGTCACAGCTGTCGACTCATCGGCTTCCCCTGCTCCATCCACCCAAACAGTAACAATATCTCCCGGATCAACATTAACCCCGACAATCTCCCAAGCGCCATCTGAAATAGTGCCTGTTTTTTCTTCCTGCAAAGCATTATTTACTGCCACAGCAACTGTCCCTCCTGATAAGTTAGATGTGCCGTAAATATTAATTCCCTCTCCCTCGGGGGGAATGCCGATAGTAAATGTTTGATCAGCTGTTGTAATTGGGTCCCCGAGATACTGAACCAATAAAATATCTGTTTTTATCAATCTTTCTTTGGGATAGGTGCTCCAAGACCCCGAAGACAAATAAGCCCGAACATAATACAAAGAAGTGGTGCTCTCAATAGAGGTTTTCGCCCAACCGGAAAGGTCGCTATCTTGCCAGTAAATTGTCCCGTCTGCCTTTAAATCTTTAGCGCCGGATTCGCTCTCAGATGGTGTAAAATTACTCCAAGAATCACCGCTCCAATATTGCCATTGCAAAACCGCGCTCCCCGCGCCATTGGTCAGTAAATCAATATTTAAACCATTAAATTTAGAATCTGAACCCAAATAAAGATAATTGCCGCTATCAATGTTTAATTCATAATTCCGAGTTGGATGGGCCAAATATTCACTCTCTGATGTCAAAAGCCCGGCTTGGGAAATTTGGTCTATTTCTGTAATTCCATAAGCAAAAGAGTAGGGACGAAAATAATTTGTAGATCCGGGAGGAAGATTATCCTCCATAGTATAGGGCGAAGCAAGAATATGATTCCACTGATCTCCATCCCATCGCTGTCCATGTAGGTCCCATGTATCATCTTCTTCTATAAGCATAATTTCATCTGTGCCGGGTTTTGCAATAAGTTCAAGCCACCGCGGATCTCCGCCAGAAGCTGAAGTATCTAAAGCACTATATTCTGTAGAAGACCAACCCCCATTGGTTCCTGTACTATTGGGGTTCCAAATTCTATATCTTGGTCTATCGTCGTTTTCACCATAAACAGCAATCCCATAACAAGAATTCTGCTCAAATGCAACATCAATAAGTTCAGATACCTTAGCGTCTGTAGCAGCTGTTACTTCATAGGAATTATACCAAGAGGAGCCGTTCCAGACTTGAGTATCTACATCTGAAGTTGTGGAACTATCCATATTTATAGAAGCAATTCTATCTGTCCCTGCACAGGAAGCAATCCTCACTGCCAAAACAGCGGCGTCGGCGGCTGACGGATTTCCTGGATTCGTCCAAGACGAACCATTCCAACGATAGAATTTAAGAGCACCAGTAGCCGAAACATCTCCATATTCAATTACAGCATAACCCGATAACTGCTCATAATCCACATCAAAAGGACAAAGAGAGGCACTTGATGTAGAAGCATTAGAGGTTCCCAACGAGGAACCGTTGTTAAATTGAGAACCATTCCATATAGCAGCCATTACCCTTGGTGTTGCATTCATTACACCTAGAATCATCTCATCACTCCTAGGATGGTTAGCAAGTTTAACCCAATAAACCACTCCGCTTAAAGGCAGTGTATAAGTGCCTGCGGTATCTGTCCAATTTGAACCATTCCATATATGATAAGCAACTTGACCCGAAGTGCCATTATAAAAAACAACTAAAAGATCTCCCGATATGGTTTCATATTGCATATCAAATGCTTGACGATTGGAATTGGTTGAACCAATAGCTGTGGTAACTTCTTTAAGGTTTCCCCATGTTTGTGTTAAAACATTATAAATTTGAATATTAACGTGTCCTTGATCATCTTGAACGCCCAAAGCAATCTCTGGTCGAGTAGGAGAAGCACGCACAACTGTCCATCTCGATGTCTGGCTTATACTTTGTGTATTCGTTAATTCTGAACCCATAATTTTACTATAATCGTCCCACTGACGATAACGCGGTGTTTGAACAGTTCCCTCTCCGTAAGCTAATGTACCCGGCGTATTGCTGCCTGATCCCAAAAAAGAATAAGTCAGGGGTTTAACATCAGCATTGTAATCGGCGCCCGCTTGCAAGGTTTCGTCTTCCAATTGAACTTCACCCGAATACGGAGGGGAAACCACAGAGCGATGTTTTCTTATTTTAAATACTGGCTGATAAATAGGCGCGCCTGAGGAGCCCGAAATATCAAAAACCACTCTTTGATTTGATGTGTCCATATTCATTGTGTATGCCCCTTCTGATTCGTTAAAATCGTCGCTTCCAAGCTCCTGCCAAGCGCTTCCCGCAGTATAACTTATGTTTCGGGGATTGCGATAATCATAGGTCCTATAAGTTAGATTTGTGTTATTGTAGGCGTTCATTGTGTCCGGCTCAATATAAACCATATGATAAAACGTTTCAGAACTGTCGGCTTCCCAAGTCTGACCCGTGTTATTATCCAGCCAATAAACATTTTTAAAATAATTATCATTCCAAACGTTGACAAAAGTATTTCCCGGTTCGGGATCCTCGGGGAGAAAATAATCTTGGTAGGCAACCACCACCGCGTCTGATGTATGGTTGCTGCCGGGCGTATTTGAATACATATGGATTTCGTCCTCAAGGCCAGTTGTTTGGGTCCAATCAATTGGTTCGTCCATTGTCTGGCAACCATGGATAAAATCGCGGGCGTATCCTGTGCCATCCGAAACGGTCAAGGTCATATGAGAATATTCGTTCCTATTTGAAACCTGTGTCGGACTTTCCCGCACGCCTTTTGTGGCAATTTTGCCTGTGGGATAGACGCTGTATTCATAGTCAACGCGAGTATCAGACAATTCAGTGCTTGATGCCATTTGTTCAAAAGCGCCCCTTGCATGAACCTTGGTCCTTGTGGGAGTTGATTCCAAAACCTCAAATGCCTTATCAGAACCGGATGTTATATCGTCTCCGCAAGAATGATATTCATTGGATGTGGGAGATCCCTGTTTTACCTCCATCCCAACTAGGGTGTTCTTATCCGCGGTGATTGAAATTTTGTTTTCACTCACTGAATCGGGCTTGTAGTACCACTCATCAATTCCCCCGCCGGCATTAACCGCGTCCCAAACAAGGGTAAAATCTTTATTATCAACGCTTATAAGATTATTTGTGGTGTCTTGCAGAGGCGTTATGTAATTACCAAAGCCATTAATAACATAAACATATTCCCTGCTTCCACCTTGGGCTCCAATAACTAAATCATTCCTGCCATCCATATTTAAATCGCCAATTGCAAAACCATGGCCCCCTTTTCCAAACCCAAGCATCTCGCTATTTTGCCTACCGTCAAACCTGACGCTGAAATTATCAGTATTTGATAAATCAATGGTTTGGCCATCGCTAAAATCGACAAATTTTGTTGAATAAATAATATAAACCGCGCCATTGTCGGTTCTTGATTGGGTATCAGCTCCATGCGCGCTCATCACCAAATCATCTTTTCCATCGCCATTTAGGTCCCCAACTTCCATATGATAACCAAGAGCATCATTGCCAGAGGCGCCAACAAACCTTTGCGACCAGTTAGAAGTGGTAGCCAAATCAACACTGCCAGATGTAGCAATTTTGGAAGAATCAATAACATAAACTGCCCCGCAATCCTCGCGAAGAGTTCCGGGATTATAATCTAACTTATGCGCCCCCAAAATCAAATCGTTATTGCCATCCCCATTAACATCTCCCACAACTACATCATTTCCCAACTTATCATCGCTTGCCGCCCCAAGATAACGCACAGAATAATTAGTGTCTATATTTAAGTCATTCCCAGTGCCCGAGGGCATAGCCGTAGATAAAACAATATAAACCGCGCCATTATCTGTTCTTTCCGAATTATCATCAAACTCTGCCCCCATTAAAAGATCCCCATTTCCATCGCCGTTTATATCTCCCACTCGAATGGCACTTATGCCAAAAAATCCGTTGCTAGCAGCTTTGGCAAATCTTACATTGTAGTTGGAGGTATTTCGTATATACACGCAATTGTTTCTGTCTGTGTCCACCCCTGATGCAAGCGTAAAGTTTTTATAAGTGTCATTATAAACTACAAAAATATAACCGTCGTATGATTCAACGCGATCCGTACCCAAAATCAAATCATCTTTGCCATCCCCATTAACGTCTCCCACAGCAATTCTTCTGCCAAGCATATCGGGGTCTGGGTTGCTATTGCCACGGCCAAAGATGCGGTACTCAACCGCTGCGTTCGTATTTAAATCTATGACTTGTTCCAAAGTACTTTTTGTGTAGGAAGCAAGATTTTCCGAAGGTATGGTAAAAACCACACCCGAATCACCGCCATCGGGATTATTATTAAGTTCTGCCAATGGAGCAGCAATAACCAAATCATTTCTGCCATCATCATCAAGGTCGCCAATGGCTATATCCCAACCAGTATTGTCAATCCATCCAGAATGACCCTGAAACCTTAAATTATAATTATTATTTCCCGCATAAATATTTCTTTCTATGCCGCTTCCCAATTCCTCATACACCTTGTCCCCAAAAATCGCATAAGCGCACCCATCTGTGCTGGTTATGACATACATATAAGCACCGATAACCAAATCGTTTATTCCATCGTTATTGATATCACCAATAGCAACAGAAGTTCCCACCTCCCAATTGGCGTCTCTGTAATACCGAACATTAAAATTGCGGGTACTGTCCAAATCATATATTGGGTCAATAACAAAGGTTTCTTTTGGTTTTAGGGGAATTTCTATCTTAACTTCCATTAAAACATCTTTGCCGTTTTTATAAACAAGAACTTGATGGTTAAGTTGGAGTTTGGCGATATCCTGCCAATTGTAAATACCGTTCCAGTTTTCATCTTGGGTCAGAAAAGCAAGATTGTCCCCCCTTGTTTCAACATAATAATAATTGGGAAGACCCTTGACATCTTTGCTAAGATATTTTTTTTGTTGATAGGATTGAAATTTTAATGGGTGAGGGCCCACTTCATATTCTTTGCCATCCCAGAATATTTTTTTAGCATTGATTTTTGAACGAAGAGTGATTGTCGCCTTTTGGGATTTATTTGCGGTATTTATAACTTTAATAATTTGTTTTATTGGTTTTTGGCCCAAAACTAAATTTAAAGAAACATCTTCTAATTCACTATACTCGGTGGAAACTATTAAACTATCTAAATTATAAGTATTTTTTGATTTTTGAAAATCTGATTTTTTTTGAATAAGGGCGGAAGGCAGATTGGAACTCACATCTATCTTAAAATCTTGAAAAACGTAATTAAGATGTGGGAAGTTTTTATTTAAAATTTCATCGGGAAGATTGCTAATAACGGCGGATGGCTTTGGAACCTGATATTTGACCTCTACCCAAACGCTATCCAAAAAAGCAATGAGATCAGTTTCACCTCCAATCGCTCCCTCCAATTTAATTTTTAAATTTTTGACATCTTCCCAATTTTTCAAAAATGGCGCCTCATAACTAAAATATCCGCCATTTAAAAAATTAGATAGGGGCTGGGAGGAAATTTTATCAACAGAATACCAAGTTTTACCATCGTCCAACGAATACCAAATGATAATTTTGGTATCTAAGTTTGAAAGAGTATCTTGTTCCGAACCCGCTAATTTATCACTAATATTAGACGAAGCGCCACTAAAATTATTAGTGTTATTTGGTTTATTATTGGTGTCTACTGGTGGATTATTATCAATGGCGAGGGAAAAATAAATCTTGGCTGATTGGAACGCGCCACCAAAACCTTCGCTATTATTGGCACCTTGTGTTTCATTATTATCAATTGGTTGATTATTAAAATTTTGACATATCAACTCCCCCACTCCTCCTTTATAAACAGCGGAGTTCCCATCGGAAAAAGATTCCCTGCTCCCAGTCGGCAAAACATCTGGTTTCCCCTCTGCTTTTTGGGGATTTTGCCAACCCTCGCCAAGAAGCTCTGCTTCAGGATCGCCGACAATACACTCAACTGGATAAAACTCAATTTTCGCGGGTTTTTCTCCGATTGCCTTAAAAGAAAAACCGGTAAATGAAAAAAATATAGTCAAAATAATTACAAAAGCTATTAAAACACGCCAACCAATATTAAAATATTTTGCCCTTTTTGTTTTATAGGATTTAATTCCAAAAATCTGCTCTTTGGCAAATCTTTTAATTTCTCCCGAAGGAATAATATCTCTGATAACCATATAATAAATACAATGGCTTAATATTGAACACCCCCTTTATTAATAATAAAAACAAAATCACTAAAAATCAAGAATAAATAATAAAAATAAAATTAAAAATTTTTAAAAATAAAATTAAAAATTTTTAAAATCTTATTAAAAAAATTTTCGTTGCCCTACAAAAAACAAGATTTCCCCTTTTTGGGGAAATCTTGTTTATACTTTAATAATCACCACAAATTGACTTATTTTACGGTAAAATCAACGGGCGCATCAAGGACAGAGGCCCAATTGCCTCCAAGCGCATCTTGGGAGTGAAAACTCTCTTCGCTTATTCGCAAAAGAATATGATAATTTCCTGATGGCAAAACAAGAGTTCCGGGCTTGGGACGACCGGTTTCCCACTCTCCATAGACATCAACTCTTGGCCCATCAACCGCTATATCATAGCCGTAATCCGTATGCCCCGCAACATAGTGCTTAATTATCGGACCATCGTTTCTTGTCCTGCGCCTTTGGTCTGTCTTCCAAAGCACATGATAACTACTATCTACATTGGCTGTAAAATTAACCCTCCCGTAATCATCGGCAACAACATAAGAAAAAATAAGATAACCAACATCATTCCACCAACGCCCCAAATTGCCAAGGATTTGATTCGCCCAAGGATCTTCGCTTGGCAAGCCCTCTAACTTAACCTGATAGGCAAAATTTGGTTTTAAACCAGTAGCTTGAATTTCAAACTTTATTTGGTTGACGGGCACCTCGTAGCTGGCGGTTACTTGAGCATTGGCGTACTGATAAGTAGAGCGAAATTCGCCCGAATATACATTATCGGCTATATCCATCCAGCGTTCATTGGGCTCAAAAGTGGGACTTAAATTTACAACGACAGTGGCGGGCTTTGCAGTGTAATAATCTTGATTGGTGCTGTACCAATTTTCATCTGTGCATTTTACTTGATATACCGATTGTTTTGCGGAAACTTGAACCACCTCCCAATTTCCGTTATCTTGAGCATCTTGATATTTATAGACCATCTGAGCTCCCGGATTAAAACTATAACTTCCATACCCATAAGTTCCCTGAGCGCATTTGCAAAATTTCTTTGCTTGACTTCTATCTTTGAGTAAATATTGGTAATTACCGCTCCAGCAAAGAATATCTTCTGACCCCGCTTCTGCGCTGGATGAATTTAAGTTTGAAATTCCAATAAAAGTTAAAAAACCCAAAATAATAAAAACAAATAAGCCAATTATAATTTTTATTTGATTCATTTTTGTATTTTGGATTAATTAATGCGACCCTTACTTAAAAAAAACAACTTTTAAAATTCTATTTTTTAAGATACATTTTAATCTTCCCGATAATTTCTTCTAAAGTAAAATAGGCCTTAACCAAATAATCATTCGCGCCAAGCGCCAATCCTCTTTCAATATCTTCTTTTTGACCCAAGTTTGAAAGAATAATGACGGGAATTGAAGAGAGGTTTGGGATTTTTTTAATTCTTGATAAAACCTCAAATCCATTGACAAGACCTGGCAGGACAAGGTCAAGCAAAATCAAATCAGGAGTTTCTTTGGCTATTTGCTCAAGTCCCTCCTCGCCATCCTTGGCTTCAATAACTTCAAAATTCTCTAAATTTAGTTTTTTGGCAATAATGGTCCTTAAATATTTATCGTCCTCAATAATTAAAATTTTTTTGGGCATAAACTATTTAAGATTACAGGGATTATTAAAACCTATACTATTTGTTTTTGAACTTTTTCAATCACCTCTTGGAGGTCAAATTCTGTTTTAATTAACCAATCTTTCGCTCCGAGTTTTTTAATCCTTTCAATTTCTAATGGTTGACCGGAATTTGAAATAACAATAACTGGAATTGCTTTCAAATTATCTTCTTTTTGCATCTCTTCCATAACCTCAAAGCCATCTTTTTTTGGCATAACAATATCTAAAAGTACTAAATCCGGCATTGCTTCCCTTAATTTAGCTAATCCCTCCTCGCCATCTTTGGCTATGGAGATCTCGTAACCACGCGAGGAAAGCTTTCTTGCAAGTAAATTATACATTACCTCTTCGTCCTCAATAATTAAAATTTTTTTGGGCATAACAAAACAAACCTGCCGATTTAAGATAATTTTTATCAAAACTCTTTTAACCCTTTTTGATTAAATTTTTAAACGAATTTATTTTTTGTTTTTAAAATTATACCAACAATAACCCAAAAATACAAGACCTTATTTTTTATGGAAAATCGGAAGGGTAAAAGAAAAAATACTACCCTTGCCCTCTTGGGAATTAAACCATATTTTTCCATTGTGAGCCTCAATTATATTTTTAACGATAAAAAGTCCGAGACCAGAACCCTCTGTATCTAATCTCATAGCATTTGAACCCCTGAAAAATTTTGAGAATATCCTTTTTTGCTCTTCTTTTGGAATACCAATGCCCGTGTCTTGAATTGAAATCAAAAGTTCCCCGCTGGGCTCCTTGTGTTCAACAGATATTATCACTTTTCCGCCATATTTTGTATAAGTAATGGCGTTATCTAATAAGTTCTGGAGAACCAATTCTATTTTTTCAGAATCTACCTCTACCTCTGGCAATTTTTTCTTGGGAAATAAAAGTTGTAAATCTAGCCCCTTCTTCTTAATTATATCTTTTAAAAGATTAACAACATTATTTATCAATTCTTTAATGTCCCTTTTTTGAACATTGTAAAGAGATCTGCCCTCCTCAATTCTTGTAACATTTAAAAGGTCACCAATCAACATAATCATTCTCTCATTTGATTCGTACGCTTTTTCTATAAATTCCCCTTGCTCTTTTTTGACCCTGCCCAAATCTCCGTCTAAAATCATTTTCAAGGACCATTTTATAGCAGAAAGGGGAGTCCTTAATTGATGGGCTGCGATTGAAACAAACTCTGTTTTCATTTCCTCAACCAACTTTTCTCTTGTAATATCATGCAGGATAACAACGATTTCCCCCGTAATTAAGGATATTGTGCTTACTTCTAAAACACGTCTTTGAGGAAGCTTCAAAACAAGTTCCTCTCGAAGAATATTGTCTTTAATTTCTTTGTAGCCAATTAATCTGAAAAGCTCCTTAATTGTATCAATTTCCTCAATCAACCTACCAATGGGTCTTTGTTGGAGCTTATCCGCCTGAACGCCCAAAAACTTTTCAGCATTTGGATTAATTAAAATTATATTCCTTTTTTTATCCAAAACTATTAATCCATCAACCAGGTTAGTAATAATTGCCATTGTTCTATCCCTTTGAATGCGGAGCTCTTCCGTTCTTTCTTTGACTTTTTCATCCAAACTTTGAGCCAATTCTCTTAATTCCCTGGTTCTCGCCCCCACCCTTATTTCAAGGACTGTCTTTTCTTCCTCAAGCAAGACACGAGCCCTCTGAAGTTCTTGAATCATTTGATTGAAAGATTCAGCCAAATCCTCAAACTCATCTTTTGTTTTTAAAACGATTCTTGTATCAAAATTGCCTTTTTTTAATTCATTGGTCGCCTTAATTAATTTTTTAATTGGATAGGTTATCCTGCGTGAAAGCACAATGCTAAAGAAAAAGACAAAAACAATAATAAGTAGAAAAATAAGGTAGGTTTGATTTTTGACATTTTCAAAATTGAGTTGGCTTTCGGAAATAAGCTCTGGATATTCTTTGGCAACATAAGGAGCATACTTTCCAATAAGCCCCTGATAACTATCTATTGTTAAAAAAGTAAAAATAGTAATTGGCAAAACGCCAATTAAAATTAAAATAAAAATAATTTTACTTAAAATACCGATTTTCATAATCTATTCAATAAAATTTTCTTTATCAAAAATTTCTCCGCTGTAGCAAAGATAAGCCAAAAGCGCGGAAAACATTTCAAGTATTCTAATTAAAAATAATTTAATTCCACCGTAGTGAATGACCCATTCGTCAAAAAAACCGGCAAAAATATATAAAATAATAGAAAGGGTGGCAAAAAACTTATAAGTCTGTGCAAATTTTTTTGTTTTTATCCATCGGGATATTCTTTTGAAAATATCAAAAAACCCCAAAAATAAACCAGTTCCAAACAATAAAACAATTGGGACAAATACCAGGGGGGGTATAGGAAAAACCACGCCCCAATCAGTAATTAATGGTTGGGGAAATGAAATATAAAAAACAGAGAAAATATAAAAAGAATCAATAAGTAAAAATAGAAAAAAGGACCATTTATAAATTTTCCCCCAAATCTTGTACGAAAAATAACAGGTTAGAAATATAAAACTAATAGCAATAAAAACTTGACCTCCATAAACAAGGGGTTTGTTAATGGAGGGTAAAAAGAGTGTATAAAAACCTATGCAAAGCCAGGTAAAAGCCATCGCCAACCAAAAAAATGCGAAAAACATCGCTTCCCTGTCTTCTTTACGTTTTTTAAGAATGTAGATACCAGCGTAAGTGCTTGCCAAAACGATAATAAAACAACAAAAAATATTATAAAATACAGGTTGAATCATTTTTTTTAATTCCTTTAATCAAGAATTTTAAAATTCTAACAAATCCTCATTATTTTTCAAGTAAAAATTTATATTCGCAAAGCGTTTATTGGAGTATGTCCAATTTATCTCCCAACTTTATATCATATTTTTAACAAAATCCTTGATTAAGTTCAATGGCAACATTGCAAGAAACCGGGGAATAAACATTCATTCTCCCGCTTTTTTCTTTTTGAAGTTGGCTCATCCCAACAACTACGCCACCTTGTATCCAAACAACATCAAGGTCTAAAAAAGTATCTTTGTTCCAAAAAGATAAAATACTTGGCTTCTCAAAAATAAAAATCATTCCATCTTTTTCGGGAAGTTTATAAATTTTAGAGAGTCCCTTTTGTCTTTTTTGAGGAGAGTCCGCTATCTTAAGATTAACCTCAACTTCTCCAAGTTTATATTTTTGAATTTGAAAGTCAAAATCTTGATTTTGGGCCTTGCGCGAAAATTTAAAAAATAAAACTATCACAGAAATAATCAAAATTGAAATAATAATTATTGAAATTTTCTTTATCATATTAAATCGGGCTTATTAGATAATAAAACAATGATAAAAAAATAGCAAAGCCACCCTACATTGATTAGGGTGGCTCAATAACGCTGAGAATCTCCCAGAGTTCCGCCGGGGTTTCTACCCCAGCTAGGAGCTGTGTCAGTTGAACAATGGCCTCCCTTCCTTGCGAGGTCTTGGCGCCCTGGCTGGCGTAGATATTAGCCAGAACAAGCGCCTGATGCTTCCTGCCGTTAAGTCGATTATCAACGGCTTCCTTTTCGCGAATCGTCTTCACAGCGTTCCCTCCTTTGTGGTGTGCTGCCGTGCCCCACCGCAGTAATAAAAAATCCCTGCTTTATGGGGCAGGGATTTTGAATTTAACAAAAATTATGCTAAAAACGCGCTAAATTCAAAATCTCTGCCCAGCAGGGAAGAAATAAAATCCAAACCAATTTTGACTAATTAAAAATAAAATATTTTTAACAATATCCATAATTTAATTTTATTATTTTACTTAAAAATAAATATTTGTCAAGAGGGCAATCTTAAAATAAAAGATGTTCTTAGTTTTTCAAAATTATTGTTACGGGACCATCGTTTTGAATTTCAACCAACATTTCCGCTCCAAACTTACCGGTTTCAATTTTAAGGCCACTTTTTTTAAGTTCCTTGGTTAAAAAATCAAAAAGCTCTCTGGCAACTTCTGGCTTTGCTGCTTGGGAAAATCCCGGTCTTCTTCCTTTTGTGTCAGCATATAAAGTAAATTGTGGAATGAGCAATATTTCTCCTTTAGTGTCCACAATAGAAAGATTCATTTTATCTTTTTCATCGGGCATTATTCTTAAATTTAAAAGTTTTTCTGCAAGTATTTTGGCACCTTTCCGTGTGTCCCCTTCTTTTATCCCAACCAAAACCACAAAGCCATAATTTATTTGACCGATAATTTCATCAGCCACACTAACTTTTCCCGACCTTACTCTTTGAACAACAAATTTCATAAAAATAATGTAGCCCTAAAAATTTAATATGAGTATTTTAAAATTAATTTCCCATCTCTTGTATAAAGACATAGAGTATCACGATTATTGCTCCACATTGAAGAAGAACGCCTCATATAAAGATGGGAAGCTGTATTTGTT
>Ga0172363_10003010_pt1 | contig 13652 bp, 23 predicted proteins | sample LakKivs2_kivu2a2_FD_114541 | JGI IMG/M metagenome (GOLD analysis project Ga0172363, IMG submission 114541) | Sediment microbial communities from Lake Kivu, Rwanda - Sediment s2_kivu2a2 | ecosystem: Environmental > Aquatic > Freshwater > Lake > Sediment | place: Rwanda: Western Province, Lake... | reverse complement strand
TCCTTTTTAGTGAACATTGTGGAATCGTTGATTTTTTAAGAGAATTATATAAAATTGTATTCGGAAATTCAAATAAATCTTGCATAATTAGATTCACAACTCACGCATAATTCAGGATAAAGGACTACACTACTTTGTCGAATGTATCGAACCCGTGGAAAAATGTAGGCACATCGAGAGATTAAGGGAAGGTTAACCCACGAGGAAAAGAGAGAGATATTCCATAACTTCTAATCAATTTTAATTATTGCCCCACACCCCGCATCAATAAAGTCTTTCCTCCATTCTTTCCTGAACATCTCTATGGCCTTCCCACCCGAACAGTGGTTGGGGGCTATCTTTTCCACACCCATTTGCTTCAGTTCTTTAATTATTCTTTGAATCTCTTTCGATGAAGACCCAAATAAATGGAATCCCCCTAAGGCAAGAAATATCTTTTCATTTAATAGCCTTTGGGATTCTTCAGCAATGTTCACTATCCCGGGATGGGCACAACCCGTGAGAATGACCAATCCCTTGTTGGTCCTCACAATCAACGATTGTTCCTTAATAAAAGTACCCATTTCTCCAGTAGAGTAAACTCCCTTAGAGACTTCTGTTGACTTGGAAACAGAAATCGCTTCTGCCCCATAACTTATAACATTATCCCGAAAACTTTGAGGAAATGAATGGGGAAAGTAAACTCTCACTTTACTATTCTGCTTAAGAAATTCCCATAACCCACCTGTATGGTCACCGTGAATATGGGATAGAGCAACAACATCTATATCTGAGGGAGCGATTTTTAACTCTTTTAAATTTGACAGCAATATTGAACCATCCCCCCCTGTATCGGAGAGGATAGTTTCTTCTCCCCCTTCTATCAAACAGGCGTTTCCCCAAGAGGTTTTAAGATTTCTATTATGAGCTATATTATTATAAACAACAGTGAAGGTCATTTCTCTCCCCTTTCCTAAATTTGGTAAACCGGAAATAAGCAGAATCGCCAAACCACCTAACAGTACTCCTTTGAAGTATCCCATTCCTTAGCTCACCTTCCTAATTAAAACTAATGGGAAAATAATATCACTGGTACAACAGGGAATCATAACTGCCAAAACCATATAGATAAACACCATCCCCCCAACTGGAATCCACTCCGTTAACCCAAATGAAACCAGATAGAAAATAGAGGCCATACTGCTTATGAGCACATGGGCGGCATGAGAAAATATTGTGCTCTCTACTACAGCAGGTAGGACAAATCCCATAAATATACCAAAAAATACAAACGGTAAAATCAACATCGGATGAGCAATAATGCAAATATGTAACTGCATCTTAACGCCTAAAAGATAGCCAGCAACAAAGGGAATGAAAATATCGCTGATACCACAAATACCTACTGCGCCAACAAAACCAATGGACAATGCTTTAAGTATTTTCTTATCGTGTCTCCAGAACATTGCCGTGGTTGCCGTAGCACTAAAAAGCATATGTAGAGGATGAAAAATATGGAATAAGTTTTGAGAGGCTTGTGGAAATTTATTCGCTTCAATCAGCACTGTGAGTAATCCCAGTGCTACCATTCCCACAGCCACACTGAAAATTGTATACGGCAGGTGCTGTTGTAACTCTTCCAAAATATGTCGAAACTTTGTCTTCATTTTATTTCTGAACCATCGCTTTTATTCTGTCCAATTCTTTCTTAATTGGTTTTATTTTTTTCTTAGGAACCCGGTCAATTATTAATATCCCATCCAGATGGTCGATTTCGTGCTGCAATACACGAGCGAGGAGTCCCACTGCTCCTAACTGGACCTTCTCCCCTTCCTTGGTTAGCCCTTCTACTATCACTTCCTTTGAACGTTTTATTTCCAGATTAATTCCCTGGATACTCAAACATCCTTCCGACATAGTATCTTTCCCTTGACGCCAGAGAATCTTGGGATTAACCAGGCTAACCAATCCATCTCCCACATCAGCAATTATCACTCTCTTCAATATTCCTACTTGTGGTGCAGCCAGTCCTAAACCCTTATTCTGATACATCAACTTTGCCATATTGTCTATGAGTTTCTGGATATCTCCATTCACTTCCTCAACTTCTCGAGATTTTCTTCTTAACACAGGATCGCCATATAGCCTGATTGTTAAAGGATCTGTCGGTATCATTTTATTTCTCTCCTATTTAGGATACTGCCTCTTTTCTAACCTTCTCATCAATTGACTGACAAATTTTCTCTATAATTTTTGATGCTTCAGAGTAGGGATAGGATTCTACAAATGGTTTACCGTTGTCAGTGGTTTCCACAATATTAGGGTCAAAAGGAATCCTTCCTAGGAAAGGAACTTCCAATTCTATAGATGCTTTTTCTCCCCCACCGGTTTTGAAAAGAACTATGTCTTTACCACAATGGGGACATTTCATGCCACTCATATTTTCCAGGATTCCAAAAATTGGTGTAGAGAGTTCCCGCAGGAAACCTATGCATTTCCTCGAGTCTAATAGAGCTACATCCTGCGGCGTAGTGACGATAATTGCCCCGGTCAAGTCGCGAATTAACTGACAGACAGATAACGGTTCATCACCAGTCCCCGGAGGAGAGTCGATTATCAGATAATCTCTTTCTCCCCAGTTTACCTCTGCCAGAAATTGTCTAAGTGCGTTCATCTTCAACGGTCCCCGCCAGATTATCGGAACATCCGGGCTTTCCAATAGGGAAGACATGGAAACTACACCCAGATGGGAATTGACAGGAAAAGGAAATATACCCATAGGTCCTACCTGCATCTTTTTACCTTCAAAGCCGAGCATTTTAGGCACTGACGGACCATGCATATCAGCATCAAGAATACCGACCTTTGCCCCTTTTTTGCTTAAACACATAGCCATATTCACTGCTACTACACTTTTCCCTACACCACCTTTATTACTCAATACCAATATCTTAGCAGAGATTCTGGCCATATTTCTAGCAATGAGTTCCTGTGAACGCTTCAGCTCTTTTTCCTTTTTGTTCTTCTCCATATTTCTCTTCCCCAAAGCACTCTTATAGTATTACCACCAACGACCTTTCTTCTGATAGGTCTTGATAAATCTTTCAATGGAGCGATCGAATGTTTTCTCCACATCGTCAGGGAAAAAGCAGGCTGGAAGTTCGCCTAGCTGCCAATGGTATTTTATACACTCACAACAGATACCTTTTTTGTTACAGGGCTCATAAGTACAGTTACATCCTGCTTTGTTTTCTTCAATGCCACACTCTCTCATAAATACTTTCCTGCTAAGATTACTTTTTTCTATCTCCAACATATTTGCCTAATTTGAAATAACTGCCATGCCAATAGAAAATAGGATTTAGCATTTTCTTCTGCTTGGGAAAATTTTTTAAATGTAAATTTTGATTGAGAGAAAGAGAAACCACATCTGCAAAAATAATCGACCTCTCTTCTATGGTGACCTTAATATTATGGTATGTATCACTGTCCCTGGTTGAAGAAAGAGCATATATTAAGGGCTTATAAGAAAAGTTCTTCCTTCTAGAAAAATGACTCTGACCCCTTTTTCCGTTTTCCACTAAATTTGACACTATTCTTTTTTCTCAAAATTATATAAGGCCTCATCAGGGTACTCATCCTTTAACACAAAAAAACCACCTTGGCTAACTGTTTTTAATAGCTCCTCTTTACTAAAGTGGTAATGGGGAAATATAGAAAGTACACCTTTAGACTTTAGCATATTATACAAATTTTTCAACAATTTTTTCTTATCCTTTACATGATGAAGAACATCGAATAGTAGAACAATGTCAATACTGGCTCTATCTAAATTAACATTTTCATTGCCCAGGACTATCTTTACATTTGTCACTTTTTCTTTTTCCGCCTTTTTCTGCAATCTTTGCAACTTATCGATGTCCTTATCCAATCCGTATACCTTGCCCAGATTACCTACAGTTTTTGCTATGGGAACAGTATATCTTCCCGAACCACAACCAAAATCTAATATCTTCATTCCTTTACTAATTTTGAGCCTTTCAATTACTTTTTCTGGAAGTAGCTTTTCCATATTAATAGCCGCTTTTATCTCTTACATATTCCATCATCAGAACAGGGCGGAGTTTCACAGGGTTCATCTCTACCACAACAGGTCTTGCCATCCTGGGAACCAATAAAATGGCCACTCACTGAAACGAAACTCGCAGAGATTATTTTGGTTAACTCCCGGCTGCCACAATGCTTACAAACTTTCTCTATCTTTCCTTCACCCACTCCTTCGAGAAATTCACTTATTTTTCCACAGTTTTTACATTTATATTCGTAAATAGGCACTCTCATTACCTCCCTTTTAAATTAATGTTTCTTCCTGCTATTACCTTTCAAAATCATATCTCCAAAACTACAACCAATATCCTTGGCAATTACAGTGCATTTCGCTTTCAATAGAAAAAATATCGGCTTATCCTGCTCTGATAGAGCCTCAAAATTGCCCTGTCCCTTGCTAATGACCATGCCCGCGTTTTCATAAAGGCTAAGAAACTCTTGTGAACAGAGGTCTAAAATTGTCCCCGGTGCATCCGACCCACTTGATACAACCTCAGCTACATCCTCTATGCCACAGACACGAGCATCTTCAACCAAAGCATCATTTATAACTGGCTTATCCCTGACCACGTAAAAAATTTTCCTCTTGCGAGAAGCGTCCACTTTTTTAATTTCCTCAATCAAGACTTTATCAAAAACCACTTCCCCTGCATTATCTGCAAGGTAAAGAATCTGGTCTGCCTCATCCAGAGTCTTTTTGAAATCTCCGTAATCAAAAATAGCAAAATCTCCCTTTAAACAATTTTCTATCTCTTTCTCAATGACAAAATTGTTCTGAGCGCCGTAATCGATTACATTACCAGCGATGGCTAATCTTACTGCGGTCAAAAACCTATCATTTGAACTTTCTATCTTTGCCTTTAATTCAGGATAAAGTTCTAATGATTGTTTATTACTTTTCTGTTTAATTTCTTTAAAAGGGTCTCTTTTCCCCGTTATTTTGCTCACAAGCCGATAAATAATTCTCCCCATTTCTGGAGGAGTACTGCTCAATTGAATTTCCGGTATTAACTTAGATAATTTATCCAGCACATCTTTTTGAATGGTCTCGTCAGCTCCAGCTAATTTTGATGCCTCAAGCGCCTGTTTAAAAAAACAGGGAATGCATTCTAAATATGTCTTCATCCCATTAGACCTCGCTTGGCTCCATTAGACCATTTCAAATTTTTCCACACATACCACTGTGAAGCCACCTTTTCCAAATCCTTTTTTTGGGCTTTCTATTGTCTTTATCTTTTCAAAAGAACGAAATATGGCTTGGAAAGTACTGACTCCTGTAAAATTGTAATTCTGTAATAATTCTACAATCTCCCTACCTGAACGAATATTTGCTTCTTTATAGAATCTGCTCTCTTTCTTTCTACTCTGGTAGCTCTTGCCTAAGAAACTATCTTTTTCTATCAGTCCAATAATTATCTTGCCTCTATTTTTTAAAACTCTTCTGGCTTCAATTATTACTTGTACAGGGTCGTTAACGAAACACAACATATTTATTACCAAGACAAAATCGAATTTCTTATCTGCAAATGGGAGATTTTCCGCCTTTCCTGAAATCGCTTCTATTCCTCTCTTTTTTGCAATCCGGAGCATATTCATCGATGGGTCTAAACCAATACTAACTCCCAGGGGTTGGGCAAATCTCCCTGTGCCCACTCCAATTTCTATTCCTTTACCTCCCTTAGGGACTACACGCTTTAGAGCTTCTAACTCAGAAAGATAGACAAATCTATTTCTTTCATACCAATTATCATACTCTTCTACATAAGTATCAAATATATCCATTAGGACTGTTTAGTCTCCCAGGTTACAGGTTCCTGTGGGACAAGATTGGTTAGAAGAGGAATCGCTTTTAGAAACTGTATTAAAGGAAGAAATTGTCTTCTCTATATTTTTACTGTTACATTTCTTACATTTCATCTCTTCATCCGCAGTCCCAATTCCTATAAGGAGCTCGAACTTCTCACCACAATCTTTACAAATATAAGTATAAATGGGCACTTTCCTCTCTCCTTTCATTACTAAGAAGGAAAATAGGGTCACAAAAACAGAGCTGACCCCATTTTCCTAAGGAATAAATATATTGAACAGTTTTCGAGGAATGCCAATTGCCAACTTTTCTCTGGCTATCTTCCCATATTTTCTTGCCTTATCACAACCAAAAGAGATATTGATTTTTTCCTTCATAAATGTATCCACAACAATATTACCACAAATCGTCATTACACTAGAAAGGTTCAAGTTTAAAATTTCACCTGTATGATTGTGATATATTCTTAATAGGTCCATCGTCTCCTCGGGAGTCAAATAAGCAAGGAGTAAATCTGGTTCATCATTCGTATTCAGCCCAATACATTTATAGGACTTTTTCAATCTGGGCACGCTATCAAGTATTATTCCAGCGATATCCTCAGAAATTTTTGCCGTATCCTGCCAGGAATCAATTATTTCTTTCCGCTTTGGATTTCCCCAGTTAAATACATAATTTGCACCCAGGCAGGAAATACATTTTTCATCCAAAATTACGGGTTCGATTAACGACCTATCAACTGCTTCGCAAAAACGGGCTCCTGATAATTTCTTTACTCCTACGGAACTGGGTAATTTTTCGAAAAATTTCACTTTAATCCAATGGCTACCAAATTTATCCAAAAATCTCATGTTCATCCTATCTTTCCTCCTTGCTTCGTCCTTAAAGGAAAAATTTCTTAAATTTGCGAAAAGCCAGAATCCTTATTCTCTACTCAACATCTCGTTCAGCTTATCTGCATAGATGAAGTCTACTACTTTTAGATTAATATCTTGAACGCCTTCGACTTTAAGGATTGCATCGCGAATATCAAAAGCAAGTTTGAATCCCAGGGGACAAGTGGGTATTGAAGGCCTAAAAACCAAATCTATTCTTCCAGAATCCTCTACTTTTAAATCTCTAATTAAACCCATACTGACTACATCTATTCCAGTCTCAGGGTCAATAACAGTTCTCAACGACTCAACGATTCTATCTTTCAATTCCATACATTATTCACCAGAGACTTTGTTCCAGAGGGTCCTTATTTTTTGAGTTACTTTATTGTCACTACTCTCCACAACAGGGACACCTCTAACCAACGCTTCATTAACAGCCTGGTCAAAGGGTATATCTTCCCCGATTTCTATGTTGGAATCTAAACAATATCCCTTTATAGCTTCTGAATTCGTAAGATTCAAGTCATATTTATTTATGCATACGTATGTTTTCACACCAAAATGGCGAGCAACCTTACAAACCCTTTCCATATCGTGAATTCCTGAGAGAGTGGGCTCAGTAACTACCAGCGCTAAATCGACACCGGTTAAAGAAGCTATTACTGGACAACCTATTCCTGGCGGGCCATCTATAATAACAAAATCTTTCTTCTCCCTTGCGGCAATCAGTTTCGCATTCTGCCGCACCACAGTAACTAACTTTCCCGAATTTTCTTCAGCAATGCCCAGTTTAGCGTGGACTAAAGGTCCATATTTTGTCCGCGAAATAAACCACTCTCCGGATAAATTATCCTCCATCTTAATTGCCCCCTCAGGACAGATGTAACTACATACCCCACAACCTTCGCAAGAGATGGAATCTACAACAAAATTCTCTATAGCTTTGAAACGACACACTTGTTCGCACTTCCCACATTCATTGCACCTCTCTTTATCAATAACTGCTTTCTTCCCTCCCTTGAAATCGTGTCTCTCCAAAACTTCTGGATGGAGAAGGAGATGTAAATCTGCTGCATCCACATCGCAATCTGCCATAACTTTACTTTTAGCTAAAGCAGCAAATGAAGCAGCTATAACTGTTTTCCCCGTGCCACCCTTACCGCTAATAACCACGATTTCTTTTGCATTGTTAGACTTTCCTTTATAAGTTTCCATACTGTTCATTATAACCTCTTGGCTAAATTTCTTTTATGTAATTTCATCCCTAGAAGCAAAAAAATCGCTAAAAACAGGACAAGCATTAAAACATTTCTAATAACTGAATATTGAGAAACTCCCTCAAAACCACATCGTAAAAGGTCAACAGTATAAGTAAGTGGTGAAAAGTTAGCAACTATTTTACCTGCGTGTGGCAGCCGTTCTATAGGTATAAATATCCCACTGACAAATATTATAGGCAAGCGCACTAAGTTGGAAAGCATCATTATATTGGAAGGGTTATCGCTGGGAGGAGTAGAAAGTAAAATGCCTAAAGAGGAAAAGCAGAAACTGGAAATGAGAATACTTAGTATGAAAAGGGGAAAATTATGCACTGCTAATCTAAAGCCAAGGATTGCAAAAAGAAAAGGAACCAACGAAATTATTATTCCAAAAATGAAACCAGCAAGAATATCCCCTAACAAAATAAATTGGATAGAAACCGGGGAAGATAATAGCCGTTCCAAAGTTCTCATTCTCGCTTCCCAGGGCATAATAATTGGTCCCACAGAAGAGGCAGTAAAGAAAAGGGTCATTCCTATTATTCCCGGAAAAAGAAAGACAGGAGAAATATTCCTTCCCAAAGCAAAGGCAAGAAATAGGAAGAATGGAAATATTATACCAAAAATGATTACAGGCGATTTAAAGTAATAAATACGAATATCCTTTTTAGCTATCGTCCAAGCTCTTCTCAATTCTTGCTTTACTCTCTCAGTGGTGTTCATAATTCCATCCCTTATGTTCTTCAGTAATTTTTACAAACACGTCCTCGAGACTCGGGCCAAGGGTATTCAGAGTTGTAAATTTGATATTATTGCTTCTGGAGAAATTGGTCAATTCATAAATTACCTTAGCAGGCTCCTCAGTATATAATCTAAGCTTTTCCCCAACTCTTTTTACTTCATTGACGCCAGCCAGTTTTCTTAGAAGCCCTATATCGTCAAATGGGGCAGCAAAACTAATCTCTACAGACTGCATGCTTTGAAAAGCCTGCCTCAAATTTTCCGGTGAATCAATAGTAGCGATTTTACCATGGTCAATAATCGCTATTCGAGTGCATAATTGGTTAGCCTCTTCAATATTGTGGGTAGTTAAAAATACAGTAACTCCCTCTTTATTTAATTCTGTTATCAAATTTCTAATAAGTCGCGCGCTCTGAACATCTAAACCCGCTGTAGGCTCATCGAGAAAGAGTATCTGAGGTTGACTAATCAATGAAATACATAAAAGTAACCTCTGCTTCATGCCTTTAGAAAAAGTCTTGACTTTTGTATTTTTTCTCTCATATAACCCGAGCATTTCTAAAAGCTTATCAGCCTGTTTCCTTCGTCTTTCTTTGGGAACGCCGTATAATTCTCCCATTAACATTAAATTATTCCAAGCGCTAATATCAATATAAGGATTTGCCATCTCTGGAACTATTCCCATCAAAGATTTGGCATAGAAAGCATCTTTTCGTATATTATGACCCATAACCCAAGCATCGCCGTCATTGCCTTCTATTATTCCTGTTAATATCCTTTGTGTGGTTGTTTTCCCTGCACCGTTTGGTCCTAAAAATCCAAAGATTTCACCTTCCTCCACTTGAAAGGAAATATGATCGACCGCAAGCAGTTCCCCATAATATTTAACTAAATCTTTTACCTCTATAGCAAAAGCCACTTATATTATCTCCAATTCCTTACTGATTTTAATTTTCCTTCAATAGTCAAATTTCTATCTTTGCGGTCATCTATCTTTATTGTAGTTACGATTCTGTTCACATCACCACTCAAAACTGTTTTATGCATCCTTTTCGCTACACGCAATAACTTATCTAAAGAACTCGCTTCTATTATAGTTCCCATAGCAGTGAGTTGATATTTTATATTCTTTTCGTTCTTAAGTACCTTCAAAACTTTTGCTATATATTTGCTGACTGACGCCGTCTTTGTACCCAAAGGCACAATACTTATTTCCATAATTGGCATCTCTAATTAGCCTCCATTTTCCTTAACCTTTTCAAATAATTTTTCAAATTCTCGTATATATTTCGGTTTTACCTCTACAATAGGTATACCTTTCGAATAAGCAACAGCAATCTCTTTATCAAAAGGGATACGCATTAATACAGGAATATTAGAGTCCTGGCAGTACTGGTCGACTTTCTCGTCTCCTATATCGGCACGGTTAATCACCACACCAAAAGGAATCTTTAACTTCTTTAAAACTTCAACTGCTAAGACTAAATCGTTCAATCCAAACGGTGTAGGTTCTGTAACCAGGATGCAATAATCGCTTCCTTTAACAGCTTCAATTACGGGACAGGAAGTGCCTGGAGGGACATCAATAATTACAGTTCTGGTGGGATTAATATAATCCTTAACTGCTCTGATTAAAGGAGGTGACAAAGCCTCTCCAATGTTCAGTTTACCGTGTATGAATTGTATATTTTTAGACTCTCCGAATTCTATCATACCTATATCTTTATCTACTTCATTTATAGCTTCTTCCGGACAGAGAAGCTTACATCCGCCGCAACCGTGGCACAATTCAGGAAAAATTAAGACCTTGCCCTTCAGTTCCTTATGGGGTTTTGTCTCAGTAGTAGACGATTTTTCTTTGCCGATTCCTGCCTCATTTTTTGAGCGCCCGACGGGCTTCACCACAGCAATAGCATTATAGGCACAAACTTCAGCACATTTCCCACAAAAATTACATTTGGCCTCATCGACTCGGGGTACAGGAATAGAGACAGTCTTTCTACTTTCAATCTTTGGCTTCAAAAATATATGCGCATCTGGCTCTTCAACGTCGCAATCTAAAAATTGAATAACTTTATTTAGAGAGAACGCAAGATTAGTAGCTACAGTAGTCTTTCCCGTCCCCCCTTTTCCACTGGCTATGGAAATAATCATCTATTTTCTAACCATCCTTGCACCACATTTAGGGCAGTTTACAGAATAGCAAGGAACTCCCACCTGATGGGGAACTTTCGTCCCACAGCTTGGACATACACATTGGCCAGCGGGTCCTGCACCGGGGCGATTACCGCCCATTCTGCCCCTGCCACCTCCTCGACCCAAGCCTCTTCCTGTTCCTGGTCCCTTACCAAATGGACCTGTTCCGTCTCCTCTGGGCATATCTCTCTCCTCCTTGCGCTTCGCTTCAGTCGATGACTGTTCCGATTTATTCATCGGAACGTCGCTACCCGTTCCTCCTTATTCTTCGGAACAGCAATCCGGGGCGCTCACCGTCTCGCGCCCGCGCCTTTCCCTTACTCCATTCGGTCGTCCCGATTTCATCGGGACCGGCGCCCCTCCTTTTATTCCGTTAGAGTGTAATTGCTTCATTTGGGCATCCGTCCACACAAGTACCGCAATCAGTACATTTCTCTCCATCCACTTCAGCTATGTCACCTACCTCAATCGCTTCTTCAGGGCAAACTTCTACACAGATTCCACAACCTGTACATTTTTCCGTATCAATTTTAGCTGCCGTTTTAAGACTCCTTTACAAAATTACTTCTCTTTTTTAGTTAAGTCATCAATTCTCTTATTGATAGCTTCCAATTGCTTTTTCAAAATTTCAGCCTGTTGTTTAAGTATTTGAATCTGTTCCTCTTTTGACGGGGCGGAAGGTGGAAGTCCTTGATATAGAGGTGGTTGCCAACCCATTCCCCTTCCCATACCACGACCCATCCCTGCTCCCATACCTGTGCCAGAAGGTTGAGGACCTTGCATACCAAAATGTCCGGGCACAGTCGCGCCAGAGGTTGGGTTAATATCTTCTTTTTTATATTTTTCGATAGCATCTTTTACCAGACCGGTTACGCCCGTAATAACCTTAATCCCTGCCGCCTGTAAAGTCTGAAATGCATTGGGCCCAACATTTCCAGTCAAAATTACCTCTACCCCTTTACCTGCCACAAGCTGTGCAGATTGAATCCCTGCTCCACTAGTGGCTTGAATGTTCGAATTTTCAATTGCTTCAAATTCTTTTGTCTCAGTATCCACGATAATAAAATACTGACATCTCCCAAATCTCGGGTCAACCTGCGCTTCAAGATTATTACCCTGGGAAGTTACACAAATTTTCATCTCATCCTCCATTATCAGGGATTATGTTCGCACTCCGTCTTATCTAAACCATACCCCTTTCCACTACCTGGTTTACAAAGGCTTTCTCCACCTTTAAGTGTACCATTTAAAATTTCGTCTATGACATTATCCACGTGGCCAGTCACTCCTAATATTGTCTTTATTCCCGCATCATCAAAAAGTCCTGTTGCTCGCCTCCCCATACCACCAGCGATAATGTACTCTACTTTTCTCTCCTGTAAAAACTGAGGCAAAAAACCTGGATGGTGTCCTGGATTGTCAACAACTTCTTTTTTGACCAATTTGTCTCCTTCAATTTCTACAATGGTGAAAGAAGGACACCGTCCGAAATGTGGAGATACAAATTGACCATCAGTAGATATCGCTATCTTCATTCTGCTAAACCTCCTCCGGTAGTCACAGCTCTTACCAAGGAGAGGATACCTAGCTAGCGTCGGTATCCTCTTCTGGTATCTTATTTCTTCTCTTTACTCGCTGTCTTCTCTACTGTGCTGATGCGTTCATTAATGGCTTTTAACTCTTCCTGCAGAGCTTTGGCCTGCTCTTTGAGCATATCCACTTCTTGTTGGGGAGTCATTTCTGGAGCATATGGGCCCCCATAGGGCGTTCCATAATATGGATACCCATAAGGTACTCCATAATAACTTCCTGCATAAGGAACTCCGTAGAAACCCGCTCCGTAGCCACGGCCCCAGCCAAACCCAAAACCGCGTCCCCAACCACGACCTCTACCCCAACCCCGACCAAAACCAAATCCACCCCTTCCTGAAATTGGATTAGCATAGCCTGGCATAGAGTAACCAGCACAAAATCCTGCAGCTCGACCTGTCATTGGTCCCATTCCCAAAGGACCCGTTCCATCTCCTCCTGGCATATCAATCACCTCCTTCGCTTCGCTTCAGTCGGTGACTGTTCCGATTTATTCATCGGAACATCGCTGACTCGTTCCTCCTTATTCGTCCCGACGGCGACCATTGCGCTTCGCTTCAGTTCCCGATTTATCCATCGGGATTCCTCCTCACTCGTCCCGATTTCATCGGGACCCTCCTATTGTGTACTGTTTTTTCCCCGCGGCCTAACGCAGCTATACTTACCATCCCCAACCATAGAACCAGCGACCACGACCACGGCCAAATCCTCGGCCCCAACCGCGACCAAACCCGCGACCAAACCGCCGCGGCCAGAATAGATTATTAACGAACGGTAGGCCAGAATAGGGCCTACCGGAAAAATAAGAATAATCAATGCGCTCTGGTAGTCCATACGCTCCGGCATGACCGTAAGGAAACCTGGCAGCTCCAGGTTCTGAAAGTGGCATTACACAATAGCCCATTCCCCGACCTGTCATTGGCCCCATTCCCAAAGGACCCGTTCCATCAAATCCTGGCATAGCAATCACCTCCTTGCGCTTCGCTTCAGTCGGCCCGGGTTCTCACCATCTCGAACCCGTCGCCAGACTTGTCGCTCCTTATTCGTCGCGACGGCGACCCTTGCGCTTCGCTTCAGTCGGCCCGGGTTCTCACC
>Ga0172363_10003009_pt1 | contig 13653 bp, 21 predicted proteins | sample LakKivs2_kivu2a2_FD_114541 | JGI IMG/M metagenome (GOLD analysis project Ga0172363, IMG submission 114541) | Sediment microbial communities from Lake Kivu, Rwanda - Sediment s2_kivu2a2 | ecosystem: Environmental > Aquatic > Freshwater > Lake > Sediment | place: Rwanda: Western Province, Lake... | reverse complement strand
GCTTGTTTAACCACTACTTTTCCAGATGGCAGTCGGTATGACGGCATCTCCATGATAATACCGACTGATACACCGGGGAGAAACCGGTTAAGGATTCTCCCAATAAGAAAAATCATAACGAAATCAATGATATAGAGTAAAAGAGCCCATTGTACTCCGACATATGCACCAACCAGTCCAAGAATAACTACAGTTCGTGCAGAACACGGGATTAGTGTTGAAAGAAAGATAGCGATGAATCGATCGCGCTTGGTTTCCATAATGCGGCATCCGACGCAAGCAGGGACGTTACAGCCGAATGCAAGTAGCAGAGGTATGCATGCTTTGCCATGGAGACCGATGGTATGGCATGGTCGATCCATGAGATACGCGATCTTCGGGAGGTACCCCGAATCCTCAAGGACACCAAGGATCAAGTAAAATGGTAAGATGAATCCAAGAGCGACAGAAAGCGTTGCATACAAGCCTACAACTCCACCATTCCACGCAAGATCTGGCCAGAGCCCAGCGATATGTGGATTAACGCTCTCAAAGAGGTTTCGTAATGTTTCAGAAAGCCATCCTCCAAAGAGCGACATGAACATAAGAATGGAGAGCATGATGGTGAACATGAGAACGTACCCCCAGACACTGTGCATACTAAGTGCGTCAAAGCGTTCACTCATCGAGGGTTTCTCAGATTCCTTGAAAGTTTGAACTTCTTTTACAATCCTTACAGCAACTGCATAGCGTTCTGAGGCAATAACCGTTGAACACGGTTCCTTATGAATCTCAGAAATTTCTCCAGCAAGAATGTTCGCAGCGACAATCACATCAGGGTGTTTCTCACCAACTTTGTTAACGATCTCCGAATCCCCTTCTAATAGTTTTATTGCAGTCCATCTCAGAGGGTATCCTATGTTTACTCCAGTAAGGACTCGTTCAAGTTTTTCTATCCGTGTTTCAATCTCAGGACCATAGTGGATAGTACTCTTGGATGCTGAAGATCGTTTGGCTGTTTGTTCTATGGCTGCATCAACGATTTCATGAACGCCGATTCCTTTTGTCGCAATGGTTGGAACGACTGGGACATTAAGCAACTTCTGAAGCTTTTTTTCATTTATGGTTATGCCTTTCTTCTTAGCAACATCCACAAGGTTTAATGCGATAACAAGCGGAGTTCCCATTTCAAGGAGTTGCAGCGTAAAAAACAGGTTTCTCTCCAGCGATGTCGCATCGACAACATTGACGACAACATCAGGATGTTCTAATGCAATATATTCTCTGGAGACAATCTCCTCCTGAGAGTACGTCGAGAGAGTAGATTCCGGGTAAATCAATAATCTTGATATGCTTCTTATGGTGTAGGAGCACTCCTTCTGCTTTTTCAACGGTCTTCCCTGGCCAATTTCCTATAATTTGCCCAAGACCGGTCAATTGGTTGAAGATGGAACTTTTTCTAACGTTTGCATTTCCTGCGAGTGCGACAACAAGGTCGACTTTCATTGTTAATCACGTTTTCTGTACGAAGATTTTTTCAGCGATACCTCTGCCAATGACAAGTTTGCATCCGCGGACACAAACTTCTATAGGGCCGTTCATCGGTGCTTCTCTTAGTAGAGATATGATAGTACCATTTGTAAGACCAAGATCACATAATCGCTGCATGACGCCTCCGCCACCGCGGACAAACACAATTTTTGCTTTTTCACCATGTTTTAACGAGGTGATGGCAATGATGTCTTTGTCTCGTTTTTCAAGTGATAGTGTTTGTTCAGAAAAGCATTCCTGGCAGTTGTTCATTTCGAGATTGCAGGGGGGTATTGGTGATCCATGAGGGCACTCTGTTGGTCCTTTCAGGGTTTTACAGAGAGCTGTTTCTGTTTCATCAGTAAGGGTGTGTTCCATTTTGCATGCTTGTTCATGAACCTTATCGGACGGTAAATGCAGCATTTTATCTAAAAAGACTTCAAGGAGTCGGTGTTTTCGCTTCATTTTTATAGCGGCTTTGTAGCCTTTTACGGTGAGAGCGACTCCTTTATGTGATTCGTATCGCACTAAGCCTTTCTGCTTCATTCTTTGGAACACTTCGGTGACGCTTGCTGGAGCGTTCTTGAGACGATCTGCGATTTCCGTTGTTTTTGCAGTGCCTTCTCGTCCTGCAATGTCGTAGATTGCTTCGAGATATTCTTCAATGTGTTCTTGCGGCATAAATTCTCACTCTATTATGATATAGTAATCCTTAAAATATAAATATTTCGGTTGACCTAAATTATATTTTTCCTTGCATTAGTAGAACGAAAAATCATTTATTTAAGTAAACTTACAGGTTTTACCAAAAAGATCCTTTATACCGATTCGTAGCTGGACAACCAAAACAACGATTCTCAGAATAAGCCGGACATGTTTTATATTCCACGCCGCAGGGAGGTTTATTCATAGATCTTTCGACAATTCTAATGGGCATCACGTAATCCTTAATACTTGATATTATAATATTAAAATCTGCACTTTGTACATCTTTATCTGGACGTATTCGACAATCGATGATTGATTCAAGGGATGCCAAATCTTCACCAGCAAATAACAACATAAGGTTTTCATTTCCAGATACTACAAAACCGTTTAAGAAGAAAGGGCAGCCACGAAACATATTCAAAATTTTCGTGGTATTGGTTGTCCTGACCATGACTTTTGCAAGATACATTCCTACTTTGTTGAGATTTACTCCAAAGACCTGGTCAAGTATTCCTCGTTCCTTCAACTTTCTTATTCGCATTGCAACTGAAGGTTGAGATAATTTCACTTTTTTGGCGATTTCTTCCTGAGATATATCATGATTATCATGAAGTAGAGAAATTATTTTTCTATCCTTTTCATCAAGGGTAAATTTCAAATGCGGCATATATTAACCTCGTTAATACGAATATATTATTAATCATATTTGCAGTCTATATAAATATTTCCTATAAATAATAGGTAAAAAAGACAATTTTATGATAATTATTATAATAACGTTTATAAGTTACTACTTATGTTAGATAGTATCATAAGTTAATCTTGAAGGAAAACAATGAATAAAAATAATAAAAAGGAGGTGAAATAGAAAATGCCTGGCGGAGACAAAACAGGACCTTGGGGATTTGGACCGAGAACTGGACGAGCAGTAGGATACTGCGCAGGATTCAATGTACCTGGTTACGCAAACCCTGGATACGGTCGAGGATTCGGCAGAGGCGGGGGTCGAGGTTTCGGACGAGGATTCCGAGGACGTGGTAGAGGTTTCTGGGGACGGGGAGTATATCCCTATCCAGCACCGTACTACCCCGAAGCGTACCCAGAACCCAGTAAAGAGGAAGAAAAAGCTTACCTCGAAGACATGGTCGAAGGTCTGGAAGAAGAAATAAAAACAATACAAGGAAGGCTCCAAGAGTTGTCTAAAGAAAAAAAGGATGCTACACCATAAGACCATCTCGCTTCCTTCTCTTTCTTTTATGACAAAAGATAGTATAAAAAATTAGGTTAAAAACATTAAGGTGAACAGTACCATGGAAAAAAAAGAAAATGATGATTTGAAGGTTACACACAATCTCGGTAGAATAAAACATAAGATTATCGTATTGAGTGGTAAAGGCGGTGTTGGAAAAAGCACGGTTTCTGTGAATCTCGCTTTTGCACTTTCAGAAAAAAAATATACTGTTGGATTAATGGATTGTGATATTCATGGGCCCAGTATCCCAAAAATCCTTGGTGTTGAAGAGAAAAGACCAACCGCATCTGCCACCGGTTTCAATCCGATTTCGGTTACACCGAATTTGAAAGTAATGTCCATGGGTTTTCTTCTTTCCGATACTGATTCTCCAGTGATTTGGCGTGGACCAATGAAGATGGGTGTGATAAAACAGTTTATCGGTGATGTCGAGTGGGGTGATCTTGATTATTTAATCGTGGATCTCCCACCGGGTACCGGCGATGAACCGTTGAGTATTGCGCAGCTTATTCCACAGAGTGACGGAGCGGTTATTGTAACGACACCACAGGATTTAGCGTTAGTAAGTGTGCGCAAATCAATTAATTTTGTCAAAAAGATGAACATGCCTGTCATCGGTATCGTTGAGAATATGAGTGGGTTTACGTGTCCTTATTGTCATAAAGAAATTGATATCTTTAAAACTGGTGGTGGACTCAAAGCCTCGATCGATCTTCAGGTGCCATTTCTTGGGAAGATTCCACTTGATCCTAATATCGTAATAACAGGTGATAGTGGCAAACCGTTCCTTACGAAGCATACTTCAGCAGATGCGAGTAAAGCGTTTGTAAACATTGTTGAGAACATTGAACATATTGTCAATCAAAGGAGATGAAAAAGGATATGCCAAGGTGGCGTGGTGGCGGAGGCTTCGGACGATGCGGCGGTCGAGGCATTGGTGGCGGATACGGCATGGGTCCAAGCGGAGAATGTATGTGCCCAAACTGTGGTCATAGGGAACCTCATCCACGAGGCGTTCCTTGTTCTACGATAAATTGTCCACGGTGCGGTGCATTGATGACAAGAGAATAAAAATACTAATGATTATCATGATGAAAATATAGAAAAAAATGGAAAAAAGAGGTGAAAAAATACTATGCCAGGTGGCGATGGAACAGGACCCAATGGTCAAGGACCAATAGCTGAAAGAGGCAGAGGTCATGGACGAGGTCGCGGTCTTAAAGGAGGTTTTAGCCTAGGGCCCGGTGGTGATTGCAGATGCACGCATTGCGGGTATACAGAACCACATGAGCAGGGAGTGCCATGTTATGATAAAAAATGCCCAAAATGCGGATCACCGATGTTAAGAGATTAAAGAAAAAAATAGTATTGCACAACGAGGTTGAAAAGAACAATGATCAGATCTGAAAATCAGGCCGAACTATCTGAGATAGAGAACATCAAGAAATTCATTACGTCTCTGGGGTTCAAAAGTATCAGTGATTCATCATCTAGTAGAAAAATATATTCAAAAAATGGTACTGTTATCGTGATACGAGAAAATAATTGTACATCGGGAGGTGATGTATGGGAGAAATGAAAGAATCTGTTGATCATGTGATGCACATGATGGAAGAGTTATCAAAACATCAACCAGAGACGATGCGACATTTTAAGGCATTCATGGGTTCGACGTTAAAAGAAGGAGTGCTGGATACGAAGACAAAAGAACTTGTTGCTGTGGGAACTGCGATTACCGCTCGATGCAAATATTGTATCGCGATCCATGTTGAAAAAGCATTGAAAGCAGGAGCAACGAAAGAGGAGATATTTGAAGTAGCTGTCGTCGCTATTCTTATGGGGGGTGGTCCAGCGATGACGTATATCGTGGAAGTACAAAAAGCATTAGATGAATTTGCTACAAATGGAGTGATAAAATGAAAATATGTATATCATCGACAGGGAAAGATTTGAACGCAGGTGTTGATCAACGATTTGGCAGATGCCAGTATTTTTTAATAGTTGACACGGAGACAATGCAAGTGAAAACAATATCAAACGAAAGCGCCTTGTCTTCAGGTGGAGCTGGGATTCAAGCAGCACAGATCGTCACAAAAGAAGATGTAGATTCTGTGATTACAGGAAATATTGGACCAAATGCATTTCAAATTTTCCAGGCAGCTGGTATAAAAGTATTCACTGGAGCAGAAGGAACAATAAAAGAAGCGATTGAGCACTATAAGAAAGGAAAATTACATGAAACAGGATCGGCAAATGTTGGAAGCCATTCTGGAATAGGAGGTAGAAAGTGATGAAGATATGTATCCCAACGATGGGCGAAAACGGGTTAGATGAGGTTGTCGGCGAGCATTTCGGCAGAGTCCCAACCTATACGATTGTGGACCTAGATACCAATGAAGTGAAAGTGGTTCAGAATACAAGTGAGCACATGGGTGGTGCTGGATATCCACCTGAAATCATGGCAAAAGAAGGTGTAAATGTACTAGTATGCAGAGGATTAGGTCAACGTGCTATCAGCATGTTCGATGAGACTGGTATCGACGTGTATATTGGCGCCTCAGGGACAGTAAAAGACGCGATCTCTGCGTTCCGGCAAGGGCACCTTCACAAAGCAGGTACCGGTGATGCGTGTGGGAAACATGCGTTTCGTGATGAGCATCATCATGAGCATCATGGTGACCATTGTAAGTAGATAACAAACCCTAAAAAATATCACAGGTCAGAGTAGAGAGATTTCATGACGATCTATGAGTTTGAAAAGAAGAAACCACGCATAGGAAAAGGGTCTTTTATTTTTCCATCAGCGGACGTGATTGGGGATGTTACCATTGGAGAAAACTGCTACGTTGGACCAGGAACACGTATTCGTGCAGACTATGGATCAATACGAATCGGCAATAATACTGCCGTCGAAGAAAACGTAGTCATCCATGCGAGACCCAATGAAAAAACCGTTATTGGCGATTTTGTGACGATTGGACATGCTGCCATTATTCATAATGCTACGATTCATGACTGGGCAATCATTGGTATGGGAGCGATTGTCAGCGATTATGCAGAAATAGGTGAATGGAGTGTTGTTGCAGAAGGAGCTGTGGTGAAAAATAAAGCAAAAATCCCAGGGAAAGCAATCGCAGTGGGGATCCCGGCAAAGGTGGTAGCGGAAATAACCTCAGACTATAAGAAACAGTGGACCGAATACAAACATATTTACTCTAATCTTTCCAGCAAGCGATTTCCAGCGTCCCTCAAAGAGATTAAAATGTCGGAGCTTTGACGACGATGATAGTAGCGGTTGCGAGCGGGAAAGGTGGTACAGGAAAAACAACAGTCGCTACAAATATAGCTTTAAGTATCGGAAAAGCCCAGTTCCTTGATTGTGATGTTGAAGAACCAAATGCAAACATCTTTTTGCATGCGAAAATCAAAGAACATGAAGATATCTCTGTACGTATCCCCGAGATAGATAAAGCGAAATGTGACTATTGCGGGAAGTGTTCGGAGTTCTGTGCCTATCATGCGTTAGCTGTTGTCCGCTCACATGTTCTGATTTTTCCGGAGTTGTGTCATTCCTGTGGTGGCTGTGAGCTTGTATGTCCAAAGGATGCAATTGGTTGGCGAGAGAGAGTTGTTGGGAGAATTGAACATGGACAGACTAATGGAATTGATTTTTATCACGGGCTCGTAAATGTTGGAGAAGTACAGGTTATCCCGGTGATTAAGGCATTGAAGAAAAAAATTGACAAACACAAGGATGTTATTATTGATGTGCCCCCTGGTACTGCTTGTCCGGTTATTGAGTCTATTAACGGTTCCGATTATTGTATTCTTGTCACGGAGCCGACTCCTTTTGGTCTTCATGATCTGAAACTCGCTGTAGAAGTAGTGAGACATCTGCGTATTCCTTTTGGTGTCATTATTAATCGCGATGGTATCGGTGATACGGGAGTCGAAGTGTATTGTCAAAAAGAGCAGATTCCTGTTCTTTTGAAAATCCCTGAACGAGAGAAAATTGCTCTTCTCTATTCAAAAGGTATTGCGCTTGTAAAAGAAGCGTATGAATGGCATGAGATGTTCGGCCTGTTGTTTCACCAGATCCAAGATGAGGTGAAGAAATGAAAGAACTAACGGTAATCAGTGGGAAAGGCGGAACAGGTAAAACATCGATTACCGCAGCGTTTGCTTCACTCGCAGAACATGCGGTATTTGCAGATTGTGATGTTGACGCCGCTGATCTGCATCTTATCCTGAAACCAACGATTAAAAAAACAATGAAATTTCTTGGTCTGAAAATCGCTTCGATAGATAAAACTCTCTGTATTGATTGCAAAAAATGCTATGATTCCTGTCGTTTTCATGCCATCGATAAGGAGATGAATCTTATCAAGAGATCATGTGAAGGTTGTGGTGTTTGTGCCTATGTCTGCCCAGTGGATGCTATTACAATGGTAGACAGGGAATCTGGTTTTGCGTATCTCTCGGAGACGCGGTTTGGTCCCATGGCTCATGCTGTGTTAAATACCGCAGAAGAAGCCTCAGGGAAGCTTGTCACCATAGTGAGAAATAACGCGAAACAGCTTGCGGAGGAGAACAAAAAAGATTTGATTCTTATTGATGGTCCGCCAGGCATCGGATGTCCAGTTATCGCCTCTATCACCGGTGTTGATCTTGTGTTAATTGTCACAGAACCAACATTATCAGCAATCCATGACTTGGAACGAGTTCTCGGTGTTGCCCAGCATTTTCATATTCCTGCGGTAGTGTGTATAAACAAATCATCAATCAATACTGAAAATACCTCAACGATTGAACACTATTGTAAGAAAGAAAACATTCGAATTGTTGGTAAACTTCCGTATGACACGACGATTACTCAAGCGATGATTCATGAACAAAGTGTGATCGAGTTTTCAGATGGAACGTTATCGGATGACATTCGTGAAATGTGGAAAACAATTCTGGAGGTACTCTAATAAAATGGTTGAAGACGAGTTAGAAAAAACTATAAAAGAACTCCAGAAGAAAATAGATGATGATGAGGAGCAAACGTATTCGAAAGTTGTGATCAGAGAGTATCGTAATCCTATTAATTTTGGGATTCTTGAACATCCTGATACAGTTGGAGTGATCAAAGGTCCTTGTGGTGATACTATGAAAATCACTCTGAAGATACATAACGGGAAGATACAGGATGCACGGTTTTGGACAGATGGCTGTGGTGCAACACTTGCTTGTGGAAATATGCTTATGAAAATGATAAAAATAAAATCACTACTTGAAGCTATGAGTATCTCTCAGGAGGATTTATTGAAAGCGTTAGATGGTTTACCTGAGAATCATTCTCATTGTGCGAAACTCTCATTGAATACTCTGCATAAGGCTATTATAATGTATCTTGAACGAAAAGGTATGCTGAAAGGCGAACTTGTTTAGTGGTTGAAGAATGTGTGTGATTGACTCCCGGAAGGTTGATCAGATTTTCAAAAATCAAATTGCAAATGAGTCAGGTGGCGAGGGGATTTTGAAATGTTATGCCTGCGGGTCGTGTAATGCTCAATGCCCAGAAATGAATGTCAAATTCGAGTGGGTTGCTGAAATGGTGATAAAAAAATGAATGCAAAAAGAGGAGAATAAAGAGTAGATGATTGAATTTGAACCAAAAATTGTAGGTTTTCTATGTAACTGGTGTAGCTATGCAGGGGCTGATCTCGCTGGCACTAGTAGAATTCAGTATCCTCCTAATATGAGAATAATTAGAGTGATGTGTTCTGGTGCAGTTGATCCGATGTATATTTTGCGTGCGTTGCTTGATGGTGCTGATGGGGTTTTTGTTGGCGGTTGTCATCCTGGTGATTGTCATTATATCGACGGTAATTATAAGGCGCGGCGGCGAATTGTTTTGTTGCGGAATATTCTAAAAACGTTGGGATTGGAATCAGAGAGAGTATGGATAAGGTGGATCTCAGCTTCTGAAGGACAACAATTTGCTGATACTGTGAAGGAGATGACTATGGCGATTCGAAAGCTAGGTCCAAACCCTATAGCTAATAAGTGGAATCTATGATAGAATGGTGCTGACGTATGGATATTATTGATTCACGTAAACTTGATTCTCAATTTAAATATCAAATAGCGAGTGAACCAGGTGGTGAGGGGATTTTGAAATGTTATGCCTGCGGATCGTGTACCGCTCAATGCCCGGAAATGAATGTCAAATTGGACTGGAATCCTCGTATCATCATTCGAAAGGCAGTATTAGGGCTAAAAGAGGAGGTACTATCAAGTGAATTTATTTGGATTTGCAGTGCGCATTATAGATGTCTGGAGAAATGTCCTCAAGGTGTTGATGTGAAAGCGGTGATGAATGCAGTTCGTAACGCTCGTTTACAGGAGGAACAGATAGAAGATGTTACAGGAAAGAAAGCGAAAAAATATCTTGATTTGAATTTTAAATATAAAATCGTCGAAGATGAAACTGGGAAAGGTCTCTTTGAATGTTTTAGCTGTGGGACTTGTACGGCAGGATGTCCTGAGCGAGAACTTGATCCTCTGTATTCACCAAGGAGAGTAATAAAAAATGTATTGCTGGGAATGAAAGACCAAGTTTTCTCCAATAAATTTATCGAGATATGTTCTACACATCACCGGTGCTATACTCAATGTCCACAAGGTGTTGAGATACCAAAATTGATGAACGCTATTAGAAGCATTGCAATGAAAGAAGGATATCAAAATCCATTATTGGAAAAGAGAAAAAAATGAGCGGAAAAATAAAAAGGAATGATGAAAAATCAAGAAGGAAACTATGTTAAAAGAATCGTATGTCGCAAAGCTTAAAACTCTACCTAAAGACGCAATCAAAATAGCGATTGGATACCCAAGCGTATTTTCTCCATCGGAAACGTTATTAAAAGAATTCAATGAGATTAAAAGTAACTTTATGAAAAAAGGGATGGCCGAACCAGATGCAAGAAAAAGAGCATGGCAGCAAACAGATTTTGAGAACCGATATAGAAAAGAAGTTGAATCCAAACCTGACGTGATTGACAAATTAAAAGAGATCAAAGAACAAGCTGAAAAAAAAGATGTATTCCTCTATTGCTACTGTGGAAGATATCCTTGTCACCGTTTTATTCTTATTGATATGATTCAACATTTAGAGAAATAACTGATGAAACCAACGTATTATGACAAAAGAAAACGAAGTAAAAAAATATGTACAATTCTACAGCACCACACTTGGTAAAAAAACATTGGAAGGGGAAAAACTATGACAAGGGACATAAAGAGGATAGCGTTTGGTCCTGTCCCCTCACGACGCTTAGGGCAAAGCATTGGAATAAACAATATTCCACCAAAAATCTGTACGTATTCTTGTCTTTACTGTCAACTTGGAAAAACGCATACTCTGCAGATTACTCGTACACCATTTTATACACTACAAGAAATCCTAGCAGCTGTAAAACAGAAAATTCAAGGAGCCAAGGAAAAAAAAGAAGCTATTGATTATCTCACTTTTGTTGCTGATGGGGAGCCAACTTTAGATAGCAACCTTGGTGAAGAAATCGAGTTGCTTAAAACTCTGGGAATAAAAATTGCAGTTCTTACAAACTCATCTTTGATATGGAAAAAAGATGTTCAGGATGATTTATTGAAGGCCGACTGGGTTTCTCTCAAGATTGATACCGTCGACCAGGAAATCTGGCATCGTATCAATAGACCCCATGGATCTCTACAACTGAGGGACATATTAGATGGAATGTCAGAGTTTTCGAATTCCTTTACAGGTGATCTGGTAACTGAAACTATGCTTATTCAGGATGTTAATGACGAGACTGAAGGATCAGAGAAGGTTGCTGAGTTCATAGCAGGGTTATCCCCAAAAAAGAGCTATGTTTCCATACCTATTAGACCGCCGGCAGAAAAATGGATAAAATCTGCTGATGAAGACAAGGTTAAGAGAACGTTTCAAATCTTCAAAGAACAAGGAATCGAAACTGAATATCTGGTTTACTATGAAGGAAACGCTTTTGCTTTTACAGGGAACATCGAAGAGGATTTGCTAGATATCATGTCCGTACATCCCATTAGAGAGGATGGCGTAAGAGAATTATTATCGAAAGCCAATGCAAATTGGAGTATTATTGAGAATCTTCTTGTTCAAAAAAAAGTGATACAAACAGAATATAATGGTAAAAAATTTTATATGAGACGTGAAAGGTGAGAAAATGTTTACAGAAGAAGTAATGAAGAGATTTAAAAACCCAAAGAATGCAGGCGATCTTAAAACTTTCGATGGACTGGGCAAAGCAGGAAATCCTGACTGTTCAGATGTTGTTGAGATAAAAATACAATTTAGGAACGGTAAAGTAGAAAACGCAAAGTTTAAGGTTTTTGGCTGCCCCGGTGCGATATCGACAACAGATGTTTTCATTGATATGATAAAGGGGAAAACCATTGAAGAAGCATTGAGTATTAAAGAAGAAGTTATTGCACATGCGTTAGGCGGATTACCTGTCGAATCTATGCATTGTGCCCATCTTCCCATGGAAGCGTTTCGGGACGCTAAGAAGAACTATGAGCATTCTATCAGAAAAGAGAGAAAAGAGCATTGAATGAAAATCAAAATGAGAAAAAGAGAATGAAAGAAATAATACAACGCATGGTAACAAAACTGAGAGGTGATGAAAAGATAAAGATCGTAATCCCAACTGAAGATATGAACGGGTTGGAGAGTAACGTATCAGAGCATTTCGGTAAATGTAATGCGTACACGTTTGTTGATAAGGACGGAAATGTGACCATGATAATAAACAACGCCAGAGAACACATGGGTGGCGTAGGGTTATCTCCTGAGATTATGAAAAAAAACGGAGCAGATATTTTATTATGTCGCGGACTTTGTCCACGAGCATTAGAGATGTGTAAGGAGTTCGGGATAGAGGTGTATGTCTGCCAGGTCGAAACCGCTGGAGAGATGTTTTGGATGTGGAAAAATAAAAACATTAAAAGAACCATATCGATGATAAAGGAGGAATAAAGGTGGTAATAGGTTTTGTTCTTATGCATGTTTCACCATTGCGTGAATCTGAAGTATTCAATAAACTCTCGAAACTCCCTGAGGTTGTTGAACTTCATCCATTATTTGGAGAATACGATCTTATCGCAAAAATCGAAGCAAAAGATTATGAAAGCATCGGAGAAATCATTATTCATAAGATTAAAACAATAGAAGGCATAACAGATACCAAGACATTAACAGGACTAAGGTTGCATTGAAACAACAGATTCAAAAGAATAAACTCCCGTCGGGAAGGAGGCACAAATTTAGTAGTGATTAACGCAGGAACATATAAATAAATAAAAGTATTATGAATTTTACTTTGGGACGGAGGATATTATTATGAAAGAAAAACATTTGACCACAAACCAGGCTGTTCCAATCTCTGACAACCAGAACTCGCTGACCGTTGGTGAACGTGGCCCCGTGTTATTACAGGATGTCCAGTTTATCGAGAAGATGGCCCATTTTGACAGGGAGCGCATCCCTGAACGGGTTGTCCATGCTAAAGGGGCAGGAGCACACGGCTACTTCGAGGTTTACAAGAGCATGGCACCTTACACGAAGGCAAAATTTCTTCAAATTCCAAAGAAAAAAACACCTGTATTTGTCAGGTTTTCAACGGTCACCGGAGGACGAGGCTCTGCGGATACCGTGCGGGATCCACGGGGTTTTGCTGTTAAGTTCTATACTGAAGAGGGTAACTACGACCTCGTTGGGAACAACCTCCCGGTCTTTTTCATCAGGGACGCCATCAAGATCCCGGACATGGTTCATGCATTCAAGGGTGCACCGGATAGCAACATGCCATCGTCATCTTCTGCGCATAATCGCTTTTGGGATTTCATATCCTTAACACCGGAATCGACTCACATGATTACCTGGGTTTTTTCCGATCGAGGGACGCCAAAAAGTTATCGTATGATGGAGGGGTTTGGCGTCAACACCTACGTATGGGTGAACGCCAAGGGAAAGGCGGTGTATGTGAAATATCACTGGAAACCTCAGTAGCTAACACTTTTTAGTGCATCCCCCGTTGACGCCTTGGGACGGGATCAACGGGAATGCACCAAACACACGTATATCTTGAAGAGGTTATTTTAACCTTGTTCACCTCGATCGG
>Ga0172363_10003008_pt1 | contig 13657 bp, 13 predicted proteins | sample LakKivs2_kivu2a2_FD_114541 | JGI IMG/M metagenome (GOLD analysis project Ga0172363, IMG submission 114541) | Sediment microbial communities from Lake Kivu, Rwanda - Sediment s2_kivu2a2 | ecosystem: Environmental > Aquatic > Freshwater > Lake > Sediment | place: Rwanda: Western Province, Lake... | reverse complement strand
TGCTCGCGCGTGCCCGTGAGGAGCCCGAGGGACAGCAGGCCATCGACCAGGACGTTCAGGGCCGCGGCGTGCACGTCCTCGATGGTCACGCCGGGCTTCACCGTCGCGACGGCGGCGAGCTGCGCCTGCAGGACGAGGTCGTACACCCGGCGCTGTGCCGGTGAGAAGGCGCGCCCGACGGGAAACGTCCGCGTGACGTCGGCGCAGTAGCAGCCGACCTCGTCGCCCGCGTCGAGCAGCAGCAGATCCCCGTCGCGCAGCGGGCGGTCGTTGGCCGTGTAGTGCAGCACGGTGGCGTTCTCGCCGCCGGCAACGATCGACGGGTAGGCCCAGCCCGAGGCCCCGTTGCGGCGGAACACGTACTCCACGAGCGCTTCGATCTCGTGCTCGTACATGCCGGGGCGAACCTCACGCATCGCGGCGCGATGCGCCTCGGCCGCGATGTCGATCGCGCGCTGCATCCAGGCGATCTCTTCGGGCGACTTGTAGAGCCGGAGCTCGTGCACCAGGGTGCCGGTGCTGAGCAGCGACGTCGGCAGGTCGTTCGAGGTTCGCGGTCGTTGCGCCCATCCCGCGCGCGCGATCTCGAGGAGCTTCTGGTTGAACGGCTCGTCGTGGCCGAGGTGGTAGTACAGCGCCCCGCCGCGCGCGATGAGCGGCGTGAGCCGCTGGGCGAGCTCGGCCATCGGATAGGCCGCGTCGGCGCCGTACGACGCAAGCGCCCCCTCGACGCCCGCCCGCTTGCCCGTCCAGGTCTCGCGCTCCGGATCACGTGGCTGAACGAACAGCACGCAGCGTTCCCGCTCGGCGCTGCCATCGAGCACCAGCACGGCGTCGGGCTCGGGGAAGCCAGTCAAGTAGAAGAGGTCGGAGTCGGGGCGGTAGCGGTACTCCACGTCGTTGGCATGGACGCGCAGGCTCGGTGCGCGGAAGACCGCGACTCCGGACCCGATCCGTTCGAGGACGGCCGTGCGGCGCGCGGCCCGGTCGAAGGAGGGGAGGTCTTCGTGGATGTGTCGGCTCATGGTGTCCCGGGGGATGGCATCGCCAGGGGGAAGCGCGCGGCGACCGGAGGCCCGGCGATGGTGATCAGGCGGGCGCGGAGCGCATCGGGCGTCTCGTCGGCGAGCGTGACGACGACGCGGTCGCCGCGCTTCAGGTCGCCGATCGGCTGGTCGGTCGACCCGCGACGGATGACCGTCTCGGCGTCGTAGACGAACGCGATCTTCCGGCCTGCGTCGATGATGGTCACCGTGGAGGTGTCTCGCTCGACGGTCCAGACGTTCCCCGCCAGGCGCTCCGCCGCTGCGCTCTCGAGGCAGGGCAGCAAGGATGCGCCCGCCGTTAGGGCGAGGGCCAGCAAGGCGCGGGGGATCCGAAGCGACATCGCCGCAACGCTACCCGCGCTCCCGGGAACAGACAAGGAGACGGTGCCGCGCGTCGGCCGGCCGCTGCTGCTGAAAAAGCGACCGGAGTGCGCTAAGACGGGCGGCGTCATGATGGACATGGTGACGTTCCTCGATCTGGTCCGGCAGGGATACTACGCAACCTACCCGCTCCTGCTGTGCTCGATCGTCGCCCTTGCGATCGCGGGCGAACGCCTGTGGACGCTGCGCCGGCTGGACCCGCGAATGGTCGCCGTGGGCAAGCAGATCGGCTTCTTCCTGCGCCGCGGCGACATCCAGGGGGCCCGCGACATGGTGGAGCGCGACGCAGCCGACCTGCCGCTGGGGCGGATCTACCTCGAGCTCCTGCCGCGTGTCGCCGACACGCCGATCGACGAGCTGCTGGCTCTCGCCGAAGGGCACCGCGTCGAGGAGACGCAGGCCCTCAAGCGCAACATCTGGCTGATCGGGACCATCGGCAGCGCGGCCCCGTTCATCGGCCTGTTCGGCACGGTGGTCGGCATCATGCGCGCCTTCCACCAGATGGCGCAGACGGGGGCCGGCGGCTTCGCGGTCGTGGCGTCGGGCATCTCGGAGGCCCTGGTCGCGACCGCGCTCGGCCTCGGCGTCGCCATCATCGCGGTCGCGCTGTACAACTACTTCCAGGTGCGTCTGAACGACCTCGGGACCACCATGCGAGTGGGCATCACGCGCTTCGTCGACGGCGTCTGCGCGTATCGGGGGGAGCGTGGCACTCGGCAGGTTGCCTGAGGGGGACGGCGGCGACGGCGAGGGCATCGTCGCGGAGATCAACATCACGCCGCTCACCGACATCTTTCTCGTGCTGCTCATCATCTTCATGATCACCAGCTCGGCGATGGTGGAGTCGGGGCCCAAGGTGGACCTGCCCGAGGCGGGCGTCACCTCGAGCGAGACCAAGGGTATCGTGGTCACCGTCGACCAGCAGGACCTCATCTTCGTGAACGGGACGCAGACCCCGCGCGAGCAGCTCGCCGACGGGCTCCGGCAGGCGGTGGAGGCCAGCGACGTCAAGCGCGTGGTTCTGCAGGGGGACAAGGGCGTACAGCTCGGCGACGTCGTCTACATCCTCGACGAGGCGCGCGCCGCCGGGGCCTCCGAGGTCGCCATCGCGGCGACGCGGCGCGAGTGAGAGGGAGGTTCTGGTGGCACACGACGACCTTCTGCTCGCACCGGAATCCCTCGAGGCGCTGATTGCCGGGCTCGGCGACCTGCGGGTCGTGTTCGGGCCGCAGTCCGCACCCGCGCTCGAGCAGGTGCGGGTCCGTCTCGACGGCGCGCTTGCGGCGCGCAAGGCAGGCGATACGGCGCGGGCCATCGACGGCATCACGACGGCGATGCGAGTTCTGGCAGAGCTCGCCGATACGCTGGACCCCCGCGAGGCGGCGATGATGCGGGCGATCGCGGGGCAGTTCGAGAACGCGCTGCGGCGTGGCGACGCGGCGCACGCAGCCGAGCACGTGGATCGGATGCGTACGCATTCCGGGGCGGTGAAGAAGCGCGGCGACGAGTTCAAGCTCTGATGGGAAACGACCGCGGCGCCGGAAGGTGGGCGCCGCGAGGAGGCGTTCGCCGCGAGCGGACGTCAGAGAGACGCGACCATGGCGAAGGCGAGTGAGCGAAAGGGCGTCCGCACCGAGGAGCTCGAGTGCTGCGGGGAAGAGCGCCGGCGGCAGCTCGAGAGCATCCGGCTGAACTTCGTGACCTTTCCGGTGATCCGCGCGGTGCCCTGTCCGGCGTGCAGGATGGTGCTGAAGATCAAGGTGTACGAGCGCCCGACGGCGGACGCGACCGCCTGAACGCCGGCAGCGCTGCGCGTGTGCGGGGAGTACGGCGGCGACGAGCGCGGTCGGGCAGACGACTTGCCGCTCGGTGACGCGATGCTGTTTCAGCTCGCGCTGCGCGGGGTGGTAGGGCTGAACGACCTCGCCGCGGCGTCCGGCGTCGGCGACGACGAGGCCGCGGCGGTGGTCTCCGTGCTCGAGCAGGAGGGGCTGGTGCTGTGGCGGCCACCCGGTGGCGACCGGCGCATCTCGCTGACACCACCGGGACGGGCGCGCGCCGCCGAGGTGATCGCCGCCGAGGGCAACGTCCTGCGTGCGCCGGTCACCGCGATCGACGGCGAGTTCGCCGCGTTGAACGCTCGCGTCAAGCGGATCCTGCTGCGCTGGCAGGTGCGCGCGGACCGGCCGGGCGCGGTGCCGAACGACCACTCCGACGCGCGCTACGACCGCGGGGTGCTGGCGGAGCTGCAGGACGTCCACCGGGCGGCGGACGCGCTGCTGTCGCATCTGGGCGGGCTGCGCCCGCGCTATGCAAGCCTGCGCCGCCGGTTGCGCGACACGCTCGCGCGCGCCGGTTTCGGTGACGTGCGCGCCGTCGCCGGAACGACGGCCGACAGCTTCCACTCTGCCTGGTGGGAGCTGCACGCGGATCTGCTGGCGGTGCTCGGCCGGCCGCGTGGCGAAGCCGACGCCTGACCGTTCGCGATGCCATCCCCGGACCGAGCCGGTCGGAGGTGGACTCTCAGACTCCGAGCCCGGTCCAACGCCGGGAGCCGGTTGCACGGGCTCGATGCGCATGGCACGAGCGACGGCATGGACCGACAGCTGCGTGACGCCCTCGAGGCGGACATCCGCATGACGCAGGAGCGCTTCTGCGTCGCGATGGAAGCGCGCTTCCCGGGCATCGAGGCGGACTCCCTGGAGCGTTACTTCGCCGTGCTCTCGAAGCTCGTCCTGAAGCTCGAGGACGACGAGCGCTCGCTCGGGCAGATCGTGAACGAGATGATGGCGGAGACGGCGAGCATCATCATGCAGGAGATGCAGAGCCGGCGCTGATGCCGGCGCCGCGGCTCCCGGGCGGCGCGCTGGCCACCGGGCGGTGGCCTGTTAGGAAACGGGATGGCCTCGACCTTCGCACCCAGGCTCGTGAACGGTCCGTTCGGCGACCCCGGACTGTTCGTCGAGCTGCGCTGGCAGGGCAGCGCGGTGCTGTTCGACCTGGGGCGCAACGACGGCCTGCCGGCGGCGGACCTGCTGAAGGTGACGCACGTCTTCGTCTCGCACACCCACATGGACCACTTCATCGGGTTCGACCGGGTGCTGCGGCTGTTCCTCAACCGCGACAAGGATCTCGCGCTCTTCGGTCCGGCCGGCATTCTCGACTGCGTGGCCGGCAAGCTCGCGGGATACGTCTGGAACCTCACCGACGACTACCCGTTCGCGTTCGATGTCACCGAGGTCACGTCGGCGGGGATGACCCGCGCGCGGTTCCGCGCCTCGAGCGGCTTCCGCCGCGAGGACGCTCCGCCACTCGGCGTGCCGCAGGGGGACGCAACGGCGACGACGCCGGTTCTGGTCGACCAGGGGCATTTTCGCGTGCGTGCCGCGATCACCGACCACAAGATCCCGTGTCTCGCGTTCGCGATCGACGAGCCGATGCATCTGAACGTCGACGGCGAGGCGTTGTCGCGCGCCGGGTACGCGCCCGGTCGCTGGCTCGCGCACCTCAAGGACGCGCTGCGCGCCGACGCGGCGGACGACACGCCGCTGACGGTGGCGCGTGCGGACCGGACGACCGTCGAGGTGACGGTCGGGGCGCTGCGCCCGCTCGTGCGCGCCACGCCGGGTCAGAAATTCGGCTACATCGTCGACACGCGCTTCATTCCCGAGAACCTGGCCGTCCTGCTGCCCGTGGTGCGCGGTGCAGATGTCCTGTTCTGCGAATCGCCGTTTCTCGACGAGGACCGCGACCAGGCGGCGATGCGCTACCACCTGACCGCCGCGGAAGCGGGAACAATTGCGCGCCTCGCCGGGGCGAGGCGGCTCAAGGTCTTCCACTATTCGCCGCGCTATCAGGGCCGCGGCGACATGCTGCGGCAGGAGGCCGAGGCGGCCTTCCGTGGCCGCGTCGATCCGGGCGTGCTCGCGGAACTGGGTGCCGCGGTCGCCTGACGTCCGGCGGCGCAAGCCCCCAGGCGGGGCGCCCGCAGAACACGGCGGTGCCTCGCTGACGGCGGGCGCGCCTGCGGGGCGCGTACGCGGTGCGCCGAGCGGCGACCCGCGTGCGGGACGCACCAGCGCCGCGCCGACCGGCGACTCGCCTGCCGGACGCACCAGCGCCGCGCTGACCGTCGACTCGCCTGCCGGACGCACCAGCGCCGCGCTGACCGTCGACACGCGTGCGTTCCTCGAGCAGGCGCGGCGGGCGCACCTCGCCACGACGAGTGGGCGCGGCGCGCCGCACGTCGTGCCGGTCTGCTTCGCGGTGCTCGACGCGCACACCCTCGCGTTCGCCATCGACGACAAGCCCAAGGCGGTGGGACGGACGCTCCGGCGTGTTCGGAACCTCGAGGAGAACCCGCGCTTCTCGCTGGTCGTCGACCGCTGGAGCGAGGACTGGCGGCGCCTCGCCTACGTCCTGATCTCGGGGACAGCCGCCCGTGCCAGCGACGCGAGACGGTGCGCAGCTGCCGTGCGTGCGCTTCGCCGGCGCTACCCGCAGTACCGTGCGATGCGGCTCGACCCGCGAACGCACGACGTCGTCTTGCTGGTGATCGGGCGCGTGCATGCCTGGGGCCGCGTCGGCGGCGCAAGGACGAAGCGGACGCCTCAGCGCCGGCGGCGCGTAGCGGCCTCGGCGCGCGCCGCGCGCCAGGCGCCGAGGCGCTCGGCGATCTGACGCTCGTCGCCCGCGTCGACGGGTTCGTACCAGCGGCGTCCGCGAAGCTCGTCGGGCAGGTATTCCTCGGCAACGTGGTGTCCCGGCGCGTCGTGCGGGTAGCGGTAGTCGCGTCCGTAGCCGAGCGAGCGCAGGAGCTCGGTCGGTGCGTTGCGCAGGTGGATCGGCACGGGCAGCGTCCCGGAGCCGCGCACTTCCGCGGTCACGGCGCCGAGAGCCGCGTAGCTCGCGTTCGATTTCGGAGCGGTCGCCAGATAGGTGGCGCCCTGCGCGAGCGGGATGCGACCTTCGGGCAGGCCGACGAAGTGCACGGCATCCTTGACGGCCAGCGCCACCTGCAGGGCCCGTGGATCGGCGTTTCCGACGTCCTCGGCCGCGAAGATCACCATGCGCCGCGCGATGAAGAGGGCGTCCTCGCCCGCTTCGAGCATGCGGACCAGCCAGTAGAGCGCGGCGTCCGGGTCGCTGCCGCGCATGCTCTTGATGAATGCGGAGATGACGTTGTAGTGCTCCTCGCCCTGCCGGTCGTAGCGCAGCGTGCGGCGCTGCACGGCCTCCTGGAGGTGCTCGACGTCGATGCGCCGCTCCGTCGTGCGCGCCGCGAGCTCCGCCGCCACCTCGAGGGCACCGAGCGCGATGCGCGCATCTCCCTGGGCGTGGCCGATCAGCACAGGTCGCGCGTCGGCGGCAAGCGTGACCCGGGCGCGACCGAGACCGCGCTCGGGGTCGGCGAGCGCGCGGTCGATCAGCGCGCCGATCGCCTGCTCGTCGAGCGGCTCGAGCGTCAGCACGCGCGAGCGTGACAGCAGCGGCGCGATCACCTCGAACGAGGGGTTCTCCGTCGTCGCTCCGATGAGGACGATGGTGCCGCGCTCGACGTGCGGCAGGAGAGCATCCTGCTGCGCCTTGTTGAAGCGATGGATCTCGTCGATGAAGACCACCGTGGCCCGGCCGCTCGCCGCCAGCTCGAGCTCGGCGCGCTCGACGATCGCGCGCAGGTCCTTGACGCCGGACAGGACGGCCGAGATCTGCGCGAACGGCAGGCCGAGCGATTCCGCGACCAGGCGCGACAACGTCGTCTTGCCGGTGCCCGGTGGACCCCAGAGGAGCAGGGAGTGGAGCTTCCCACCGGCGATCATCGCATGCACCAGGTGACCCGGCGCGACCAGGTGGCGCTGGCCGACGTACTCGTCGAGCGAGCGCGGGCGCATGCGCTCGGCGAGCGGTGCACCCGCGGGCGGCGGGGCGGTGCTGGCCCCACCGTCGCCGTCGCGCCGGCGCGCACCGCGCTTGGCCTCGTCGGTCGGCGGCGACTCGAGGCCGGTGAACAGATCGCGCTCGCGCATCGTCCCGGGAGTGTGGCTTCCCGCGCCTCCGAAAGCGAGCCGGGCGCCGTGAATTCGACACGGCAGGCGACGGTGTGCTAGCGCCCGCGCGTTGGCAGAGCCGGGGTCCATGGTTGGTCTCGTACTGAAGCGACGCGCCCCTCACGCACGCGACGTCGCGCGGGATCTCGTCGGCTGGCTGCAGGCGCAGGGCCATGGTGCGCTGGCGGAGCCGGACGACGCCGGGTGGCTGGGCGCCACGGAGAGCGACAAGTCCGGCATGTTCGCGCGCGCGGACGCGATCGCGGTGCTCGGCGGCGACGGCACGCTGCTCGCGACGGCGCGCCTCGCGGGCGAGCGCGAGGTGCCGATCGTCGGGGTCAATCTCGGCGGGCTGGGTTTCCTCACCGAGATCGGCATCGACGACCTTTGCGCGGCGGTCGATCGCGCCGTTCGCGGGGAGGCCGTCGTCGACCGGCGTCGCATGCTGCGCGCCACCGTGCGCCGCGGCAGTGGCGAGTCGGAGGTCTACCAGGCGCTGAACGACGCCGTGCTGAGCCGCGGATCGCTCGGGCGGATCATCGACGTCGAGACGCACGTCGACGGCAAGTTCCTCGCGCTGTTCAAGGCGGACGGCGTGATCATCGCGACCCCGACCGGCTCGACCGCGTACTCGCTCTCGGCTGGTGGACCGATCGTCCATCCGTCGGTGCGCGTCGTGGTGCTGGCGCCGATCTGCCCGCATACCCTCAGCGTGCGGCCGATCGTCATCGACGACGGATCGCTGCTCGGGTTCCGCCTGCGCTCACCGGGAGAGGAGCTGCTGCTCACGCTCGACGGTCAGCAGACGGTGCGCCTCGGCTCCGACGACACGGTCGAGGTCACACGATCGCCGCACGTCGCCTGCCTGGTGCGGTCACCACAGCTCGGCTTCTACGACCTGCTGCGCACGAAGCTCGGCTGGGCGCGATAGTGTTCCGTCGGCGAAATCTCCCCTGCGGCCGGGCGTCGAGGCGGCCCGCCGGCAAGGCGCGCGATCGAGACGTAGGCACGTCCTGCGTCGCAGGGAGCGCGACACAGCCGAGGGGGATGCGTCGGCGGCTGGACGTGGCGCAGATGTCGATGACGGGACACGCCGTGGCGCAGATCTCGGGGACGGGACACGCCGTGGCGCAGATCTCTTCGACGGGACACTAGGAGCGACCGCGTGCTGCGCTCGCTGCGGGTCAACGACTTCGCGCTGATCGAGGATCTGGTGCTGGGCTTCGGCGCCGGGTTGAACGCGGTGACCGGTGAGACCGGCGCCGGGAAGAGCCTGCTGCAGCGCGCGCTCGCGATCGCGGCAGGCCACCGTGCGGGCAGCGAGATGGTTCGCGCCGGCTGCGACGCGGCCCGCGTCGAGGCCGTGTTCGCGCTGGGGCCGGCCGCTGCCTCCACCCATGCACGCCTCGAGGCCCTGGGCATCCCGGCGAGCGCATCGGGCGAGATCCGCATCCGGCGCACGATCGCGCGCAACGGCCGGTCGCAGGTCGTGATCAACGACCGTCCGGCAACGGTTGCTACGCTGCTGGAGATCGGTTCGGCGCTGATCCACCTCCAGGGCCAGCACGAGTCGCTCCGCCTCACGCAGGCGGAGACCCACCTCGAAATGCTCGACCAGGCGGCGGGGACGGAGGCGGAGGCGACGCGCTATCGGGCGAACTACGCACGGCTCACCGAGATCGTCACGCGCCTCGACGCGCTCGAGCGCGGCGCCGCACAGCTCGAGCGCCGCCTCGAGATCGCGCGCTTCGACTTCGACGAGCTGCAGCAGGCGAGGCTCGACCGGGCGGACGAGGAGGCGACGTTGACCGCCGAGCGCATGCGGCTGCGCAACGTCGAGAAGCTCGCGCTCGCCGCGAACGAGGCGGTCGAGCGCCTGCACGCCGCCGACGGCGCCGCGCTGGCAACCGTGCAGTCCATGGCGCGGCGCCTCGGCGAGCTGGCGATCGTGGACACCGGCCTCGAGGACGTCGCCGCCAGCCTCGGGCAGGCGGCGGAGCCTCTCGCCGACGCGGTGCGGGGGCTGCTGGACTACGTCGAGGGACTCGAGTCCGACCCGCAGCGGCTCGAGGAGATCGAGGAGCGGCTCGCGCTGCTGGCGCGCCTGGTGCGCAAGCACGGCGTCGCGGACGTTGCGGGGCTCATCGACCGCCGCGAAGCGCTGCGCGAGGAGATCGCGAGCTCGGCGTCCGACCTGGCCGATCCGACGGCGCTCCGGGCGGAGCTCGAGCGCGCGGCGGACGAGGCCTGGCGGGTCGCGGCGGAGCTGTCGGCCGCGCGTCGCCGCGGGGCGGAGCGGCTCGGTCAGGCGATGGCGGCGGAGCTCGGCTCGCTCGGCATGGGCGACGCACGCTTCACCGTCCGCTTCGAGCCCCTGCCGCCGGGGCCGAGTCGGGGTGCAGCGGCGGTCCTCACACGCGGCGGCGCCGCAATCGGGCCGCAGGGCCTCGACTGGGTGGAGTTCGATCTGGCCGCGAACCCCGGCGAGGGCGCCCGTCCGCTCGCCCGGATCGCGTCAGGCGGCGAGCTGTCGCGCATCATGCTGGCGCTGCGCAACGTCGCCGGCGGCGCGGCGGTCCCGACCCTGGTCTTCGACGAGGTCGACGCCGGCATCGGTGGCGCTACAGCCGAGATCGTCGGACGGCGCCTGCACGCCCTGGTGCGGCGGCACCAGGTGATCTCGATCACCCACCTCGCGCAGATCGCCGCCTTCGCCGACCACCACTACGCGGTCGTCAAGGACCGCGACCGGGGGCGCACGCGGACGCGGGTTCTCGAGGTCACCGGCGGCGAGCGTGTCGCCGAGCTCGCGCGCATGTTGAGCGGCAGCGCGAGCGCCGTGGCGCGGGCGCACGCAGAAGAGCTGCTGGCGGGCGCCCGGCAGGAGATCGACAGCCAGGCCGCAGAGCGGGGGGCGAGGGCGCCGGGTGCCGGCCCTGGTGGACGTCCGGCCAGTGCGGCGGCCGCTGCGGGTGCGGCGGTTGCCGCAGGGCGACGCCGGCGCTGAATCGTGCGGTCGCCGCGCGATTTTCGGGCGATCACCTGTAGGGCCGAGCGCGTTGCATTCGTCCATGCCTTCGCTTACCTAGGGGCCCGCAAAGAGAATCCGGGGCCGTAGCTCAGTTGGGAGAGCGCTTGAATGGCATTCAAGAGGTCGAGAGTTCGATTCTCTTCGGCTCCACTTCCCGGAACGACGGCGCCACGCCGTTTGCCGCCCGCGCGGCGTTCTCAGGCGCGCCCGGCCAAGACCGCCGGGCGCGCCTGACGCACCACTGGCCGCGGCGTCGCGGTTGGCCTGCGGACTGTCGGGATCGGGCCGGGAGCGACGTGCGCGACCATCGGTTTCCCGTTTGCGCCGGGGGTGTATCCTCGACGCCAGAGGGAAGCTTGACCATGGGCGCGGCATCGAAGCGTGAGGGTGGAGGGACCACCGGAGCCCGACGGCTCCGGCTGATCCGGCAGCTGCTAGTCGTTCAAGCGCTCGTCCTGCTGGGCCCGGGCCCGCGGCTGGCGCTTGCGGACGACCTCGCGCCGCTCATTGCGCAGTCCCTATCCGATCCCGCGCCTCTGACCGTCGGCGGCACACGGCTCGACGTCGCCGTGCTGCGGGCGCTCTACGATCCGCGCGCGTCTGCGCCACTCTGGGTGACGGCCCCCGATGCCAACGCACGGATCGACGCCGTCGTCGCCTTCCTGCGCCAGGTGGATCGCGACGGACTCGAGCCCCAGAGCTACCGGGTCAGCCTGATCGAGGCGCGACGCGGCTCGACGGAACCACTCGGGCGGGCCGAGCTCGACATGCTGCTGAGCGAGGCGGTGATGCGCTACGGCGTGCACGTTCGCACCGGGGCGCGGCGGCCACGGGTGCAGATTCCCGAGATCGAGCCGATGGTGGTCGATCCGGACCCGATCGCGATCGCGCTCGACCTCGCGGCGGCACCGCCGGTGGAGATCGCCAGCAGGATGCAGCGTCTGACACCCCAGACCGCCGAGTACGCGACGATGCGCGACCTGCTCGCGCGCTATCGCGAGATCGCGGCGAATGGCGGCTGGCCGAAGGTCGGCGAGCTGCCGAAGCTCTCGTCGGGAGCGGTCAGTCCGGGCGTGCGCCGGTTGCGCGAGCGGTTGCTCGCGACGGGCGAGCTGCCCCCCGACGCGGCGCCGTCGACCGGGCAGCGAGACGTCTACGACCCGGCCCTCGAGGCTGCCGTCAAGACCTTCCAGAAGCACCACGGGCTCGCGCCCGACGGGACCGTCGGCAGCAAGACGCGCGAGGCGCTCAACGTCACGGCCACCGAGCGCGTCGGGCAGATCGTGGCGAACCTCGAGCGGCTGCGCTGGCTGCCGGACGACCTCGGCGATCGCCACGTATGGATCAACATCCCGGAGTACCGTCTGCGGGTCGAGGACCGCGGCACCACCACCCTCGAGATGCCGGTGATCGTCGGCAAGCCGACCTGGCAGACCCCGATGTTCAGCAGCGAGATCCGCCACCTGGTGTTCAACCCGCCGTGGAACGTACCGCCGCGCATCGCCCGCGAAGAGCTGATTCCGAGGGGGATGGCGGACCAGAGCTACTTCGCTGCCCAGGGGATCTCGTGGCGTGGCGGGACCCGGGTTGCGTCCACCGGGTCGGGCAGCGGCGACGCGGCCGGCACGGTGACGCCGCGCCGCCTCCGCCAGGCGCCGGGGCCCAAGAATCCGCTCGGCCGCGTCAAGTTCAACATGCCCAACCCGTTCGGCGTCTACCTGCACGACACGCCGAACAAGGACAAGTTTCGCTTGACGTCGCGGTCGCTGAGTCACGGATGCGTCCGGCTCGGCAACGCCCCCGCGCTCGCGGCGGCGCTGCTCGGAGACATGCCCGAGTGGGGCGAGGAGCGACGCAAGAAGGCGCTGTCGGGCTGGACGACGCGCAACGTGAACCTCCAGTCGCCGATCCCGGTGCACATCGTCTACGCGACGGCGTGGCGTGACCCCGACGGCGCCGTGCAGTTCCGCGAGGACATCTACGACGACGATGCGGCGCTCGCGCGGGACGTGGCGAGGCCGCGCACGATCGGCCTGCCTCCGGTGCCGGCGGCGCCGGTGGCGGTCGCCGAGACGGAGTCGTGACACCGGCCCGCGTCAAGCAAGCGAGAACCGGGACGCGCCGTGCTCCGTCGGTGCGCGTTCGCGCCTGACCTGCCGGTCGGGCGCAGGGCGAAAAGTCGCGTCCGAGGCTGGACCTCCGCAGCCTCGTGTTGTACGTATCGACGCGCACGCTGGGGTGGCGGTGCGGGAGAGGGAGCCCGCGTCGTCACCGTGCGATCGATCCCAGGGAGGGGGAATGACGCAACCGGATCTGGACGGGAATGGTGTGTCTTCCACCAGCCGCAGGCGGTTCATGTGGCTCGGTGGTGGGGTGGTAGCAGGTCTTCTCCTTCATCCGCAGCTCTCGTTCGCCGCCAAGCGCTCGAGTGCCGGGAAGAAGGGGGCCGCGGGTGCCGGCAAGGCATCCGCTCCGGTGAAGCGCGGCGGTGGCAGCGCCACTGCGGCGCGATCCTCGGGAAGCAAGACCGCATCAGCCGCGAAGTCGGGCCGGACGACTGCGAAGGCAGGCTCGAAGGCGGGCTCGACCGCGAAGAGCAAGTCTCTGTCGAGCCGGGCCACGTCTGGCGGGAGAAGGCCGCAGAAGGTCGCGACCCGGAAGCCCGCACCCCGGGTGGAGAAGCGCAACGCCGTCGCGTCACGTCGTGAAAGCCCGCGCAGCCGGGTCGTCACGACGGCACGCGCCGATTTCGAGTCCGAGCCGGTCCTGCCTGGGGACTTCGCGCCGACGAGGCCGTTCTCCTTCGGTGCCAACGCCCGCGAAGTACGCGATCTGTCGTTGTATTGCGTGCACACCGGCGAGCGGCTGGAGGTCGATTACTTCGTCGACGGTCGCTACGATCCGCAGGCGCTCGAGGCGGTCGACAACCTGCTGCGCGACCACCACAACGGCGAGACCTGCCAGATCGATCCCCGCGTGCTCAATCAGCTCTACGATCTACGTCGGGCGGTCGGCAGCAGCGAGCCGATCCACGTCTTCTCGGGATACCGCTCGCCGGTCACCAACGAGGGCTACCGCAGGGTGAGCGGGCGCGTCGCAGAGCACAGCTACCACCTGACGGGACAGGCGATCGACATCCAGCTGCCCGGGCG
>Ga0172363_10003006_pt1 | contig 13659 bp, 7 predicted proteins | sample LakKivs2_kivu2a2_FD_114541 | JGI IMG/M metagenome (GOLD analysis project Ga0172363, IMG submission 114541) | Sediment microbial communities from Lake Kivu, Rwanda - Sediment s2_kivu2a2 | ecosystem: Environmental > Aquatic > Freshwater > Lake > Sediment | place: Rwanda: Western Province, Lake... | reverse complement strand
GGCCGGCCCGGGCGCTACCGCAACGCCCTCAACTACGGCGGGCCCCGCGGCTCGCCGACGCTCGTCGAGTCCCTGCGCCGCTTCATCCTCGACAACGCCATCGGCTGCCTCACGCCCGAGGCCCTCGACCGCCGCCAGATCATCGTCGGCCCCAGCGGCGCCACCAGCCTCCTCGAAGGCATCGCCGCCGTCGCGCGCCCCGGCATCGTGATCACCGCCGACCCGATGTACTACATCTACTGCGACGTCCTCGAGCGGCGCGGCTTCCGCATCCTGGCCGTGCCCGAGGATGCCGGCGGCATCAGCGTCGACGCCCTCGATCCCGCCCTCGCCGGCCTCGGCGACGCCCGCCGCGACATCAGCTTCATATACGTCGCCACCGTCGGCAACCCCACCTGCACGATCCTGTCGAACCAACGCCGGCGGCAGCTCGTCGACGCCACGCAGCGCCTCTCCGCAAGCCTCGGCCGGACCGTGCCCCTCATGCTCGACACCGCCTACGAGAGCCTCGTGCACGATCCGGCAGCCGAGCGGCCGCAATCGGCCCTGCTGCACGACCCCGCGGGCATCGTCCACGAGGTCGGCACGCTCTCGAAGATCCTCGCCCCCGCACTCCGCATCGGCTACATGATCGCGGCAGACTCGCCCCTCGTGCGGGCCCTCGTGCAGCACACCGGCGACGTCGGCTTCAGCGCGCCGCTGATCCTCCAGGAGATGGCCGGCTGGCTGCTCGACAACCACGCCGCCGGCCAGATCGAGAAGGTGAACCGCGGCTACCGCGAGAAAGCCGTCAGCGTCAGGGCGTGGATCGACGAACTCCTGGGCGAGCACATCGAGGAGTGCCGCGGCGGCCGGGCGGGGTTCTACTTCTACCTCACCTTCCGCCGCATCGAGACGAGCGAGGGATCGCGGTTCTTCCGCTGCCTCGCCCGCACCACCGGCGACGCCGCCATCGACGGACCCGCCGGCTCGCCGGCCCCGCGGGTCGCCTACATCCCGGGCCAGTTCTGCGTGCACCGCACCGGCAGCCTCGCCGAGGTGGGGCGGCGGCAGTTGCGGCTGTCGTACGGCTTCGAGGAACTCCCCCGCATCCGGCAGGCTCTCGAGCTGATGCGCGATGCCGCCGCGTGGGCGTCGAGATGATGGGCCTCGAAGACCGCTCCGATCGGCCGCTCAGGCCGCGGGCCCGACAGGTTCGACTGGCGGGCGCGATTCCTCGGGCCGCGCTGCCGGCTCCGCAGCCTGCGGCGGAGTGCAGCCGACCAGTGTCGCGGCCAGCACCGCGGCGGCCAGAACGGCGAGAAGCAAGCGTCTCATCATCGACCTCCGTTCCTCTCCTCCCGCATCAGCAACGGCCGGAAACGGGGCGCTGTTTGCTGGAAAACGCATTGGAATCGCCACTCGTGGCATGGACATACAGGGCACTCGACTGCGATTCCGGGCGCGCCCGCCAGATGCTCAAGGAGCTCATGCCGATCCTCGCTGGGCCGAACAAGGAACTGTTTCTCGTGCAGAGATCATTCAGGAGGATCGGTAACCTGCTGATGGTGAACCCGATGCGGCTGTGCTTCGCGCTGGACGATCAGGCGCCAGCGCAATCTGCGGCGCGATCTACCGGTGGCGCGCGATCAACAAGTGCACCGGCCGCCGCTGCGACGAACTCCAGAAGTGGCGCCCCCGCCGGAACTACTTCCGCGAGTCCTACGAGCGTGGATTGAAGGGCCTGATGCGAATCGAGGCTGCGGATCACAGCGGCCACCGGAATCGGACGTGGTACTCTCCTTCATCTCACGCGAGGATGACATCCTGCAGACCAGCACGTTGAGCAGGGTCGTTCGGGTCGCGGAAGCGTTCCTCCCGCTTGCGCCGATCAGCACCCACCACCTCTGCCATGAAACCGGCAATGAACCAATCAGCCGAACGCCTGCAACTCTGTTGAGAACGCACGGCCGATGGCAGGCGGCGGATGCAGGTGAAGGTCGGCGACCAAACGACGTTCCACGTCGAGTTCGAGCATAACGCCCGCGTGATGCATTGCATGTCAACTTTTTTCCGGGCCACGTCCACTGAACCATTGACAAGACGGTCGCAGATCGGTAGAATGCAATCAGCGGGGGAAAGAGAAGCGAGCTCTGCTGGAGAGCGGACTCGCGGCGACCGCAGTGGTCGCAGGATTAACCGGCCGGGTTGCGGCGGGCATCCGTAAGGGGGAGTTGCATCAACTGGTTCCCCCAGCCTTCTCACTATGCCCGAGAAAGATGCTCAGAGCTTCCCCCATGCCTTCATAGACTCCGACTTGCCGCAGGCAAGTCGCTCTCTTACGGGGCAATCTGTCCAATTCAGCCTGAACCAGTCAAGGAGAATAACCATGGTTGGAACGAGTGCAGGCATGCGGGCGCTGCCAAAGTACGTCATGATATGTGCGCTCAGCGCCTTTACGGCGTTCGTTGTCTCGAACGTGCATGGCGAGAGTTCGCTTGCCCGTGACATCGAGCAGCTTACGGGGGCCCATACCAAGCTGGTTTGGATCCATCACGGCCAACAGCAGGAACTGACCGTTCATGACTCACGGGATGGTGTCTCAAGGATTCTTCACAAAGGCTTCCCTGGTTATGGTCAGCCTTGGATCTCCGCGGATGGTGAGTCCGTGGTCTTCGCCGAAGAGGGCACGGAGGCGGTGTTTACTGTTCGTTGGGATGGAACCGGCCTGCGTCGGCTCACGGATGGCCGCCTCTACTGCCTGTGGCAGGATCGACGGCAGGGACATACCTGGGTTTACCTCGGGCGGCACGATCCCCAGGATTCCCAGCGCTGCCTTATCTTCCGGCAGCGACTGGACGAGCCTTCAGACCTTCAGAGCGTAACCAGCTTGGAGCTCTGGACTTCTGAACTGGCCCTCTCCGGCGACGGGCGCTATGCCGGGATCCGCGTCCACGACGGCATGCGTGCGGATGATTCCTTTGCCGTCGTTGTGAAGACGAAGGACTTTGGGACGAACGGTTCCATCCGGGTGTCCATGGATCGATCGGCGGCTTTTTGCGTGACGCCCGACGCGTGGTCCGTTGATCGGGCGGAGGCATTCGACGTGGCACCCGACAGCGGGTGGCGCCTGTTCTACAAGAAGGGCGCAGAGTACCACGCCGGCTCGGATGTGGACCAAGGTCTTCGCGTCGTTGATCATTGGGGTGCCACTCCGCGTGTCGTCACAATCAAGAGCCTGCCGGGAATTGCAGACGATCTCCGACTGTGCTATCCTCGCTGGAGCAATGATCCCCGCTTCCTGACGATCGGCGGCTTTACGGGCGCCGACCTCGGCCCCCTTGAAGTGTATCTGGGGCGATTCACCCCGGACTCTGCCGAGACCGAGGGCTGGGTTCGCGTCACGCAGAACGCGGAAGCTGACACCGGCGCCTATGCATGGGTGGATCCCGGGGTGGGGCGGTACGAGGGTGAAGCGCCCTTCCGCGTAACACTTCCCGGCTATCGTCTCCCGGGCGACGGATGGGGTGTCGAGTTCGGCGACGGAGTCCCAACCAACACCAAGGGATACTCCCACGTCTTCGCCAAGACGGGAGTCTATCGGGTTACGGCCACGAACAAGGATCGGAAGCGTTTCGGCGACGTGATCGTCCATTCGCCGGCGCCTCCCGTGCTGCGTAGAGCGGACCTGATCAGCGACAAACAGTTGGACCTGGTATTTGACGAACCTGTTCAATTGAACAACCCGTCTCTGCGCCTTGGGTCCGGGGCGAAGGTGATTGATCAGGTGCTTCACGAGAGCCAGAAACGGGTCACGCTGATGCTGGATAAACGCCCGAAGCAAGAGGATACGCTGCTGGTTGAGGGTCTCTCCGACCGGGCGCAACAGTCCCATCCCCTGGCCGGGAAAGTTGACTTGAGACTGCCCGCGTGGCCCAGGGGGCGCGATGATCTCGTCTTGTCGTGGGAAGCGCTCGGGCGGCAGTACTTCCGCGACGCGGACACCGGCCGCTTTCGACCGTTCTCCCTGGACGCTCGGAACCAGGCTCATCTGCAGGAAGACGGGCGGATGCATTTTCTGTCGGGCGTTCTGGAGGCACACGTCCCCTATCGGGATCTGCACGAGCCCTTCATACAACGGCAGGCGATGGCACTGGAACTCGTATTCCAGTCGAGCCGGTTGGCGCAGGGACAGCGCTCGATGCCTGCGCTGCTGGTGAACTTCGGGAATACGATCGGCAACTCCGCCTTCTGGCTTGGACAGGTCAATGATCAGCTCGCCTTCTTCATTCAGACGGCAGAACGCAAGAGCCTGTTGGCCGATTACAATGGCGCCATTGCCGCCATCAGCGACGCGGAAACGAACAAGCCACAGGCACAAGCCATGAGTGCCACGGACCTTGACACGCGCGATTGGCCGGAGATGGATCTCCCCGGCAATTGGGAAGCAGGGGGCCTGAAAGACGTCGATGGACTGGTGTGGTTCCGCAAAGAAGTGAACATCCCTGACGGATGGGCCGGCCAGGATGTGGTGTTGCACCTGGGGCCGGTGGATGAGATCGACACGACCTTCTTCAATGGAGTCGAGGTCGGCGGCATGGGGAGCTATGCGAACCACGTCGTGCAGTTCTGGAACATTCTGCGCGTGTATCCGATTCCCGGCGCCCTGGTGAAACCGGGACGAGCCGTGATTACCGTTCGCGCCATTGATACGTTTGGGGAGGGCGGATTGTGGGGCGCGGGGGCGGAGAAGATGCGTCTGGAACGAAAGGCAGCGAAGGGGACAGAACCGGAGACGATTGCCCTCCGCGGCAAGTGGCAGTATCGTCTCGGCAAGGCGATCCCCCCCGATCCGAGGTGGTGGTATCCCACTCCCCCGCCGATAGAGCCGGGCGAGCTCCTTTGCCCGTTGCCTGATACCGGCCCGCATCACCTCATCGTCACCTACAGGCCGGGGCAACTGGTCTGCTACCTGGACGGACGCAAAGTACACGAATCCAAAACGTTCACGGGAGAACTGGGCAACTGGGATCCGGGGTTCTTGACCTTCGGCAACTTCGAGGTCACTGAGCGTACAAACTGGAACTTCATCGAGAGCGCTTCCTGGCAGGGGGGGATCAGCGCGGCGGCGCTGTACAGCCGGTTTGTCGAGGAGCGTGAGGCGAAGAGCAGCTTCGACTATTTCCGTCCGGGCATGAAGAAGGAGAAGGATCTCCCTTCGGCGGAGGTCGAGGCAGAGCTGCTTGCCGCGTCCCGCATGCCAGGCGGTGCGGCGATCGCTCCCTACACACAGGCACTCATTGCGCATGAATACCGGGTTCTCTCAATCCGGAAAGACGAACTGGCCGGCGTCAAACCCGGTGCGGTCATCCGCGTATTCCACGTGGGTCGGATATACGCCTGGGGCAGCAGGACAACGGCCTGGGCAGAGGCGAAGAAGGGGGAAGTGTATCGGCTGGCTCTGCAGCGATTGGCCGATCATCCCGAAGTGAAGGGGTACTACTTCATGGCCGACGATTCACCTCAGTCGCAAGCCATGGTCTACTACGATGCGGGCGGATACCCCGAACGTGTGACCATTGACCAGTGACAAAGGATGAAAACCTGCCCATGAACAAAATCAGTCTACAGAACACGGCGCAGGGGAGAATGGGCTTTGCCGATCTCGGCGAACCGATGGCAGTCGGCCCTGCCGAGATGGTGATCGCCACGGAGTACACCGGCATCACCAACGGCACCGAGCGGGGGTGGATAACGTGCGATCGCGGTGCGAGCGGCTATCCAAGCCGCGTTGGCTATCAGCATGTTGGGAGGATCCGCGCGGCTGGTGAAAAGGTAACCGGGTACAAGGTCGGCGATACGGTCTTCTACGGGCAGTTCGTCGGCCATAACGGTTGGAATATCGTCGATGTGGCAGCAGCCGATGCGAAGGCTTACTGGACGCACAACTGCGTGGTCCTGCCGCCCGGGCTGGACGCGAAGTATTGTGCGCTCCTCGGCGTGGCGGGGGTCGGCATGCGGGCAGCCAGGCGCTTCCGTGTCGGCCCTGCACAGAACGTGTGGGTGGCCGGGGCGGGCCCTATCGGGCAGTTTGCCGCCCAATCTGCCCGCGCCCTTGGCGCGCGGGTGACAGTTTCCGACGTTCAGGAAAGGCGGCTTGCGGCGGCGGCGAAATGCGGCGCGGAACGCGTGCTCCTCGCCACAGACGATGGTTTCTGGGCGGCACTCAAGAGCGAAGGAACCTACGACTGCATCATTGATGCCTGCGGGGTCGAATCCCTCCTGTTCGACATCCATCAGCACGGGCTGATCCGGCACGGATCGGTCATCGGCCTGGTGGCGGGTCGCCCGAATACGTCCTTCCCGTGGGGAATGCTGCACCTCACCGAGGCCTCCATCGAGGTCTCGGCTCACTTCAGCATTGATGACCTCCAGGTCGTGCTGCACTTCCTGAGCAGGGGCGTTATGCGTATTGAGCCCGTCGTTTCCCACGTGATACCGGTCGCGGAGGCACTGGGAATCTATGCGACGCTGCGGGACAAGCCGGATTCCCTGCTTGGCGTGATCATCGACTGGACGAAGACGGCGGCGTAGGCTGAAAACCAATATGAGGACAATGCTATGCTGAAGCATCTCTCTCTCCTTTGCGGCTGTCTCCTGTTCCCGATTCTCGTGACGGCTGAGCCAGCCGCGATGCAACCGGCAGACGACCTGGCAAAGTTCACCGGGGCGCGGACCAAGGTCGTCTGGACTCGGAGCACAGCGTGGACGGGCGAGGACATCTACTTCCAGCCCAAGGCCGACCTCATGTGCATCGACACGGCCGAAGGGAAGGAACGTGTGCTGCTACAGGGTGAAGTTGCTGCAAGCGACGGCGCGGGCGGGAAGCAGGAACGGGCGGGGCGGGGCTGCCACTACCGCCCGAGCATCACGCCGGATGGCAACGCGGTAGTCTACAACGAGATGACCTCGAACCAGGTCGACACCAGCCTGATACGTGTGGTTGACTGGGACGGGAAGAACGATCTCGAACTCGGCGAGGGCTTCGCGCTCTGCACCTGGCGCGATCCTCAGAGCCTGGCGACGTGGGTGTATGCGGCGGAGAACTGCACCGGCATGAACTTCAACCACGGCATGGGCAAGGGAACGCTGATCCGGTTCAGACTCGACGACCCGAAGGTGCGGGAGAGGGTGTTCAGTCGGGCGCCGGTGAACACGGCTCCGTTCTCGGTGTCGGCGGATGGCACGCACGCCGGAGGCGGTTTCCCCTGGTCCAACATGGGCGTCGCGGTGCTGCCTGACCACGGCTGGCAGTGGTATGGCAGTGGCTACGGCGGGAATCTCGCGCCGGACAACAGCTACCGGTTCATGCATATCGGCTTCCCGCACACGCTGCAGCAGGAAATCAACACCGACGGCGTGAACATGTACGACGACGGCGGCATCAACCGGCGAGCGATCCGGTTCGACAAGGGGGGCGCCCGCGTGGCACGCTGGAGCAACGATGCTCGCTTTTTCACCGTGTACTCCGGGCAGGCGATCTGGCTCGGGCGGTTCAACGAGCGTTTCGATGCCGTGGAGGCGTGGGCCAAGGTGAACGGCCAGAACGGCCCCTTGCTCGACCCGCACGCGTGGGTCGATCCGGGCCTGGGACGGTTCACCGGCGAGGCGCCGCTCACGGTGGCGTTTCTCCCGCCTGCGGCCGGCGGCGAGTGGGCGTGGGACTACGGCGATGGGACAAAGGACAAGGCCACCCGCGGCAAGCATCAGTACACCAAACCCGGAACCTACGCCGTGGCCGCACGCAACGGCGACACTACCATCACGGGATTCGTGCGGGTCGAAGCGCACGTGCCTCCGGCAGTCGTGTCGACTGCCCAGGTTGATGCCACACACCTGTGGATCGCCTTCAACAAGCGCGTGAAGCTGGACGGAGCGAAAATCGAGGTAACGGGCGGACCGGCAGTGAAGTCCGCCGCACTGAACGCCGAGGCGTCCGAACTGGTGATCACCCTGGCTGCACCACTTGAGAAGGACGCGACGGTATTGCTGGCGGGCGTGACGGACGTGACTGAAGCATCGCAGCCGCTGGCCCGGCCAATGGCGACGGTGGCCCACCGGGCGTGGCCGGTGAACCCGGACCGCCTCTGCTACCGGTTCGCGAACAGCCGCGTGCCGAACGTGTTCTGGAAAACGGATTCGGTGCCTTTCGACTGCACGCCGGCGCCGTCGGCGCAGCGGGTGGAATTGCAGCCCTGCGGGAATGTGGGTTTCGACCGCTACGGCGTGATGGTGTGCGCGGGCGGATGGTTCGCCAATGTGGTGGCGCGCTATTACACCCTGTGGTGGGCGGTGGCGCAGGCCCGGGAGCTGACCATCGAGGCGACGGTGCAGGCGGCCGATCTCAAGCAGGGGATCCCGGGCAAGCCGGCTCAGCTCCTGACATTCCAGGGGCCGCTTGCCCTGACACAGGAGGGGGCGACGCTGCGGCTGTTCTTCCGCACCAAAGCGACCGCGCCGGACGCGAATGGCAAGATGCCGCCGGCGGCGGACCACGACGTGGTGCTGGGCGATCTGCCCGACACCAAGCCGCACCACTTGATGGTGAGTTACAAGCCCGGGCAGTTGGCCTGTTACCTGGATGGGAAAGTGCTGTCGAAGACAGACACGATCACCGGCGAGCTGGAGCGGCAGCAGATCGATGTGAACTGGACCATCCCGAGCAACGGCCTGCAGTACTTTTCACTGGGTTGCGCGCCATGGCGCGGCCGATTGGAGAACGTGGCCCTCTATGCCCGGTTCATCGAGGCAGGCGAGGCGGCGCAGAACGCGCAAGTGTGCCTGAAGGCGGTTGCTGCCCGTCCTGCGGTCACGCCGGCGGTGGTGGAGGCCACGCTGTCATCGGTGTCGAAGATGCAGCAGATCGATGCCTTGAGCGCCTGCCCGGGCGCGCTCATCATCCACGAGTACACCGTGGACAAGGTCGTGAGCGGAACGTGCGCGGCGAGGACGATCCGGGTCGTCCACTGGGGCTGGCGCCGCTACTGGGATGCCAACGGGCCTGAGCCGCTGCGCCCGCTGCCGATCACTTCCATGCCGCCGCAGACGAGGATCACTCTGGCCCTGGACCCCAGGGACGCCCATCCCGAGCTGGCAGGGGTGCTCACGATCGACACGCTGCCGCCGGCGCCGAACGTGCCGCTGTTCGTGGAGAACGAACTGGCCGGGCTGACCGCCGCGCCCGAACGCTTCTCCGCACTGCTCGACCTGCTCGGGATCAAGCCCCAAGTGCCACCCGGCACACCGACCGAGAACACCGGCATTCGCTCGCTCCCGGCAGGAAAGGTCACGATCGACGGCAAGCTCGGTGACTGGGACCTCAGCGGCGGCATCTTCGTCTGCAAGAATGTGGAGCAGCAACGCGACAGGCAGTCAGCTTGGATTCACCTGATGCACGACGACAAGAACCTCTACGTGCTGGCCCGGTGGTGCGACCAGACGCCTATGAATAATCCCAAGGACACACGCAAGGATGGCGACGGCTTCAACGGCGACAGCCTGCAGTTGCGGCTCCTCGCCGACCCGAACACTCCCCAGGAGCGCTGCGTGCATCTGACCTGTTGGCACGGGCAAGACGGCGGCGACATGGTTGAGATCGTGTATGGCAGGAAATTCGACCGGGCCTGCTCGAAGGAAGAGCGTGAGCTGGACCCCACATCGCAGGCGCTTGCCCTGAGCGCGGACGGGAAAGGTTATATCCAGGAGATTGCGATTCCGTGGGCGCTGCTGACGGCGGACGGCAAGCGGCCCGCCTCGGCGTCGGCCATGCTGGTGCTCAATTACACAGACTATGGTGGCCGCACGGATATCTGCGATCTCTTGACGGCAGGCAGCGTGTCGGCGGGGATCGTCACGTACAATGCCCCCGACAAATGGGGGAAGCTGACGTTTGAGGCCACGCGGCCGGTGGCGCCGCAAGCGGCGCGCCTCGCCGACGGGCGGACGTTCCCTGTCACCGCCGGGGCTGATGGCCTTAGGGTGGATTGGGGAGGTCTGTCAAAGTAGCGTGAAAGCGTGTGAGGCGACAGAGGCGGCAGACGATGAGCTTGTCGATGCCGCCGCTCCGGACGCTCTGCAAGAGCCGTTGAAGCGCCGGGCGATCCTTGGTTACGCCGGCGACGTCGACGTCGTCGAAGCGGTCGCCGGGCGAAAGATCAAGCTTGGTGGTGCGCGTGGGTGCACTCTTGTTGTGTGACGGCCCACGGCGACCTCGGCCTTGCCTCTGGCGCGCCGCTTGGCGGAATGTGATGTCTCTACTGTGCATGTGATCGGCGGACGTTCGGCCCGAGCGGTCTTGGAGTGGTCGCTGAATCCGAGAGTGTACTAAACGGAGATAGAGTTTTGGGGGAGGTTCTCCTGGCTACGGTGCAATGCCAGGGCATCGCCTAAAGTGATTGCCCGCTTGCAATTGGGAAGCTTGACAACCTCCAGCCGCAGGGCCTGCAGGTGGGTGTGGGCGAGCAAGGCAAGGTGCCACATGTGCTCGATTGCCTTGATGCTTCGCACCTGATACTGGTCGAAGTGCAGGAAGTCCTTCAGCTCTTTGAAAACGTCCTCGATCCTCCACCGGCGGATGTCAAACGAGGCGATGCGGAACGCAAATGGTCCTCTTGCTGAGTGCCGACGGCGAGAACCGCCCCCAATCTACAATTCCCCCTCATCGCCGGTATGTGGTTCTTCAGCGACAGCACCCTATGGACCGTGGGAAGGATGATCGTTCGTCCGCCTTTGGCCTTGTCGGGCGCGGGGCCGGGCTGCGCCGCGGTGAGGCGCGGCTGCGCTTGGCTCGGAGGCTGTCGAGTTCGAGCCTTCTTGCCAGTCGGGGTGACGGCAGTTACAAGGTCGTTGCGGATTTCCTCGCGGCCCGGCTGGCATTACAATTTGTGGTAACCTTGTACGTGCTTTGCCCCGCCGGTTACGCTATCCTGTCGCGGGTCTTTGGCGTGCCTCTTTCGGCGCCGTTTTCCATTTGCATTGCCGAGGCCAAGCGCTATCATTTGTCGGAGCGACGGATGGCGCCATGAAAGATTGTCCTGCCATGGAGCATTTCTATGAATCGGCTGGAAATCAACGAAACGCGGTATGAGCAGTATGATGTTGCGATCATCGGCGGTGGTATGGCTGGGATTGCGGCGGCGATTGCGGCGGGGAGGGCCGGTGCGAAGACGATCCTCGTCGACAAGGCCGGCTGGCTCGGCGGGATGGGCATCACCGGTGCCACCGGCCTGCACAGCTTCTTCAACATCTTCGGCGCCCACCCTGGTGCCGAGCGCAAGCGGGTGGTCGCCGGCATCGCACAGGAGCTTGTTGACCGAGTGCAAGAGCTCGGTGGGGGTGTGGGCCACGTGCTGATGGAGCGCGGGGGCGATTTCATCAGCATGCTTACGCCAGTCGAGCCGGAGGCGTTCAAGCTCGCCGCAGTGCAGTTGTGCCGCGAGGCGGGCGTGCGGCTGCTTTTCCACACGACGCTCGACGAGGTCCGCTCGACTGACGGAAGTGTTGAGGGCGTCGTGGTCTGGAACAAGGCCGGGCGCAGCGTGATCCGCGCGAAGCAATACGTGGATTGCACCGGTGACGGCGATCTTGCCGCGTACGCGGGCGCGGCATTCGAGCGCTACAAGCCAGGCGATCGCGGTGCCTACGCCGCAGGCTTTACCTTCCGGCTCTGCAACGTCGACCTCGCGGCGATGGAGGCGGACCTCGAGCGCCGCGGGATGGTCACGCAGATCGCCCACGCCGTCAAGCCCGGGATGGACCGGCCCGATCTCGTGAGGCTCGGCATCCACATGGGCAAACTCCGCCAGGCCGGCGCCCCCAACGCCCCGGAGTATTTCCTGTCGTCGTCCCTGAGGCCGCGCGAACTGACCTACTGCAACTGCATCAACTACGGCCCGAACGACGGACTCGATCCGGATGCCCTCAGCAATGCGGAGATGGAGCTCCGGGCGAAGATGTTCGACGCGGCCGACATCTTCCGCCGGCACGTTGACGGCTGCGAGCAGTGCTATCCGGCGGGGCCTGCACCCTCGGCGGGGCAGCGACGCGGGCGGGCGATCCACTGCGAATACGAGCTGTCGCAGGATGACTGCACCGAAGGCCGACGGTTCGGCGACGAGATCGCGATCTTCAGCTTCATCGACAACGGCGAGTACTTGGTGCGCGACGCCGGCTGCTATGGCATCCCCTATCGCGCACTGATCCCGAAGGGCCTGCACAACGTGCTGATCGCGGGCCGCATGATGACGGTGGACCTTATCGCACACAACAGCACGCGCAACACCGTCTGCTGCCTGATCTGCGGGCAGGCGGCAGGCACCGCGGCGGCAATGGCGGCGCGGGCCGGCAAGCAGCCGCGGGACGTCGCCGCGGACGAATTGCGCGAGCGGCTGCGGCAGGACGGCGTGCTCCTTGAGCCGAAGCTCGATCCCCTCCGGGGGTAACCAATGCAGAACATGACTGGAATGGACGTTGTGGTGTGCGGCGGCGGACCGGCCGGAATCGGCGCGGCGCTCGCATCCGCCAGGGCCGGCGCGAAAACGCTGCTCATCGAGCGGCACGCCTTCTGCGGCGGAGTGGGCGCCTGGGGCCTCGGCATGCCGATCAACCAGATGCGGCCCGACAACCGCCCTCGCGGAGCCGTTCACGAGCTGGTCATCCAGAGCCTGCTGAAATACGGGGACGATGCCGCCCGCGTGGTGGGGCACGCGGTTGTCTGCAACGTCAGTCGGCTGCACGTACCGCTTCCATTGCCGCGTGGCGGACGCGATCGTCGAAAACAACCGCGTGCAGGGTGTGGTTGCGGCCACGAAGCAAGGATTGACGCGGATCGCCGCGAAGTGGTCGTGGATACCACGGGCGACGCGGACGTGGCGTTCTACTCCGGCACCGGCACGGTGAAGGGGCGGGACGCAGACGGCTTTTTCGCCGATGACGCTTTTGCTGATGATCACGAACGTGGACGTTGACGCGGCGCGGGAGCTTGGCTGGGAACGGTCTGGTGCCGTGCGACCACTGCGGCAACGGCTGGCAGCATCAGCCAGGCACCACCGAGGACGGCATGGAACGCAGAAGCTGATTGCCACGGCGATCATCGGGGCTGGCGCCGGTCACGTTCAGTCCCGCCGCCGAAGCCGTGATCGGCAGCCGCAAGACCAAGGTGCAGAGCTGGTACCTTGATATGAACATGCTCCGGCAATACTGGGGCACCGAGCGGCTCTACCATCATACCGCCCCAATCAACATGATCTACGGCCTCCACGAGGCGCTTCGCATCGTGCTGGAGGAAAAGCTGGGGCCAAGATGGGAACGCCACGCAGCCCAGCATCGTGCGCTCAAGGCCGGGCTGGAGGCGATGGGCATCCGCTACCTGGCAGACCCCGCGCATCAGCTTCCCATGCTCAACGCGGTGGCGGCGCCGGATGGCTTGGACGAGGGCGTGGTGCGCAAGCGCCTGCTCGCGGAACACGCGATCGAGATCGGCGGGGGCCTCGGAGCGTTCAAGGGCAAGGCTTGGCGGATCGGCCTGATGGGCGAGAGCGCCACGCCCCGCCACGTGGGCGCTATTCTCGCCGCGCTCCGCTGCGTCCTTTCCTGAACCAGCCGTTGAAGGCTGCGCTGCAG
>Ga0172363_10003003_pt1 | contig 13665 bp, 2 predicted proteins | sample LakKivs2_kivu2a2_FD_114541 | JGI IMG/M metagenome (GOLD analysis project Ga0172363, IMG submission 114541) | Sediment microbial communities from Lake Kivu, Rwanda - Sediment s2_kivu2a2 | ecosystem: Environmental > Aquatic > Freshwater > Lake > Sediment | place: Rwanda: Western Province, Lake... | reverse complement strand
TAGTAGTGTTAATTCTAGCACGAGCAGCTCTGAAAATATTAACTGGGATATTTGCGATAATATTATTGGAGAATGGAGGATGGACGATAATGTGGCAAGTCCATTTGTTTTGGTTCGACCCAATAATCTTTTGTTAACCGGCAGATTTACGAATACCGGAGGAGATGTAAATACTCAAGATAGAAGTTTAGTGGGAAAATTAAATCGAGCACTAAGAATAGATAGTTCTGTAACCGATGTCATAACAACTCTTAATAATACGACATTGAATTTTACAGATGGTATTAATGATTTACCATTTTCAGTTTCTTTATGGATATATTGTTTAAATGTTTCTCCAACTAAAATAATAATAAATAAAAATACCGTATGGGATCTGGCATTTCGTGTTAGTAATGGGAAATTATATTTTTATATTAGAAATGGCGGGAATAATATTTACAAAAGAAGTTTTAATGCAATGGTTAATATTAATGAATGGACACATTTAATCATAACATATAATGGAAATCAATTGTCTTCCGGCATACATATTTATAGAAATTGCGCGTTAATTGACGAGATTGGTGGAACTACTGGAGTTTATAATGGAATGTCGAATACAGATTCTTATTTTAGAATATCGGATACTGTTTCTAAGTTTAATGGATATATCGATCAACTTGTTGTTTTCGATAAAGAATTAAGTCAAATAGAAATAGAAGCTCTTTATAATGTAGGAAGAGGAACAATTGATTGTCTGGGCGAATATTGGCATACGAGTAGTTCAACAAGTTCTAGCAGTTCAGAAAGCAGCTCGAGTAGTCCATAAAAATTATGAGCACGATAATTATAAATGGCGTAAAAGTATATTCGGCGGATGTTTCAAATATTCGTTCTATATCTTTTAAATATTTGGGCCACAAAGTATATTCGGCGCAAAAAATACAAAAAATGTTTGGCGTTTTTGTTTCCCAGCCGCTTATAGGAGAAGATACTTTTATAAGTTGGAAAGAATTGTCTTGGAATGCACAAAAATTTGTTGGGACAGATATTTATGTTTATATTAAATCATCATCTACACAAAACGGATTGATAACTGCTAATTGGATTGGTCCTTATTTAAATTCAACCAATGATATTTCTGATGTCAAGGGTAAATATTTGCAGTTTATGATTATATTGGCGAACGATGGAACATCTAATAAAAATTATCAAAATATTAATGTGGCTGCAAGTCCTATATTTCATAGTATTGAATTAACATACTTGTCGTCATCTTCGTCTGTAAAGTTTTATAGTTCTACATTTAATTTAGGTTTTGTTCCTAAACATGTATTACTAACCTATAATGGAAGTATTCCTGTTGATGCTGTTGTCCAATTTGCAATTTCTGGTTTTGATTCTATTGATCCAAATGATTATCAATATATCGATCCAAATAAGATTGAAGAAATGTCGGATTTATCTTTATTATCTACACAAATTAAATTAATGATTGAAATGATTGGAAGCTCATCAATTCCTATTATTATTCACGAAGTGGCTTTAATGTTTTCTGGAGAAGGGCAAATTCCGGTCAATGATATGTCTAGCTCTTCTAGTTTCAGTAGTTTTTCGACATCAAGTTTTTCAAGTAGTTCGAGTAGTTCAACAAGCAGTTCGACTAGTAGTTCAACAAGCAGTTCGACTAGTAGTTCAACAAGCAGTTCGACTAGTAGTTCAACAAGTTCCAGCAGTTCCGGATGTATTACCTCATTAAGCGTTTATTTATCGTCCGGACTAGATTATACTTCTGGCAATTTCCTTAAATTATATGTAGATGGAATTGAAAAATATATTCAATTATATTCTGCTTCCGACGATCTCTCTCCGTTCTTACCTTTAACTATTGCCACTCCTATCAGTTTTTACGGAAAATTATTTGACGATAGCATGTCTTATACAAACAGCAGCAATTATCTATTAATAAATATTGATTCGTCTCCTTTGTTATCCGGTTTATATACAACTTCTGATCCATTTGATCCTTGTTCCGGAGATAAATTACAGATTATTATGACATCTACTGTTGAACCTTCATCAGAAACATATACATCAACCAATGAATATTTGTTAATGGAGCTGAATTCGTCTTATTATTTTGTTCCATTATATGAAAAAACATCTTCTAGTTCGAGTAGTAGTTCAAGTAGTCCATAAAATTTTGAACAGTAGGATAAATTATTTGTGTTTATGAATAATATTATGGAAATAGAAGACCATTATCCGATTTCATTCTAAAAATGCCATCTAAATCTCCATATTTTCAATTAGAATATTTTAAACAGGGATCGTATTATAGCTCTGCTTCGGATTTAAGACGATTTGTTACCTTAGACTATAATATGGACTCTTATATTGGGGTTATAGGTGTTGGGATTATTAGCGGATGGACAATAGAAGAAATAAGCGGACTTATAGTTAAAATATTGCCAGGAAAAGGAATTATTAATGGATATTTTGCGGAAAGTCCTTATACTGTTAAACAAAGATCGGCTATGGTTGCCGGAGATAGAGAAATAGAAGTTCTTAATGAAAACGATATAACAGAATTGCCGTTGACACCTATCCAAAGAGCTGTTTATGTTTCAATTATTCAATTATATAATCCATCCTTTAATCCGGTTGGTCCTATAGAAAATTCTTATGTAAAAGTTGTTGTTCCTTATCAAATATCTCTTTCGAACAATACAGATACTTATATTTATGCTAGAAGGCCGAATAGTGCAACTCCTTATCCTTTATTGTCTGATTATCCTCCGGCAGCAGGAAATCCGCCGGTTCGATCAAATTATAGTACTTATGACGCTTATTTAGTTGCTTTAAATGTTTATAATGCAAAATTAACTGCGATTCATAATTATCAATGGTATACAAATCCGGCCAATCATTTTACAGCCGTTGAATTTATTACATCTGGATCATTCATTAATACATCGAATATGATTCTTTTGGGAAGAGTCGTTACAAGGAGTCTTTCGGTTTCTAAAATAGATATTTCTCAGGTTAACAATCTTGCCAATTTTGAATCTCAGATTAAGCAGTTTGCTACAGAATTCCTTGTTGAACATAAACATGGCGGCAATCTTCCTTTTGATCCTCCTAAAGTTAGATTGGAAACAGATATTCGAGATACCGTTTTATATAATTATGATAGTGGTAGTGGTCAGACAATTTATAATGTTTTGGATAGAAAAGAAACTACTATTACATTGGGTCATAAACATACTTATCAAATTGACTCTGACGGCGACGGGCAAACCATGGAACAAATTGGATCTACAAATTCGCATATTCATAAAATTTCTTCTTTTGTTGTTGGAACGTCAGAATATACTGTAAATTCAATTGAGTCGCACATACATGTAATTAAAAATCAAAGTAGTGCTGATACATGGAGTTCTTCTAGTCCTTTTGTTATATATGTCAATGATGAAATATTTGGAGACGAAACTACGCCTTATATTCATGCGGATTCTACAAATAAAAAGATTGTTTTTGACAAAGGTGTTAGTGCATCGAATAATAAATATTCTTGTTCATTTACGGTTACTTTATTAAATCCTTTGAGTGAAGATTCAGAAAAAAAGAATTATTCTTATGAAGCAAGAGATGTAAGTATTTATCATTTTATGTTATCTATGATGAATGATTATAATCAAACTTTTGCTCAATATTATTCGGAACAAGCTGTATTAGATTATGGAGCAGAAGGCGTTACCCAAGAAATATTACAATCTACTGGTGGCGAGACTACTGTTTCCAATATTAGAATAATTTATGAGAATTTAAAAAATAGTCCGTTTTTATTTTATTCTTCTGATGGATCTCTTCTTTATGGTTTACAGGATTTACAATTCCAATCTTCGGCGGCACAGGTTTTAATGACTAAAATTGGAGATCATTTTACTTTTACTCCGAATGCAGCAAGAAATATAACAGTTACTTTGGCGGAATTAGGACATATTGATGATGTGCAAATTGAGATATTGGGAAATACAGAAGTTACTGGAAAATTAAAAGCAGAAAATGTTTTATATCTGAATGCCAATAAAATTTTAACTGGAGAATTTATTGTCAGAGTTATTCCCTTTATTAGCCATGCCGGAAGATTACGAGAAGAATGTTTGCCTTTACAATATAGATTAATTAGTAATGATGGAATTCGATATGCAGTGGTTCCTACTATTACAGATGTTTCATTGGGACATTACCATAATTTATTAGTTGATAAAGATGTTACAGGAGTTACGACCGATGTTATGGTTGCGAACGATGTTGTTTATTATGAAAATGACTCCAATAACAATACGCATTTTATATATCATGCACATAATTCTCAAGAAGGATCGATTGGTTCTGCCGAGAGTTCTGGACTTTTAAATTGGCAAAATAATGTTTCGTCTAGTACATTAACATCGTCTTCTCATACGCATAATGTTATATATTCTGTTATAGGTAACGAAAAAACTATTTATGCTATAAAAGAAGATATTGAGGGAAATATTTATGTCGGAACATCGGATGGATTTATCATTATACCTTCTCAACCTGCTTATCAATTTGTAATTAACGGGATATCTATCTATTTGTATGGCAACAACTTATGGACGCTATTAGAAAAAGCAAAAATGCAATATGAGAAAGAAACCGGTAATCCATTTACAATTACTGAATCTGTTTATAAATCTCAAATTGATAATGCAATTCTCGTGTTATTAAAAGATGGCGATTCTGTTCTTCTTACGGGAAGTGTTTATCCAGATCGTCCTATAGATCAAATTATGATTAAAAGAATATCTAGTTTTCTTATGCCGGATTTTAAATATATTGAGACCAAAGATGAGTCGGAAGTTTTGGAAACCGAGACCGTTATAGAAAATATTCCGGCCAATACGACAAACGGAACGTTATCTCAAGTTGTTGTGGAGAGAGATTTTAATGATGTTCCGATATGGTCTATTGAATTAAATACAGTTATCGATGCGGCTCAAAATTATATCAGTCCAAATGTTTTTACGGATGTTTTGGTAACTGGATCGAATATTGTTGCGAAGGCTGTTGGACTAAACAAAACTCCTTATCAAACATGGAATTCAATTGATTTTCCGTTTTTTATTGGTGTTATGAGAAAAACCATTAAAGATCCAGACGGTAATTATTGGGTTTGTACAAATAATGGAATTATGGTTTCTCGATATTATAGTGAGGGAAATAAATTTGAGGTTGTTTCGCTGCCGGCTGGTAATCCTGACATTCAAGATATATTAAATGGAGAAAGAGATGCGATTTATTGCGTTTCATCATATGGAATTTTTAAAACTATTAACGGCGGGAAAAGTTGGAATAAATTATTCGATGTTATAGGCGGAGGTGGGTTTAAACAGTTGGCAAGAGATAGGACGCTGGATAAAACAGATGTTGTGGGTGGTCATTATCACATGTTTGACGTGAATAATGCAGGAGACGGTTTTTTAGGTGAATCTATAGGATCTGGTACAAAGCATGTTCATGTTGTTAAGGCATGGAATGTTTTAAATACCATGGGACATATTCATACTATGGTTGTTACTTTGTATGCGTTAGATAATAGTAAGATTATATGGAAATCTATCGATAACGGATTAACATGGAAAGAATATGGATTATTGCCCGATGGAGAATGCGGAGAGATTTTTGCGGCTTTTGGGAAGTTATTTACAAGTCAATATAATGGATTATATAGTAGTTTAAATGGAAATTCATGGTCGAAAGTGCTAGATAAACGAGCTTATTCTTATGAATGGTCTTATGATATGTCGGAATTATTTATAGGCAGCAATAATCATTTGTATGGAACTTTTGACGGAATCTCTTTTGTTTCTGTATTTTCTTTTAGCGGAATACCGTATGCCATTATAATGTATAACCAGTCAAAACAATATTATGGATATGCTTATAGTAATTTCTCTCAAACTTTTCATTTTAAAAATTTGATTTTAGATTCTGAGGAATTGACATCTTTAGTTGATTTTGAAAAGTGGTATGCTCAGGAGGGAGGATGGGATAATAACATTCCGTATGATGTTTATATCAATTACAAGAGAGTTTTATCTACAAAATATAATGACAATAAGCAAGATATTTATGGACACTATTTTTCCGTAGTTCCGCTAGAAGGCAAGTTAGATTTTAGTGCCAGTACAATAGCTACTAAGTCTATAGACATTTACGATAATGTTATTGAAACATCCAATGCATATGGTTTTACATCTGGCGATACGATTATTGTTATGTCGAATAATAGTTCTTTTCATACTGTTATTGAAAACATAGATGTTAACGATATTATGGTTACTTCTAGAATTACAGAAGAAATGGAATTGCCTGTTTCTATTAAAAAAATTCCTGATTTAGATGGTAGTTCTAATATATTAATGAATATTTATAATAGTTTGTTAAGTAATATAGGAGTTTTAACACATGATCAAATAGAAGATGGATTATCTAATTATAGCGACGGAAGGCCTTATAAATTTAATGATACTTATTTGAGTAATTTACTGCAATTGACTCAGGGAGTGCGATACGTTTATCCAGATATTAATTCTAAATTTATTAACGATATGTTTTATGATTTTCGATATTCGTGGAATCCATTATCTCCTTATAGTATTTATAAATATATTGATGTGGTTACAAGCGAAGCCTACAATCAAAAGGTTTATGATAATAGTTTTGTTGAAAAATTGGCTAAATCGATTAATAAAATTTTAATCGGGTTTGGATCTTTTAGCGGGATTATTTTTGTTGCAACAGATATTGGAATATTTTTTAGCAAATTAACTCCGAGTTATGAGGCAAATTGGTTTTATGTTAAAGATATATCTTTTCCTGTTTATGATTTGATGATTTTTGGAAGTAATTTGTTATTGGCAGCTACAAGCGAGGGAACTTATTATACCGAAGACATGATTCATTGGAATCTTTATACTACTCCTGCTATTTATTATCCATCTTATAGTTTAGGATTAAGATGGTTTGATAAGGCGACTGTTTTGGTTTCTTCTCATACTGCTACATTTACTCCTGGAACTGGAAATACTGGAACAATTACAACTTCATCGACTCTTTACAATCAATTTAAAGTTGGACAAGGAATTAAAGTAACGGGCGCAGGCGAAAAGAATGGTGGTTATATCATTCAGTCTATTGGGAATGCGGGAGCAGGTTTTGGATCAAAAATGGTTGTATCTCCTTCTTTTTCCGGTACAACAGCTACAAAAAGCAATGTTGTTATTACAATGGGTACTTGGTGGGGACAATGGAATGGAGATGTAAATATTTCCAACCCAAGTCTTACAAACACTTTATTGGTTGGTGGACAAGACCATATTTCTTATAATGACGGAGGTGCGGTTGGGTCATGGCATGAATCTTCATTTTCTGATGCATCAAATTTTATTTCTAGAAAATTTTATTCTTTATCTAACGGTAGACTTTTATTGTCTGCAACTGGGACATCGGCAACTAACCTAAAAAATTATTTATTAAAAAGTGACGATATAGGAAAGACGTGGAATGTTTTTAAAAGTTTTTCAGAAATTAAGGGGAATATTTTGTCTTCTTCTATTTCGGATTTTAATCATACAGTTTTAAAAGTTTCATATACACAGCCAAAAGGATTTATTTATGTTAACGGAATTTTAGACCAACAAGATATTGCGGTATTTCCACCAAATTCCAATATTGCATTGTTTAGGGGAAAAGTTATTTGGAATGAAAAAAGAGATTCTATAGATACAATTATGGTTTTTGGAAATACTCTATATTCGTTGGTTGGTTCTCATACGGATTATATATTTACTATTTATCCTTCTAAAATTAATACTATGTATGAAAGCTTGAATGATACTATATTTTTTGGAACCGATAAAGGACTTTATTCAGATGTTAATACGGTTGTTTCGAACAGATATCCAGAGGGAACAATAGCAAATGCTGGTTATAATGGGGTCGTACAAAAAATAGATATTTCTGGAACTATTATTTCTATTGGAACGAATGTTGTGACGGGTAATTCGGTGTTGTCTGTAGAGTCAGATACGGTTATTCGATCTGAAGATTTAATTGGTAAGTTTTTCTATGTAACCGATGCCGATCCGGTTGAAAAATATGACATTGTGGTTAATGATTCTTTGTCTCCGGGAAATGAGTCTCAAATAGAAATTAACACTAAAGGATTATCTTCAACTTATATAGGGAAAAAATTTAGAATTTTAGGATCTTCTTCTAGAATTTATATTAATTTTGATTTACCCGTATATAATAATCAATTTAATAATGGTTCAATGTATATATTTTCTAATGAATATAAGAATCGTGGTAAAAAATATACTGTAGTTTCAAATGGAACTAATTATGTTGATTTAAATACGGCATTAATTCCATCTACAACACTGGTGAATAGAATAGGCGAAAGTATTCCTGTTTCAACCATTTCGGCACTACAGGTTGGACAAAGCGTTCGATTAATTGATTCTAGTAATAAATTAACTTTATGGGTTACTCTGGATAGATATGTAAAAGAAAATTCTCTCAAAGACCTTGTGTTTTCTTTAACGGATTTGCCATCCACCAGATTGGTTACTGATGCGACTATAATTTCTAATTTGAAAAACAGTATAACTATAGATACTAACGGAGTCTTGAATTATTTGGACGGAGACACATTTGTTATAAAAGGAGCAATGTTCGAGCAGGCTGGAGGTTTTAGTCATCTTATTACTTCTACCGAGTCATCGCATTATCATAATGTTGAAACAGTGAATTCAATTGTTAGCGGAGATATTCAGTCTTTTAGTAATGTTGGTTCTTCTTATGTTGACATTGTTGTTACGGATACTGAGAATTTTAATATTCCGATAGTACAATTACAGGGAGACTTGTTTGAAGACGCACAAATTGTTTTTACTACTCCACAGAATATTAATCTTCGATATATTTCTGAAGTAATAAGTCATACTTCAACAAGCATTAAAGTTAGAATTAAATTTTCTTCTTATTGGAATTTTATTAGTTCAGATCCATTTAAGATATCTTCTGGGTGGAGGTGGGAAATTGATGGAACTAATTATGGTTACACGAACGGAATTCAATATGATGATTTTGCTGCATTATTTACAGGTGTAACAGATACGGCACATCGAGGAGATTTAACAATTAAAGTTTTAAACTCCACTGGGATGAATATTGGAGATAAGATTAGAATTCAAGACGATACTTTGTCTTATGAAATTAATTACATACAAAATGTTGTTGATATTAATACAATAACACTTCAAACCTCTTTAGATAGAACATATTTTATATCCAGAAATCCGCAAATAAAGGTTTTAAGAGACACTTTTGCGAATACACATGTGCATCAAATTCGCAATAACGAGGTTCAAAATTTATTAATTGAATCTTATTTGGATAACGGATATTCTTCAGAACATTCTCATAGAGTATTGCCATTGATTTCGGATATTTCTGTTTTATTAAATCAAGATGATGATATTTTGGCATTAGGTTCTAGTAGCATAATATATGGAAGCAATAATAACGGAGAAACATGGACAGAAATTGTCGATTTAAATAATTATCTTGAAGGAACAGATGAGGTTGATGGGGTTTCATCGGCAATTTTAAATCATGGTGACCTGGTTGTTGGAGCTACGAATGGAAATTTATTTGTTCAAACGGAAACTAGCGGAGAAATTATTCCACTAAATAATCCATTATAAGAGATAGAAAATGTCTTCTTCTAGTTCATCTGAGAGCAGTAGTACTTTTTTAAAGTCTTCTAGCTCGTCTGAAAGCAGCAGTACTTTTGCTAAGTCTTCTAGCTCATCTGAAAGCAGTAGTACTTTTGTTAGATCCTCTAGCTCTTCTAGTTCATCAAGTTCTTCTAGCTCCTTTGAATTATGGAACAAATCCAAACCATTTATTTTAGGTATGTCGTCTATTAATGCTGCCGGAGTCTCTAATAGATTGGCACAAACCATATCGTTAAGTGGCGAAACATATAGTATTGGAAAGGTTTTCTATTATTTTTATGGTCCTTTTGGAACAAGTACGGCTTATACGTTGCACATGGAAATTTATACCTGTAACGACTCTGGATATCCACAAAGTCTTTTGGCATTTCAAACCATTCCTGGATCTAATATCGTTGGTAACGGATGGTATTCATTTGATGTTAATATTACAGGAACTATTCCGTCAAATAAATATCTTTCGTTTGTATTTTGGCAAGAGGGCGGAAGTGAAGATAATTATGTTTTGTGGGGGTATTATTATCCTCCTGATACAGTCGGTACTAAGGCATTATTAAGCAATGATGGAGGAACAACATGGCAAATACAATCTGGAATTTTGCGTTCACTTAAAATAATAGGATCATTTAATGCCTATGATTTAATTGATTATCAAATTATAACTCCAGAGGCAGAATCAGATTGTATAACCGGAAATTTAAGTGGGGGAACTAATGACGGAACAAAAATTATTAAAGGAACTTATCAATATGGAGTGGATAAACTGGTAATTGATAATCCTCCATTATTATCTTCTTTTATTATAGATTCTAGCGGAAGTATGGGGTGGAATGACAGATTTGGTTCTAGAACGCAATTTGTTAATAATTTTATTCAAAGAATTAAACAGAAATATCCAAATAATGCTTTATTTGATATAGTAAAATTTGGTTCTCAAACAGCAAATAGTGCTTCGATTAATTCTGACATGGGATTTCCTGCAACTATTAATGTAGATTTGACTAATCCGGACAGAACAACCTATTCGTTTGTTACTTCTTTAGCTAATGCTTCTTCAAATGCTGTTTATACTAATAACGGATATTCTTTTGTTGTTTCTGATACCGTATCTTCTGGTGTTCTTTTAGCATGTAAAGGAAACGGATCATCAGAACCATTTGATAGCGGAGAACTAATTAAATTCTCTGGGTCTGGAGATGCGACCATATCTTATTCTTCTTTTTCCGAGGCGTCCATTGAAGATAGTATAGTTGCTTATGGATTTAAGAATTTTGAAAATTCACACAGTTGTTATTTATCTAGTGTTATCATAGGAACATTAGATCCAGAAATAAGTCTTACAAATAGACAACCACTTACTTCTGGTGGATCCGTTACTTTAACATTAGGAATGAATGGACCAAAGAACTCTCAATCAATTGATTTTGTCTCTCAAACAGATCTTGAAATTAGAAAGCCAATTTCGACTCCTGAACTTTTAATAACAAGAATAACCAGTAATGTTTCTAAAAATTCTTCGACCGTTAATGTTACAGATGCGTCTATTTTTAGTATTGGTGATCCAGTTGATTTTGTTGATAAGAATTTAGCGTCTTTAGGACACACTATTACAAATGTATCTTCTAATATTTTAACAGTTGAGCCATCAGTAGTATTTAATATTTTAAGTTGGAATAATGGCGGAGGTATTGCGCAAGAATCTAACTTAAATAATGCCGTGGTGATTAGTGGACAGGGAGCAAATGCAAATGTAACAACGGCCAATATTGAATTTAAGGACGCTTCTACTACTGGTCCTATAACATTCTTTTTGCAGACAGTTAATGGATTAAGTATAGAGTGGGATATTAATCCATTTAAAGATTGGTATATCAACAACTTATATTGGCTAGATGAGACGGCTATTTTGCCATTATCTGTTGTGGATACTCATGGCAATCCCTTTCCTGACGGAACAAAAATCATATTATATGTAAATTCTTATCCCAGTGATTCTTCTACTTCAGATCAAATACTTTCTCAAAATCTTTCTCAAAATGCTACCATTGGAAGTTCTAAAATATATGTTGTTTCTAATGATGGTTATGCGATTAACAATAATATTGATGTTATTGATAATCAAGGAAATATACAGTCTGTAGTCATTACCGAAGTTGGAGAAGATGCTGGCGGTTATTATATAAAATTTACTCCTGTTCTTCAATTTAATTTTAATATTTCTAATCAATCTAGGATTATTAAGTCTTTTACGGCAAGTGATTCTTCTAATGCGTCTGCCGAAATATCTCAATCAACGCTGCTTTCTTCTGCTCTTAATTTGGTTGATGTTACCCCTATTTATACTGGAAAATCATTGGATCCTAGTTTATTAAAACCATATGATATTAGTCCAGTGCTTCCTTTTACAAGTTACGATTCTTTAAATTTAGATTCAGATCATGTCCAGTCTAATATTGTTGATGTTCCCACTATTGATGGACATGCTGTTGTTAGAATCTTGCCTATTACAGAAGATAATTTAAAAACATTGAATGAGAAAAATCAAGAATCTGCTAGATTGATTTATCCTTCTTATCCGCAAGATTTTAGTAATCAATTAGAACAAAACGAGGGGGATATAGAAGCGATTTCTAATGGAGTTAGTTTAACAACAACAACCACGACACTTTCGCTATCGCACGGTTCGGATTATGACATAGAAAATCCGGTATATTTGATTGGTGGATCTGCTACGTCTTCTATGACCACTTATGCGATTGACTTGGAGCCAATAGAATTTTCTGGCATTAATGTTCCAGGGATTGATTCTGTGCAAACTTCTACATTGTTGGCAAAAAAATATACTATTTATCCATCTCTGGTTGTTGAGTCGGATAATCATGCGATGTTAGCGAAACAATATTTTGAACCATTTGAAATCTATTTTACTCCTCCTGTAAGTATTTATAGTAATGGAAGCGGATCTCATGTTAGTTTTATGGTTCTCAAAATGGACGATGAATGTAAGACTTTTGTCGGTTATGTTTCTGTGTCTATGGACGGAGTTTATGCTACTGGAGATGGATATAAGTTTGATTATGTCATTACAGATAGAAATCAATTGCCATATTCAGGACAACTTCAGGTTCGTGTTTATTCTAATACTGTTATTGATTTGGCCGAAGTAGCTAAAGAAGGTAATGCAATCTCTCGACAAGATTTAAATGTTATTCTTCCGAAAACTTCTTCTAATGTCGGAGGACAAGTCGTTGTTAGTACTCCTTTAACAGATATTAGTTCGTGGAGACAGGCTGTAGAAAATAATCCGGCTAGTCAAACGATAGAAACTTCGAATAAAAATTATGATCGATCAAGCACAGAACATAGAGATTCTATTATTGAAGTGGTTAAAGCGGATTTAGAGAAGGCCGGATACGAGATTCGTCAGATTGAATCAGAAACGGAGCCGGTATTTTCTTATTATACGAAACCGTGGGAATGGACAAATGCTACGCAATATGGAACTTTACAAAATATAACGATACCTGTTGTTAATGGGAAAGCTTCTTTTGAACTTCCTTCGTCAGATATTAGTGCTCTTATTATGATTCAGGCTTCTTATTATTTTGGATCCAATAATAAATTCGAATCTATACGATCTGATCTTATTGCGGTTGCTAATCCCATTGATATGTCGGCTATTTCTCCTTTAAAAATACGGGCATTAAGCGGCGATACAACATATGAAATAGGAGCTTCTGTAACGTGGAAAGGACAGACAATAGCCGATAATGTAATTGTTTCTTTTGATCCTCCGTCTACGTCGGCATTACCGTCGGTTAGTAAAACAGATAAGGGGTGGGCT
>Ga0172363_10002999_pt1 | contig 13674 bp, 15 predicted proteins | sample LakKivs2_kivu2a2_FD_114541 | JGI IMG/M metagenome (GOLD analysis project Ga0172363, IMG submission 114541) | Sediment microbial communities from Lake Kivu, Rwanda - Sediment s2_kivu2a2 | ecosystem: Environmental > Aquatic > Freshwater > Lake > Sediment | place: Rwanda: Western Province, Lake... | reverse complement strand
CTCAGCTCAGACGTCAGGTACTGCAGGTACTGCGGCAACAGGCTTCACTTCAAGGGCGAGTTCTGCCCAGACTGTGGAAGAGAGATAAACGTGTTATCGAAGCCGAAGGTCTACGTTTCCCAGTAGTCTACCGCACCTCGGCGTCCACCCGGGCCTTACAGACCCTGGGGCTGTACAAGCTTACTTTGATCCCACTCAGGAGCCTCGCGTCTCTGCCCTGACGCTCAGCCGCCTGCCTGATCAGTGTCATGGCCTCCGTGAACAAGTCGCTCTCTGAGGCCCAGTGGTAGAAGTGGAGTATCCCCCCGGGTCTAAGCATGCTTACGGCTAGGTCCAGGAACTCGTGTGCGCCCTTGGGCAGGGGCATCACGACCCTGTCGAACTGTTCTGTCAGGGTGGGGCAGACTTCTCTCACGTCCCCCAGAAGCAGCCTGACTCTGTCCTGAACCTTGTTCAGCTTGACGTTGATCAACCCGTAGCGGTGGGCATCCGGGTTGATCTCCACGCCGGTGACCCTGGCTTCTGGAACCCTCTTGGCGATGCATATGGGGTACGGCGCCACGCCGCTGAACATGACGAGCACATCTTCGCCGGGTTGAACCTGTGACGCGACCCTTTCCCTCTCGGTGCTCTCTCTCGTGGAGAAGTACGCCAGGTTAGGGTCCACCATGAACCGGCAGCCGGACTCCCTGTGCTCCACCTCGGTGTCAGAGTCCCCCAGAATCAGACGCAGCTCCCTGAGACGGTACTCCCCCTGGCGCCCAGACTCCTTACCCAGAACACTCTTGACGTTCCCGTGGACACCCATGACGACCTCAGCCAAGGTTCTCTCGTACTCCATCAGTTCCTCAGGAACCTCTATGATGACCACTGAGCCGCTCCTCGACCCCAGTATGTCGAAGGAGGCGGGTACACTATCCAGTAGTTCGTCAGGTATCCTTCCCACGAGTCTCTCCCTGATCTTGTTGGCCAACGCGTTTCAGCTTCAGGTCTTAGAAGATGGATCGCTCACCCGTCTTCTTGGCGAGCTTGCCTCTGAGGCGGATCTCATCCACCACCATCTCCTCGGGCTCAAAGTCGTCCCTCGTCTTCCTCTTCACGGTCAGACCACACACGCCGTTGTCCAGAAGCTGCCTCTTCGTACATATTGCGTATGTGCAGCCTTTGGGCTCGCACGGCTCACCCGTCCAGTTACACCAGGAGGTTTTACCTCTGAAGGTCAGAGCTCGTTTGGTACACACGAAGTCACGGCATCTTGAATAACAGTCTTTAACACCGGACAAAACTAATAACTCCCAAAATTTTATTTGGTTCCTGTAATCGTATAAGACAGAGAAATTTAAACTTTATCAAACACACGTACACTGCCTACGCGTGTCACGCCCAAGGTGGCCGTCTACCACCCTGATCTTGCACCGTGAGAACATTCCACTGAAGGGCACTTGATGAAATAGGGTAACCTATTATCATACCAGAAACCTTTAAAGCGGTCAAATGGATGACGCAGCCAGTTTGGCTCCAATAGACGCTGGCCCAGTGAAGATTAAGGATAGGCTACTGGTGGTTGACGACGACGAGCTAATACTGGAGTCCCTGATCAGCATCTTTGAAAGTGAAGGCTATAGCGCGGCCTTCGCCCGGACAGGCGGGGACGCCCTCAGGCTACTGGAGAGAGAGCACTTCAACGTTATCATCGTAGACGTGAAACTCCCAGACATGACAGGGCTCGAGCTGCTTGGCATAATAAAGGACACAACCCCCAGGATGCGTAAACTTGTGCTCACCGGATTCCCTGACGCCCACTCGGCTATAGAGGCTGTCAACAAGAAGGTCGACGCCTACCTTACCAAGCCCTTCGACCCCGAGAGCCTTCTGAAGCTGGTGGACAAGAACTTGGAGGAGCAGAGAGAGGAGCTCAGGTACACGCAGGAACGGGTACTAGACTACATAAAGACGCGTGTAAAGCAGTTGGATGAAACCAGGAGCATGATCCACTGAGCGGTGCTGTGCTGACGATGGAATCATACCAAGTTGACTGCGATGCCGCTTACCAGGGGAACAGGAGAAACGAGGCACGGGACAAGCTGCTGGAGTCCATCGATGAGGTTCTCAGCTTCAGCGAGGTCGTGCTTAACTTCCTCGAGCTGAACACGGGCTTCAGGAAGTCAACCATACTCGACGACCCAAGGGTCTTCTGCTGCGAACTTGAGGACCTTTTCGGCGCTGGAGCCTATGGTATAGAGGACCTCATTATAGAGAAATTCTATGGCAAGATTAACCTCAGGTTCGTCAAGGACAGAAAGAAGAAATTTGTTGAATACGTTAATGAAGCTTTAAAAGAATACGTCGATTAAGGTAGCTGTTATACATCAACGTACAGTGATGCGGCTTTGTGCCTCAAAATTTGGATGAAGATAATGGATAATTGTACGAATAATATAAATACAGTCAGAATGGGTAATGTTAACCAAGGTTAACGCAGAGTATCTATTTCCACGCGAAGTTAGGTAGAAGGAATGTGTGATGCCTCAGAAGTCTGGAACCCCAAAAAATGTTCTTCTCGCCACGAGGGTGACACCTAGGATCAGGGATATCGTCGTCCAGATGTCTCAGCGTGAGGGCCTGAACGTTTCCGAGTGGCTCAGGAACCTCATAATCGGCGAGCTGAAGAGGAACGAAGCGCTGCCCAACGTCATCAGGGCCCCCAACTTGAAGTTGGAGTTTGAAGAAGATGAGTGAGAGGCTATCAACTGGGAACAAGCAGCTGGATCAGCTTCTGGACGGCGGCTTCCTCAGGAACAGCATGATCCTGATTGCCGGTAACCCCGGCGCAGGGAAGACTATACTGTCATCCAACTTCATCTACGACGGGGCGCTAAACCACGACGAGGCCGGAGTGTACGCGTGCTTCGCCGAGACGAGGAAGAGGCTCATCCAGGACATGAACAAATTCGACATCGACCTGGAGCCAATGATCCGTAGAAGAAAGGTCGAGGTGCTAGACCTATCCATCGGCAACGAGACCGAGGTACAGTCTGCCCTCAACCAGATCTTCGAGGCGATCACGACGCTGAGGGCCAGGAGACTCGTGGTGGACTCCATAGCGGCCATGGCCATGGGCCTTGAGACGGAGTTTGAGAAGCGCCACCTCATCAGGCTCCTGTATAGGCTAATACTGAAGACGGGTTGTACGACCATAGCCATCACCGATATACCTTGGAACAGCAACAGGATAGGCGAGAGCATTGAGGAGTTCGTCGCCGACGGCATCATACTGATGGAGCACTACTACGATTCCCAGGGTAACTTGGCCAGGCAGCTCAGGATCACCAAGATGAGGGGCACCAACCACTCCAGGAAGACCCACAGCTACACCATTAACGAGAGGGGCTTGGACATCCACGCCTAGGGGAAGAGCTCCAGGTCCTGCTGCTCGCCTTCCTTCTTCTTCCTATATTTCAGGTATACGTACCCGCCCACGGATACCGCTATGATCACCGCCACCACTATAAGGACGACGAACAGGCTCACCTCGTACCCAAGTAAGTTGATCATGAGCTCGGGTTTGCTGGTCTGGGTGATCTTGATGCTCTTCTGGACGGTCTCCTTCAGGTAGCCAGCCTTCGCCACCTCAGCCTTCAGGTTCAGCTGCTCGTACTTCTGGACGATGCGGGCGCTGGCGACGCCTCCATCGTCGGTTGACCTCTCCTCCTGGATTAGGACTCCTCCCAAGGCCGTCCACTTCACGTCTGCCCCCGATACGGGGTACCCGAAGCTGGTCACGTTCACTTGGACCGTGAAGGTCTGGTTCAGGACTATACTCTTGGGTGTGGTGAGCGTCACGTTCAACTTCAGCGCAACGGTCCCTATGGTCGCCTCTGATGGCTCAAGCCCCTGCGTCGCGGCTATTACAGACGCTGTCCCTGGCCTGCTCGTAGCCTTGAAAGGCACCGTTGTGTAGCTGCTTCCCCTTCCTATTATGCCAGACACGGGTACGGTCCCGACCCTAGGAGACGAGCTGGAAAGGTAGACCGTTATGTCGTGGTCAGCCAATACGGGGTCGCCCTCCTCGTCAAGAACCTGTATCGTTATGATGTCGTTGTCTTCGCCATCGGCTATGATCGTGTTCGGCGCCATGTATATCTCGAGTATCCGAGGCAGGTTCCCCCTGACGACCAGGGTCCCGTCCACCGGTGCGAGGCTTGGGCTGGAAGCGGCCACGATGGTGTCTCCGACTAGGTAGCGGGTGTTCACGGTGGTCGATGCGTGGTACTTGTCCTTGGGTATCGTCAGGGTGTCGGTGACCGTCGCTATGTTCAGGTTCGACGAGGTCAGGGTCACCACCGTGTTCTTCGTGGCCTTAACGGGGTGCCCGTCCACATCCAATAGCTGGACCGTCACGGCCTTATGGGTACCCTGGTCCGGGAGAAGTATGCCTGGGGCGAAGTACAGCGCCAAGCTGTGGGGCTTCCTGGTCTCGTTTGTGATCGTGACCGCGGCGTGCCCTGGGTCAAAGTTCTGGGCTTGGGCGTAGATTACGGCTCCGCCCGAGAACTCTCCCTGTATGGTGTATGTAACCTCCACGTAGTTCGTCCCTTTTCCGATCACGGCAGTTGCTGGGAGCGTGAGGACGCTGTGGTTGGACGACGAGAGCGTCAGGTCTACATCCATTAGAGCGTTGTACGGGTTGCCGTCGTAATCCATTATCTGAATGATAGCTCTGCCTTCAACGTTTTTCACGGCTGGCATTATGGGTGGAGCCGCGGTCACGGTGAGCCTAGCGTCGAAGTCTGATTTAATGACCTGGAGGACCACGTCGTCGGTGATGAACTCCTCAGCCGACGCCGTTATCAGCGAGACACCGGCGTTATACGACGTATAGAAGACTCCTCTGGCGTACGATCTACCAGCAGGTATGACCAATGACTCGGAGACCGCGCCCACGTCAAGGTTACTTGAGGTCAGGTAGACTGTGACGTTCTCGGGCGCTATGTATGGTTGGCCGTTGCCGTGCCGAAGCTGTACTACGACGACCTCGTGGCTCCCGCCGTCAGCGTTTATGACCGGAGGGGCGAGATTGAGGTCTATGAAAAGTCCTTCCGCAGACGCTGTTTGAGAATAGGCTACGGTGACTAGAACCAGGGAGAGGTAGACGATGAGTCTGCATTTGGATGATTTTAACATTGTGGGCACCGGTTGGTTGTGTCTAGGTTCGTAAATGAGAAAAGGTTTTTGTCGATCCCATGGCTCTCTGCAGAGCCTTAACTAGGTCCTCCAGGTCATCGGTCTCCTGGAAGAGCTCGGTCATGTACCTGATCTCTCTTTCATAGTCTTCTAGTTTCTCATCTGCTTCCATCACTGTACACAGTACGCGGTTCTTTTTCTTGCCTAGGAGGCCCAGCTTCGTCCTGTCGAACTGGACGAGGATCTTACCTTCATCTAGGCTCTCGTAGAGGTTGTAGATCGACTTTATCTTGTCATCTGTGAGGGCGTCAGGGAGATCGGTGTCCAACGGGTACCGGAGCAATCTGAACCCTGTGTTTTTTCTCTCTATGATAACTAGAGGTAGTAGCTTCTTGTGGGGCTCTGGCTCCGGCTCTAGGCTTGTGTCTAGGTCATCGTTGAGGTCGATGGTCGTGAAGCCGTCGCTGGGCGCGTTTACCTTCTTTACGTTGCTGAGCTGACCCACGATGGCTCTGCGTTGTCTTACGTACTCATCCGCGTCGATCTTGTCGTTGATGAACTTGGAGTCGAGTTCACGTAGGCGAGCGTGGCTCTCTGTGTCCATGTCCTCGTCGCTTATCTTGGGTAGCTCTATCTTCGGTGGCACCGGCTGAGACTCAGGTGCGCCGGGCATCACGAGTTGCTGGGCTAATGGGGCTGACCTCTGAACCATGATGGCCTGCGGCGCCACCTGTGACCCTGTAAGCGCCTGTATCTCTGCGCTGGTCTTCCAGGCATCGATACAGAGTCTGCACACGTCCAGCGGTATCTCGTCCACGTCTATCGGGCAGGCTCGGCTCTGGATGAAGGCACATCGCCTCGGCTTACTTATGCCTTACCCCTCCCAGGGTCTTCTTAAGGTTAGGCCACAACAGGTAGATTGAAACGACGGCAAGTAACGTGGTTAAGCCGGCGGGAGTCTTCATCAAGAGGAAGTAGTTGCCTACGCCTTGGAGCGCGGCTGTCTGTCTACCTATGACGTCTCCGCTCTTTATCGTCCACGGGTCCACCGAAGGGTTGTTGTCGCCTTTGGTCTTGAAGTAGACCTCGTTGGTGTCGTACGTTATGTCTACAACTCTGTGGGTTATGAGCGTACCCTGGATGAAGTCCAGTGGTGGCCTGAAGGTTATGATGTCCCCGACCTGTATCTCGGAGGCGGCTACACCCTTCACGTATATGAGGTCCCCGACGTTTAGGATGGGCTGCATGCTTCCTGTGGTGACCACCATCAGTGGCGTCCAGTTGTTGCTCAGGTAGGCGACGCCCATGTATGTCTCGATGATAAGCGCCACCACTAGGACCGTTCTGAGGGTTTCCGTCATCTGCTTGTAGTTTAATCCCAGGCGCTCGCTGAGGGGCACCTCCACCTCAGGGACCTCCTCCTTCTCTTTTTCGCCAAAGAGGCTGAAAGGTTCCTCCTGGGCACCTCCTCGGGTTTCTATGCTCAAGATGCGGCCCTCGTTGTTCCGGACCATGACGAACTGGGGCTCGGTCTTTGTGTTGCCGAAGCTGGTTATGGCGTCTATTCCGAGATAAAAGAGTCCGCCGACTATCGCGCCGTTTAAACCAATAAAGGGGGCTAATTGGATGAGGGGCATGGTTCCGCGGATGATCATCAGGGCCATGAAGCTGGCTACCGTTGTGGCGCTAGCCAGGCTCACGACGCTGAAGACCTTCGCGGAGTTCATGCCATCACTTTCAGATTAGATAAAGAGGATTTAACCGTCTACGCTTACGATCAGCGCTGTCAGCTCCTCGTAGGTGGAGGATGACGAGTGCTCGACAGTCAAGGTCACCGTGGCGATTCCGTCCGCGATACCCGTTACCTCGATGTGCCCCTCAGACTTTGCAGTCTCGTCAAGGGTTCCAGTTGAGGCAGTGAACGTGTACCCTGAGAAGTCGTTGCTAGGGCCGGACCTCTCCAGATCGAATATCAAGTTGAAGGCATCTGAGTCCGCATCGTCGGTGATGCCTACTATGATCTTGACTTTCTTTGCTGATCCCCAGGGTTCTACCTTGATGGAGTCAGCGGTTGTGTCTCCAGTCGTAGTTGAGTAGGAGTAGACGTTCGGCGCGTCCCCCGTACCAGGCGTTATCGTGAAGGCCATGGTTGATATGACCGTCATTCCCATTAGCAGCAGCGCTGCAAGCATGTACTTCTTATCCATTTCAGTTCGAGACTATTGATATGGAGCAATGTTATAGACATTTACAGTGTTTGGTTGTTATACGTTTGTTTACGATTGGATAACTACTTGTTTACATAGGTGAACGACCATCTAAATTAACATAAAAATGTTAACTTCAAATCGGTGTGGTGCCCATAATAAAATAAAAATAAGAGTAAATAAAAGAAGGTTAAGCGACGACAACGACGTCAACGCTTGCTTGCAGACTACTAGTGTTTGTGTAGATGTCAGTGAGGTTGATTCTTATCCAGATCATATCATTGGGAGTGATATCAGCGGGAGTAACGTTAAAGGTGATCTCACCAAGATCATCATTTACTACGATATTACTCGCTGCTGTCCATGAGCCCCCAATGATTCTATACTCTGCTGTAGCACCAGTAATGGAAATAGGATCGTAGCTAGAATCGCCAAATAGGAACTGACATTCCAGTTTATCGTTTGTATCCCATGCTTGGCTTACTTGTATAAGCATCCTAATGTGATCAACACTAGCACCAGTTCCTGGGAGAACAATTATTCTCGTTATGTCATTGTCGGCCTCACTCTCGATGAGCACCGGATTGGGAACTATACCTGTAGCTGAGTTTAGTGTAAATGCAAGGGTCGATATTACGCCTAGAGCAAGCATCAGTACGACTGCAACGATGTATTTTCGGTTCATGTCTACAACACGTAGTATAGATGTATGATATATAGTTATATTAGCACTTTATGTCATATGATTGTTAAATAATTGTATACATTTGTTTACTAAAGGTGAACAAGCATAAAAATTGCGTTAAATAGTTAAACGTCAAGAGAATCGACGAGAGTCACCCTACAGCTCGAAGTCGAAGTCCTCGTCCTCGGCCTTCTCATCGGGCGCCTGCTCCGCCTCCTTCTTCTTGAAGATCAAGCCCTTCTTCCTGGCCAGGTACAGGCCCCCGCCGATGGAGCCCCCCAGCGCCGCTCCGATACCATACACGTACGGCGGCTTCATCGCGGTCGTCTTCAACGAGTCAATCTGCTTCGCTATCGTGGGGCCGCCCACGATCAGCTTCTCGAAGGAGCTCCTAGCTCCCTCCGTGTAGATGCCGTCAGCGTCCACTATGGCCTGCAGGGTCCATTCCCCCTGGATCTCCGGCGTGAACAAAGTGATGAAGCGGCCATCTTTGTCAGTCAACGCCAGCATGGTCGTCTGGTTCCCGCCGCACTTTGCATCGATCCTCACCTCGTAGCCCACCCTGGCCTCGCTGAAGGTCCCCGTGACGTTAGTGGAGCTACCCAGGCCGATGATCGGGGTGCTTATGTTGAGTGTGACCTTCGTGGGCTTCCTCTCGACGACGAACGACTCGTGGCTTGACGCGCTAGAGCGGTAGGACTCGTCGCCGGCGTACTCGGCGTACACCTCCCAAGTGCCCAGCTTGCTGGGCGAGAAAACGTGGCTGAAGTAGCCGTCCTCATCCGTGGTCACGTCGAACTTGGTCGTTGTTCCCTGCTTATAGTAGACCTGAATCTTGGTCTCCGGTAGGCTCATCTTCCCCGACAGTAGAACGTAGTTGCCTCCCAGTACCTTGTTCTTGTCCAGGCTGATGACCACGGACGTGCTTCTCATGGCCTTGTACTGGCTGGACTTGTAGGCCTCGTTTCCCAGGGTGTCCACGACCACCCACTTGTAGACGACGACGGACCCAGGGCCTTGCCCTGGAAGAGTCCCGTTGTAGTACTCGCCGTTTGACGTGTAGGGGGCCTCCCTCCAGTTCCTGGAGTCTGTGGTGTACAATAGGCTAACCGATGCAAGGGGCGACCGGTCCTCGATCCTGCACCTCACGGGGACCTCCTCTCCGCTGTTCACCTCGGTGACCGTGTCGAGTAGAGTAATCTTGGGTGGATCGAAGTCCGTTTGAACCCTGACGTTGATGGTGCCGTTGCCGTATTCGGGTATGAGCACCAGCTGGTATAGCAGCTCATCCTTCATGCGCTGCCTGTAGTCTATTAGCATGTCCTCGCCGCTGGTCTCGCAGCTGTCTGACATGTTCAGGTGCCTGAAGCCCTGGGGGTCGTCGTTGACTCCGCCGTACACGCCGTCCGTTGTCCCGTTGAGGCCGGGCCACCAGGGATTCTGTGCACCGTTGACGGTTAGCCCCACCTTTTTCTTGGAGTTGCCCACGATGTAGAGCCTGGCCTCGTACATATCGAGGGTCTCGGGCACCTCCACATCGATCTTGAGTCGAGGGTCGCTTGACGTGAACTCGTACACCCACCCGGAGTCGTACTGTATCTCGCCCTCGTCGCTGGGCTCTGTCAGGTACCTGGAGTACCACGTGTTCAGGTCCAGGCGCTCCACGACCATCAGCACGGCAGCCTCTGAGCCATTGCTTTCGAGAAGATCATTCCTCACCGTGAAGTAGTAGTTGCCTGAGATGGTCGGGGTGAGGTACCTGCCCAGGCCGTCGTTGCTCACCTGTTCAGGGTAGCCCGCGGCTTCCGTGTGGCTGGAAATGAACCTGGCGCCCGTAAGCGTCTCCCTATACAGGAAGATGTCGTAGTCTGTCCCGTGGGTAGTTAGGTTCACGAACTCGCCTATTAGGTATGCGTGGTATGTGTGGCCGCCCTCAAGGGTGTAGTTGTACGTGGCGACGCTGCCGGGCAAGGTATAGTTCTCGGGTATCCCCACGGGCCAGCCGAGGCGAGGGACGTTGATGAATAACCCTTCGTATGCGTAGTAGGGGGCCGCGGAAACTGGGTCGACGAAGCCTAAAAGTAGTATAATTGCTACTGCTATGCTTAGCCTCCAGTTTTTCTGTGGGTGCATCTAGGACACGCCTAATTCGGCGTTTTCATTGTGCGTGATCTGTTAAAGTCATTATGAAGTTGTGTTCCGTGATTAGGTTACTTAACATGGTTCGCAGACGCCGGAGATGATAGTATATACCGATATATAGATCGGGATGGTTATTCTTTTATAGTCATTTAGTATTCTTTGTCTACTGAATTTATTATCGTAATTTTTGCGGTGGGGATTTTCATGGATCTGGATGTTTATTGATTTTTGGGTGGTGGTTTCATTTTATCGTTCTTTGCGGGCATTAAATTGAAAATGATATCCATTTATCAGATTTCATGACAAATTAATAATCAAGAAACGGATAATTGATTAACGCACTGTACCTATAGACCGACAATAAACGCTAAGACAAATCAATATAGAAAACCAGCCAGTTCATGAAAAGAGGCACATTGCTACAGAAAAAGCAGATGACGCTACTGATCATACTAACCATAACCGCATACTGCATAAAAATGACGACCACGTCTGCAGCAGCCATAGACCTAGTTGTAAGCCACTGGGTTCAAAACCCAGTCACCCCAGACGGCGAGATCACAAACAACAAGGAGTGGTGCGACACAGAGAAACACGAGATAACTCTCGGCCTCAACGGAGGCAAAAGCCCGCCGTTCCTTAGAGCCTGGATGTGGGCCAAAAACGATCAAAACAACATCTACATACTCCTAAAAATAGAGCACTTCAAGACACTACAGTATGACACAGAGGACCAGGCCACTATCTACTACCTGTGGGCCGACGACCCCGCCCAGAGCTGGGACAGCAGCGACGCCGCATGGATATACCAGATCGGCAGCCCCTCAGACCTCTACAACTACAACGGCGCCACCTGGACCCACGACACCCTGGCCGTGGAAGGAAAGAACAACGTCAAAGGCGGAGGATACTACGACAGCCTCTTCTACTGGTTCGAGGCCGTGAAGGCCCTCAACAGCACAGACGGGTGCGACTGGGCCCTGGCGCCCGGGGACACGGTGGGCGCCGGCAACCCCTCGCAGACGAGTGACCTGCTGTACGTCGGCCTCTATGACGACAGTCAAGGTAAAAGATTTGAGAACAGGGTGATCATAGCCCTGAGCGCGCAGCCCAGAGACACGAGCCCACCCGTGGGCGGCAGCCTCGAGCCCAACGAGGCCAGCCTCCTGAACTTGGCTGTTGCGGTCACCATGCTAGCTATCGGAGGCTCTACACTCCTCATGCGTAGACAGGGTGTGTAGAGCTGCCGCGCCTTGAAGGCCAATGAGTTAAATATTTAACGAGGCGCCCCATCAATGCATGTTGCACGGGCCCGTGGCCTAGAACGGTTAAGGCGTCTGACTGATAATCAGAAGATCATGAGTTCAAATCTCATCGGGCCCACCAACGCACCTTGTCCGTGAGCACCCGACACACACATAACATTATGTAAAAAGTCCATGAAGTTCGATGCGACCACCTTGGAGGGAGACCACTGAAGGAAAACCAGCCACCAACCATCAGCGGCCCCGCGCGGACTCCCCCCACGCACGGAGGATAAGCCAATTGATCACCCAGGAATACTCGCAGCTCCAGGAAGCCCAGGTACAGGAGGCGGGGCTCGATGCGGAGCTGGATAAACGCTCAGAGCTCTTCAAGGCCCTCGGCGATAGGAACAGGCAGAAGATCCTGAACCTGCTGAGGGATGGCGAGAAGAGTGTCTCAGAGATTCTCCCCCACTTCGACATACTGCAACCGACGGTGTCCACCCACCTGCTCCTGCTGGAGGAGGCGGGCCTCCTGAAGGTTAGGCGCGACGGCAGGCGCAGGCTCTACAGCATCTCTGACAGCAGGATATATGAGGCCATGGACTCCTTCATCGAGGACGTCTACGACCTAGTCAGAACATAGAAAACTGTGTAGAGCTAGAAGAGGGGGCCCCCATCCTTCTCAAGTAGGCGGGCCCAAAAGCCGTCCACCTCCGCCTGAATCTCGTCTACCTCCTCGTCGGTTATGTGGCGGAACCTGCCCTGGCTCCTCAGCACGTCCTTCACGGGCTTCAGCTCCTTGGGCTTGTAGGTGATCCTCAGGCCGCCCTCAACAACCTCGTAGAGGGGCCAGAGGCCGCTGAGGACCATGTCCTTGGCCACCTTGACGCTGTACATGGGGTCGAACCTCCAGCCCGTGGGGCAGGGTGCGCTCACCTGGATGAACCTGAAGCCCTTGACGGGTTTGGCGTACTGGAGCTTGCCTATGAAGTCCTCGGGGTATGCGACAGAAGCCGTAGCCATGTAGGGAACGCGGTGCACCCCCACCAGTATGGGCAGGGGCTTATTCCTATCCTTCTTTCCGCGGCTGAACTCGCCCACCGGCGTGGTCGTGGTCTCCGCGTACTTTGTGGTGGCGCTGCTCCTCTGGCCCCCCGTGTTCATGTAGGCCTCGTTATCGTAGCAGACCCACAGCATGTCCTCGTTGCGCTCAGCCGAGGCCGATAGGCCCTGGAACCCTATGTCTATGGTGCCCCCGTCTCCGATGATGCCCGTGACGCGTATGTCGTCGCGACCCAGTTTGTTGAAGGCCCTGGCGAAGCCGGTCATCATGGCCCCCGCGCCCTCGAAGACCTCCCCGTAGAACACGGGCTGGGTTATGTTCCCAAAGGCTGGGCCGCAGCAGGCTACCTCCTGGCGGACCATGTTCTCGCCGATGACCTTGCTGACGATGCGGGCCACGATGCTGCCCGCGCATCCCTGGCAGGCGCTGTTGGCCGGCACTATGAACTCTTTCTCGTTCAGCTTGCTAAGTGGTACTGGTTTGCTCATCATCGTCTCCTCCTAAGCCCACTCCACCAATGGGGTCACCTTCTCACCCCTAGCCGCCTTAAGCGTCTTCTCAGCCATCCGCTTGATGTCCTCGACGCGGACCTCCTTGCCCCTCATCCCTGCGTGGAAGTTGAGCGTCTTAGGCCGCTCGTCCAGGTCGTAGAGGCTGTGCCTGATCTCGGTGAAGGTTATCCCGCCGAGGGTGCCCGTGCTCACGTTCCTGTCGATGACGCCCAGGGCTTTGACCTCGGCGCCTATCCTCTGGAAGTCGTCATCGGGGAACGGCTTGAAGCTTTTTATGGCTACGAGGCCCACCTTCTTGCCGTCCCTCTGGAGCTGGTCGACGGCGGTCTTGGCCGTGGACGCTATGGTGCCCATGGCGACCACGGCGGCGTCCACGTTCTCGCACTTGTACTCCTCCACGAGGCCGTTGCCGTAGCTCCTACCGAACCACTTCTCGAAATCTGCGTTAACCTCCTTGATGACCGTCTTAGCGTTCATGGCTGCCTCCTGCTGCTGCTTCCACACGTTCTGGGGGTCCACGAAGGGGTTCCACATCTGGCCCATGAGCTTCATGGCCTCCTCCGCCTCCTCCGGGAACATGGGGTAGGGCCTCTTGTAGGGCGGCAGGAACGCGTCCACCTCCTCCTGGGCCGGT
>Ga0172363_10002998_pt1 | contig 13675 bp, 9 predicted proteins | sample LakKivs2_kivu2a2_FD_114541 | JGI IMG/M metagenome (GOLD analysis project Ga0172363, IMG submission 114541) | Sediment microbial communities from Lake Kivu, Rwanda - Sediment s2_kivu2a2 | ecosystem: Environmental > Aquatic > Freshwater > Lake > Sediment | place: Rwanda: Western Province, Lake... | reverse complement strand
GCATCGAGAGCGCAATGGCCTGGTGTGCGAGGACGTGCGGCGTCCACGTCGAAGGCGCGGCTGGCTCGACGTAACCGCTCCTGAACAGGTCGATGATGGCCGCCGCCCGCAGGAGCGCGTCGTCGTCTGTCGCGAGGAAGGTACAGTTGGCGGTCGAGCCGGCGCGTCGGCCCGTGCGGCCCATGCGCTGGAGGAAGGACGAGACGCTACCCGGCGCGTCGATCTGGATGACGTGGTCGAGGTCGCCGACGTCGATACCGAGCTCCAGGGCGCTGGTCGCAACGATGACGCAGTTGGTGCCCTCCTCGAACGCCTTCTCGGCGGCAGCCCGTTCGGACAGCGCCAGCGAGGAGTGCGAGAGGTAGACGTCGACACCGCGCTGCGAGAGACGGTGTCCCAGCTCCTCGACGCGCCTCCGGCTGTCGACGAACACGAGGCGTCGCGTGCCGGGATAGAGCTTGTCGATGACAATCGCCGCGTTGTCGAGCGTACCGACGAAGTCGAGGTGCAGCTCGGGCGGCATGCGGGCGCCGCCGGGGTCGACGACGCGCTGCGGCCGCAGGCTGCTGCCGGAGAGCCAGCCGACGATGACCTCGGGATCGCCGACCGTTGCCGAGAGGCCGATGCGCTGGATGTCGCTCTCGGCGAAGCGCGTGATGCGTTCGAGGAGCGAGACGAGGTGCGCCCCGCGATCGTCGCCCGCGAAGGCGTGGACCTCGTCGATGACGACGGCGCGGACGTTCGCGCGGAAGCGACGCGCGGGCGTGCGCGTCGAGAGCAGCATCGCTTCGAGCGACTCGGGCGTGATGGCAAGGACGTCGGGCGGCTCGCCGATCATTCGCTTGCGCGCAGGCTCCTTCACGTCACCGTGCCACTTGCCGGCGCGCCGCCCGATGAGGCCCGTGAGCCGCGCGAGCCGCGCCTCCTGGTTGTTGAGGAGCGCGCGGATGGGTGCGATGTAGAGCACCGAGACACCGCGCCAGTCCTCGACGTCCATCATCGACAGCAGCGGCAGGAACGCCGCCTCGGTCTTGCCGCCCGCCGTGGGCGCGAGGACCACGCAGTTGGCGCCGTCGAGGATGGCCTCGGTCGAGAGCGTCTGCACCGGACGCAGACCGCTCCAGTCGAGCCCATTCGCGATCTGGTACCGAACGGCGGGGCTCAGGCGGTCGATGGCATCCGGTCGGCTCGCCAAAGGTCGATCTCGATGTCGTCGGGCTTCTTGCCGGCGGCCGCCGCCTGCTCCTCGAGCGTGAGCTCCTCGGCGTCGATGCGGATGTCGAGATCCTTCGCCGGGTCGAAGTCGGGGAACAGGTCGACGCGATCGAGGATGGTCGCCACGAGCTTGCGCAGGAAGATGCGCGGCGCGACGCCGACCTTGCCGCCGAGCTTGCCCGCGACCTCGTTCGCGAGCCCCGTCAGCACCGCGTCGGTGACGCGCTCCTTCATGCGTTCGGAATGTTCGGTCGGGTACAGGTCACGCACGCGGCGGCCGACCTCGATCAGCCGCTGCTGGTCGAAGGGGAACAAGCGCACCTGGACGTCCCGGGGATTGTCCCACCTCGCGTCGCCCGAGAAGTCGACGTGAAGGCGCTGCGCGAGCGGCGGCAGACGCTTCACGCCGTTCGGTCCGTCGAAGAATGCGGGCGTGCCGGTGATGAGGACGTAGAGCCCCGCGAAGCGCCCGCCGTACAGGTCGTCGATCAGCTTGCGGATCGCCTCGAGACTCTTGTCGCGGCTGTCGGAGCGAACGCGCTGGATGGTCTCGACCTCGTCGAGCACGAGCAAGAGGCCGGGGCGCCCGCACTGCTGCAGCACCTCGAGCAGCCCCCGCAAGAAGCCGAGCGCGCCAGTGTGGTCGATCTCGCCCTTGATACCGGCGTGCTTCTTGATGTCGGCGCTGACGTTGGGCTGGCCCATCAGCCACGCGATCAGTCCTTCCGCGAGTGCGTGGTCCTCGGCGACCTCCGCGGCGTGGTACGCGCGCAAGACGGCCGCGTACTGCGGCTGCACCGCGCTCACGTCCTTGAGGCGCGCCTCGAGCAGGTTGCCGACGCCTTCGGCGAGCGCCTTCATGTCATCGGGATCGCGCAGCGTCGCCGAGACCTCCTCCTCTAGGCCCATCAACCACTGCGAGATGATCGCCCGGAAGGCGCCCGTGTCCCATTCGGCCGTGCGCAGCCCTTCGGTCGCGCGGCGGTAGATGGTCTCGAGCCGGTGCAGCGGCGTATCGTTCTCCGAGATCTGCACCTCGGCGACCGCGAACCCACGCTGGAGTGCCTCCTGCTGGTACCAGCGTGCGGTGAAGCTCTTGCCGCAACCGAAGTCGCCGCGCAGCGCCTTGAACACCGCGCCGCCCGTCGCGCAGCGCTCCAGCTCCTCCTTCAGCGACACCCCGAAACGATCGGTGCCGACCGCGAACAGATCGAGACCGCGGCGCGGCACCGTTCCTCGGCGCAGCGCCGCGATGACGTCCTTGCGGAGAAGGACGCTGGGTCCAATCGCCTCGCTCATTCGCCGACTCCAAACTGCGCGACCAGCCTCGCCCGGTGCAGAACCACTCGACGACCCGCGACGTCGTGCTCGACGATGGCGAAGCCGTCGGCGTTCAGAACGCCCATGCGCGCGACGACGCCGCCGACCTGGTGGGCGCGCACGCCGCAGAGCCGCGCGAAGTCGGCGGCCGTCAGCGCGTCCCCCGCGGAGGCGAGCACGCCGAGCCACGTCAGCACGCGCTCGACGTCGGGCTTCGGCAGGCCGGAGACCTGCTGCGTGAACAGCTTGGACGCGCGCAGCTTCGCGACGAGCATCGCCTCGGTCGGCGCAGGCGGCGACGCGGTCGGCGTCTTCGCCCCTACCTGGAGGCCCGGCAACGCAGCCTGCGCAGGCGCCGTGGTCGGCTGTTTCACCGGGACGACGGGCGCGGCGGCCGGGCGCGCGATCTTGAGCGCCCACCAGTCCGGCTCGGGCAGCACACGGCACGACAGCTCGGCATCGTCGCCCGCGACGCGATCGAGCCACTCGGGACCGATGAGGAACGCGGGCGCGACGGCTTCCGCGAGCGAGAGCCCACCGTGCTCGCCGTAGCGAGGCGCGCGGTTCGCGAGCGCGGTGTCCCAGAGCGCCGCGATGCCGGCCGCGCCACGCGGCTTCCAGGACGTTCGCGGCAGGAGCACCTCGCCGTCCTGCGGCTGCTCTCCCTCGGCGAGTGCGCGCCAGCGAGCGCCGCCCCCGCGTCCCACCGGGATGCGCCCGCCCGCGACGCGCATCGCATCGCCCGCGACGTGCCCGTGATCGGCAACCAGCAGCACCGCGCGCTCCGCACCGTCGGCGGCCGAGAGCAGCGCTTCGAGCGGGAGGATGGGGGTCTTGCTGTAGTCGACGGCCACTTGCAGGCTGCCCTTGAGCTGCTCGTCGATGGCGTTCACGACGACCGCGACCACGCGCTCGTCGCCCGCCACGGCCTGCTTCACCTCGTCGATCAGCTCGTGCCCGGCGTGGACGTCGCGCCTGAAGAAAACCTCGAGCGGCTCCTCGCCGACCAGCTCGCGGAGGTGCGGGTTCGCACGCCCAGCGCGCGTCGTCCTTGTCCGTTCCCTGATCGCCGAAGCGCGGATCGGCCACGCCCGCGAAGAGCGCGGCGCGGCTCACCTCGGTCAGCGTCGGCGCGGCGGCCAGCACGGGCGGGATCGGGAGCTGCCCGTTCCAGCTAGGCGTACGCCACGCGATGGGGCCCCACCGCCGCTGGTCTCGCAGGCGCTGGAGCACCTGCACGGCAGCCGCGTAGCTCATGCCGTCCATCACCACGAGGAGGAGCCGCCGGCGCTCGCCGCCCTCGAGGAACTGCGCGACGACGCGCTTGGTGACGTGCTCGATGGGCAGCACCTCGTTCGACGGCTTGCCGGCATCGATCCACGCCACGTAGCCGTTCGCGAAGCGCTGGTCGTCGGCGCGCGCCGCGGCGTCGACCGCCTCGCAGAGCTTGCGCACCGAAGCCATGAGCGCGTCGCCCGCGCCGCGCATGCCGCGCAGGGCCTGGCGCGCCCAGTCGAGGAAGCCACCTTCCTCGGTGTAGCGCCGTGCGAGGTCGACGGCGGCTTGCCACTGCGTGCCGTGCTCGGCGAGCTGGGGGCGTACCCGACGCGCGAGCAGCCAGGCCGAGAGACGTGCGGCCATCTTGCGGCTCGCGAGATGCTCCTCGCCGCGCAGCGGACCATCGAGACGATGCGCGCTCAGATGGTCGAACGCCTTCAGCAGCGCTTCCAGCGCCTCGGGGCTGGGCGCCTCGACGAGCTCGATCAGCGAAGCCGCGACCGCGATCTCCCGCGCCGCGTGGCCCGCAGGGAGCCAGTCGCTGGCCGCGGCGAGGGCCGCGGCCCCACCGCTCAGGGCGTGCTGCTGCGCGCCTTCGAGAAGCCTTCGGTCGGCTTCGTCCTCCACCGAGAGCACCGCTTCGAGCAGCGTCCGCGCGGTACCGGTCGCGTGGGCGCCGCGCACCTCGTTGGCGAGGTCGGGCGCGATGCTCGCGATCTGTCCGTTCACGAGACCGCGTAGGTACGCGTCCTCGCTCTGCTCGACGGCCACGAGGAGCAGCAGCGCCTGCAGCGCGCGGTCGACGAGCCGCAGCTCCCACGCACGGAAGCCGAGCACACCGACCGGGCCAAGCCGCTCTTCGAGCCACGCCAGCAGCTCGTGCCGCACCTCTCGCAAGAGGTTGTCGCCCTCGCTCGCGCGCGCGAACGCCGGGCCAGCGTCGGAACCGCGCGCCCAGCGGAGCCACGCCGACTCGGACTCGAGCGCGCCTTCGGGGATCCCGAAGCGGGCTTCGAGAACGCGCTTCCACAGGTCGTTCCTCGTGAGGCGAAGCCCGGTGATCTTGCGCAGGCCGGTGACGCCGCCCGACAGCACCAGGCGCGCGAGCGCGGTCGACGCGAGCCCCTGGTCCACGTCTCGCGCGCCGAAGAGCGCGGCGAGGCGAGCGTCACGCGCGACGTGGTAGATGCGCGCGCCCGCGAGGCGGCACGCGACGTCGAGCGGCAGCGCGTCCTCGGCCCAGTCGACCAGATACACGCTGCCCGTCGCCGGCGGCTCACCGGGAGCGGGCAGCTTCGAGCGCAGCTCCAGCTCGCACGCCGTCGGGATGATCTCCCACTGCAGACCGTCGAGCTCGAAGCGCCCGGGCTGTCCTCTACCGAAGAGCGCGACCAGCTTGGAGCGATGGGCGCGCCGGAACAGGCGCTCCACCTCCAAGCGCACTTCGGCGTCAGAGAGCAGCGGCGTCTCGGTCGCGCCGTAGCTGGCGTTCGCTCCGCTCACTCTGGCTTCCGCTTCCACGCCGTGATGCGGATGCTGATGCGCGAGGCCTCCTTGCCCTCGGCTTCGAGGCGGGCGGCCAGCTCACGCAGAGCCTTTGCAGCGGCCTTGGCGTCGACGAGATCGTTCGACGCTTCGAGGACCACCTCTTCACCAGCGGGCGGCTTCGGCGGCGGCGGCTTGATGGTCACGCGCAGCAACTCGTCGGCGCGGCGGGTCAGCTCGCCAAGGCCATCGGCGAGCATCCTGTTGATCTCGTCGGCGCTGAGCAGCGACGCGAGATCGGCGAGGAGCAGCTTCGCGCGCTCGCCCCGCTCGGCGTCGCCAAGCAGCGTCGCTACTTGCCGAAGCACGATCCATCTCGCGTCCTCGACCAGGAGGCGCTTGCTGGCGGCCGCTGTCGTGAAGTTGCGGCCCATCGCCGTGAGGGAGGTCTCGGGCGTGAAGCCGGCCAGATCGCGCACGATGGACGCGCCGTCGCCGCGAGAGAGCTGCTGGAGCAGCGCCGCCGAGGCGCGCGCCGTCGCGAGTCGCGGCGCGTGCTCGGGATCGGCCCAGTCGCGGACCTTTGGCTCGAGGGCAGCGGGCAGCTCGGCGGCGTCGGCTACGTCCTTCAGCTTGGCCTTCAGCGTGTCCGTGAACAGCGAGAGGTTACGCGCGCCGAGCGAGCGCCCGCCGATGGCCACGCCGAACAGCTCGCCGGCGCGGTTGAGCGCTTCGGTCCACTCGGTCTCCGTCGGCAGCTCGGGACGCAGCAGCTCGACGTCGTCGAGGAGCTGGCCGGGGCGCGGCAGCGTGTAGCTCTTGCCGTCGCGGCGGAACGTGCGCCCGCTCCACGATGCGTAGAGCGAGACGAGCACGTCCTGCACTTCTGCGGGCAGGCCGCGTGTGCGCTGCGGATCGAGCCAGCCGCGCACGTTGCCGACGGTCGGCGTATCGATGCCCGCCTGCTGGCGTTGCTGCTCGATCTCCTTGAAGGGCCGCTCGTTCAGGAGCACCGCGACGTCGCCCGTCTCGGTGATGCCGAGCGGATCGGCGTAGGCGCGCAGGTCGTTGCGCTCGCCCCGCTCGACGTTCATGCGGCGATCGCGCTGGTCGAGGAGCTTCTCGACCAGCGCGCCGATCCGCTCCATGCGTGTCGCCGACACCGTACCGTCGAAGCGCGGATGGTGCGGGTACTTCTTCGACAGCATCGTGTCGATGACCTGCCGGAAGCCATCTCTCATCGTGCCGGCGAGCACCGCGCGGATGTCGAGGTCGCCGAGCAGCGGGATGAAGTGCTCGTCGACCGTGCGCGACTGGTCGAGGAACGGACTGTCGTTCGCCATCGCGAGGCCGTAGGCCTGCGCCAGCGTGCGCTTGACCAGTGCCTCCTTCTGGGCGCGCAGGCTCGTGAGATCGGCGCGCGCCGTCGACTGGTCCTCCACGCGCAGGTGCCCGAGGTACTTGCGCGCGTCGCCGTCGAGGATGTGCTCGAGGACGACCAGCTCGCCCAGCTCACGTTCGAGCAGGTGCGAGAAGAACGTCGGCAGCCACACCACGGTGGGGTTCGGCGGCGCGTCGGCGGGGCGCGTGTCGCGATGGCGCTCCACCGTCCGCAGGTCTTCGTCCGGCGCGTGACCGCGCTCGTCGAACGGGTAGTCGACGATGAGCTGCCACTCCAGCTCGCGCGGGCACGTGAGCGTGGTGTCGTCCATCTCGCGCACGTTGCCGTAGCGGATGCGCCCCTTGCGGCGCGTGCCGTGGAAGGACAGCTCCGCCTCGGCCACCGTGCCGTCGCTGTCGATCTCCAGAGCCTCGAACAACAGGCGTCGCATCGCGTTCTTGCGCGCGCCAGGCGTGTCGGCCTCGGCGGCCTGCGCGAGGATCGGCTGGAGATCGACACCCGCGAGGTGGATGTTCACCTCGGGATCGGCCTGCTCCCCGAGGCGGAGCGCGCCGACCTGGCTCGCCCAGTCGCGAAGCCGCTGCGCCACCACCTGCATCTCGGCGCCGGGGATGGGCGAGGCGATGGTGCCGTGGTTCAGGTGCGCGAGCCGCTTCACCGTGAGGCCCTTGAACGGCTTGGCCTCGGGCACCAGCGCCGCCATCAAGAGCGTCTTCGCGAGGCGGTTGTCGTTGCGGCACATCTTCTCGTGGCAGCCGCTGCAGCCGAGGCGCCGGTCGTGGTCCTCACGCAGGCGCTGGCACTTCGCGGGGGTGTCGGTGTCGTGCTGCCGCCGGATGATGGGCAGGAAGCTCTCGCGGTAGAGGTCGCGCGCGCGGTCGAAGCGCGTCTTCATCACCGGATCGTCGATCGGGTCCTCGCTCTCGGCCAGCGCGTCAAACGCGTCGCCCACGGGCACCACGCGACCGGTCTCGAGGTCCGGCAGGTGCGTGACGAGCAGCTCCATCAGGATGCGGATCGCGGTGCGCTCGCGCTGCAGGCACTCGGAGAGCGCGACGAGCGCCTCGATGAGCGCGGGCGAGAACGGGTAGACCTTCCTGAAGTCGGCCTCGTCGCCCTCGCTGCCGATGAGCACGCTCTGCGCCTGGCCCGCCGCACGCCAGGTCCTGGCGAAGTCGTCGACGAGCTTCTGCGCGCAGGACTCGTCCTTCGGACGCACGACGCGGTGGGCGACGATGGCCGGGAGGTTCGAGTCCGCCAGCTCGACGACCTCGAAGCGCCCCTCGTGGTGCGACATGTTCCGTTACGTCTCGGCACGCAGCGAGCCCGATGCGTGCTCGCCGAGGAACTGGCTGATGTCGCGCTGCCGCGCCATGAAGCTGACGATCGGGATGGCGCGGTCGGCGTCCTGCGCCTCCTTCAGCTTCACCATCTTCTGGGTCTCGCGGCCGACGAAGCCCGGCACGCCCGCGTTGCCCGCGAGCCAGAGCACCAGCTCGTCGAGGTAGAGCACGATGGCGTCGAAGCCGAGCGACCTGGCATGGCGGCTCATGACGCCAAGCCCCGTGTCGAGGTCGACGAAGCGCCCCTGCTGCGCCGTCCAGGACTTGAAGAAGGTCCGCACCAGGTCGCTGAACAGCTTGGCGCGCGGGCTCTGCGAGTCGCGATCGACCTCGCCGACGTAGGCAGCTCCGGCGGCGGCCTCGAATGTGGCGGCGTCCCACTTGCGGGCTTCGGCGAGCTTGCCCCAGCCGCTCGCCGCTTGCTTGACGCCGCCGTTCAGCTCGTCGAAGAACCTGTCGTCGCCCAGGCGGCGGCGCAGGCCACGCGCGTCGTCGAAAAGCCCCTGGTCGGCGTAGATGGCGGGCGTCGCCGCGTCGGGGTGGCTCTTCGCCACCCAGGCGACGTACGAGCCGAGGATCTTCGACTCCATGTCCTGCGCGCCGAGCATGTGGATCGGGAGCTGCAGAAGCCTCTTCTTGCCGATCCACTCGTTCTTGCTGCGCAGCGCGTGCAGCTCGCCGCGCGACCACGGCGCCGGGTGGTCGTCGAGCATCAGATCGAGCACCGCCATGAAGTGGCTCTTGCCGGCGCCGAACGAGCCGTGCAGGTACGCCGCCTGGCTGCGCCCGTCGCGCAGCGCGCTGCCGATGATCGACAGCGCGTGCTCGAAGGTTTGCACGATCTTCGGCGTGATGGCGTAGTCACGGACGGTGCGCTCGGGGCTCGCGATGCCGCCGGTGAGGTCCTGGACGAAGTCGCCCTTGCGAACGGCCTCCGGGAGGTCGAGCAGATCGTGGATCAGAGTCATTTCTTGCTCTTCTTCGTCATGCGTTTCGGCTTCGCGGGCTTCTCTTTGCGTGGTGCCCCCACGCTGGCTTCAGCGATAAGGCGCTCTCGTTCGAGCTCAAGCTGCAGCTCTTCTTCGCTGGGCAGGTACGTCAGGTACTTCGCGGCGAAGAGTTGCTTGTGCTCCGCAAGCACCGAGTAGCGCGCGATGGTGTGGTTCTCCTGCGCGCAGAGGAGGAGGCCGATCGTAGGCCCGTCACCCGGCGCGCGCTCATGTGCGTCGAAGACGCGGACGTAGCTGTCCATTTGCCCCACGTCCTGGTGCGTGAGCCTGCCGATCTTGAGATCGATCAGGAGGTAGCACTTGAGCAGGATGTTGTAGAAAACGAGGTCGATGAACAGGTGATCGTCGTCGAAGGTGATGCGCTTCTGGCGCGCCACGAACGCGAAGCCCTTGCCCAGCTCCAGGAGGAACTGCGAGAGCTTCCCGATGATGGCGGTTTCGAGGTCGCTTTCGCGGTACTCGTCACGGTCCGACAGTCCGAGGAAGTCGAGAATGAGCGGCGACTTGATCAAGTCGCTCGGGCGTTCGATGGTCTGACCCTTTCGAGCCAGCTCCATCACGCCAGCCTTGTTCCGGCTCTTGAGCAACCGCAGGTGCAGTGCCGTGAAGATCTGGCGCTCGAGGTGAGGCGTCGACCAGTTCTCGCGCTCGGCCTCGATCTCGTAGAAGGCGCGCGCCGCCGGATCGCTCACCGAGAGGAGCGCACGGTAGTGCGTCCACGACAAGCGGCTGGAGAAGCCCTCCGCGAATTCTGCACCAGCCTCGTGCAGAATCTGGGCCGCGTCGACCGTCGTTGAACTCTGCACGAGGCTCGTGCGGAATCCCTCGGCTCGGATCGATGGCGAACGGTCCCGATACGTCAGGTAGAAATCGCGAAAGTGCCAGAGGTTCCTCGTCGAGTAGCCGCGGCCGACGCGCGTGCGGAGCTGCCGCGACAGGTCCTCGATGACCTCCTTGCCGTACTCGGCGCGCGCCTCGCCGCGTTGCACGTACTCGACGATCTCGCGCCCGATGTGCCAGTTCGAGAGCACCATCTCGCTGTTGACGGCGCGGACGACGCGCGAGCGCGCCTCCTCGACAAGGCCGCGCAGGGCAGGCTCTCCGCGATCGTCAAGCGGGGCGACCTCGACGCGAAGGCGGGCTCCACGCTGCTGGTGCCCGACGTGGCGGGTGTCGCCGCGACGCGCGTGCTGCTGGTCAGCCTGGGCAAGAGCGGCGAGCTCACCGACCAGGCGTTCCGCGACGCGCTCACCGGCGCGGCGAAGGCGCTCGCGTCCGGCGCGGCCGAGGACGCCGCGGTCGCGCTCGCCGACCTCGATCTCCCCGGCCGCTCGCTCGCCTGGCGCGTGGAGCAGGCCAGCCGCATTCTCGCCGACGGTGCCTATCGCTTCGACTTCCCCAGCGTCACGAAGAAGAACGGCGCCCCCGCGAAGAAGGGCGCGCGCAGGATCACCCTGACGACGGCCGACGCCGTCGGACCCGACGTCGAGCAGGCCGCACGACGCGGCCTCGCGATCGCCGAGGGGATGGCGCTCACCAAGGACCTCGGCAATCTCGGTGGCAACGTCTGCACGCCGACCTACCTCGCCGAGACGGCGCTCGCGCTCGGGAAGGAGCTCGGCTTCCAGGTCGAGGTGCTCGAGCGCTCCGACATGGAGAAGCTCGGCATGGGGTCGGCGCTGTCGGTCGGGCGCGCCTCCCACGAGCCGTGCAAGTTCATCGTCATGCACTACCGCGGAGGTGACGCGAAGCGGAAGCCGATCGTGCTCGTCGGCAAGGGCCTCACGTTCGACACCGGCGGCATCTCGCTCAAGCCCGGCGACGACCTCGACGTGATGAAGTACGACATGTGCGGCGGCGCCAGAGAATCGGCTCGCCCGCAGCTTTCGTCTCCATGAAATTTCCTTGTACGAGACAGAATTTTCATGGATCATGGGCCGTCTCATGCTCCGTCGCGAAGAACATCTGCGCACGCTGCGGCGACTGCTCCGGTCGTTCCCCGTCGTCGCGCTGATCGGGCCACGCCAGGTCGGCAAGACGACCCTTGCCCGGGAGTTCGCCGCCGGGGCGCGGGCCACCCGCTTCGACCTCGAGGACGAGCGTGACGTCGCCCGTCTGGCCGATCCGCTGCTCACCCTCGAGCCGCTCCGGGGACTCGTCGTCATCGACGAGATCCAGCGGCGGCCGGACCTCTTTCCCGCACTGCGCGTGCTCGCCGACCGGCCTCGCCGGCCGGCACGTTTCCTGGTCCTCGGCAGCGCGTCGCCCGAGCTGCTGCGGCAGTCGTCGGAGACCCTGGCCGGACGCATCGCGTACCACGAGATCCCAGGCTTCACCGTCGCCGAGGTGGGGCCAGCGCGTATGGATCGGCTCTGGGTCCGGGGCGGGCTCCCGCGGTCGTTTCTGGCACCCAGCGAGCGGGAGAGTCGCGAGTGGCGCCGACAGTTCGTGCGCACCTTCGTGGAGCGGGATCTTCCGGCGCTGGTCGGCGCGCTGCCGTCAGCCGCGCTACAGCGCTTCTGGGCGATGCTGGCCCATTACCACGCGCAGACGTGGAACGGGTCGGAGCTGGGCCGGGCGTTCGGCGTCGGCGATACCGTCGTGCGCCGCTACCTCGACGCCCTCACCGGCACCTTCGTCGTGCGACAGCTCCGCCCGTGGGCGGAGAACCTCGCGAAACGACAGGTCCGCGCACCGAAGGTCTACCTCGCCGACACCGGGCTCTTGCACTCTCTCCTGGGCATCGACGACCACGGCGCTCTGGAACGGCACCCGAAGGTGGGCGCGTCCTGGGAAGGCTTCGCGCTCGCGCAGGTCGTGGCGCGACTGGGCGTGCCATGGGCGGAGTGTCACTTCTGGGCCACGCACCAGGGTGCCGAGCTCGACCTGCTGGTGGTCCGGGGCAGCCGGCGGATGGGGTTCGAGTTCAAGCGCACGGCCACGCCCGCGCTGACGCGATCGATGCGCGTGGCGCTCGCCGACCTCCGCCTCGACCGGCTCGACGTCATCCACGCAGGGCGGGAGACGTTCCGCCTGGCGCCGGCGGTCCGCGCCGTGGCCTGCCAGCGAATCCTCGAGGACATCGAGCCGCTGCGCGCGTGATCGGACGCACCGCGCGACGAACGACCCGGTGGGCGATCCGCAGCTTTCGGGCGGGGTGCTTGACGATCGGCCCGATGCACGCGACCATCCGGCGCGCCGCCGTCTGCGGCGCCGGACCGAGGCCGAGAGAGCGGAAGGAAAGAGAAGATGCACGCGAGTGTGGTGGCGATCGTGGTGGTGGCGGCTCTGGTGACGAGCGGGTGCGGGCCGAGCAAGCCGACGACTCCGCCTGCCCCTCCGGCGACGAAGGCGGCGATCGAGGGCAAGGCCTGGCGCATGCAGAGCCTCGGCGGCCTCGAGCCCGCGAAGCTCGCCGCAGTGAAGAGCGGCGTCACGCTGCGCTTCGCGAGCGGTGCTGCGCAGGTGTCCGCCGGCTGCAGCCAGATGCGCGGCAGCTACTCGCTCGAGGACGGCGTCCTTGCGATGTCGAAGCTGGCGGGCACGATGACGGCGTGCCCCGAGCCCGCGCCGTCGGTCGAGAACGCCGTCCGGATGGCGCTCGCGAAACCGGCGCGTGCGACGCTCGCGAACGGTCGCCTCACCCTCTCTCCCATGGACGAGGACGCCGACGGTGCCGCCGTCATGGTCCTCGCGCCGGAGGCGGCACCACAGATCGAGGGCGCCTGGAGCGTGAACGGCGTCAACGACGGCCGCAAGGCGCTGATGAGCACGCTGCGCGGCACGACGCTCACGCTCTCGTTCGCCGGCGGCACGGTGTCCGGCAGCGCCGGCTGCAACACCTTCCGCGGCACCTACAAGGTGCAGGGCGACCGCGTCGCGATCGGACAGCTCTCGACCACGCGCAAGGCCTGCCCCGACAAGGGCCTGATGAAGCAGGAGTCGAACTTCGTCGCGGCGCTCGAGCGCGCGGCGACCTGGAAGATCGAGGAGGGCGAGCTCACGCTGCGCGGTGCCGCCGGCGAGCGCCTGGTGTCGGCGGTGGCGGACAAGCGATCGTAGCGCGGCACGCGGAGCGGCCGCGCTCAGACGGCAACCACGCCGAGCGTCTCGACGCCGAGGCGTTCGAAGTCCTTCGCGTTCGCCGTGGCGACCGCGGCGTCCGCCGTGAACGGCGCGATCTCCTGCAGGATGCCGCTCGCCAGGTCGACCTCGGCAGCGCCCACCGGACCGCAGAGGAACTCGCTCCACGCGACGGAGCTCCTCCCGAGATCCTCCTCGTCGCGGAGCCAGCGCCGGATCTGCTCGTCCGCGGCGGATCCGGGCACCAGCGCGTGGATGAGGAAGCTCGTGTCGAGGTGAATCACCGGCGCGCCGTCTTCGCGGGTCGGGGAGATCGCGCAGCGCGCTCGGCCTTGACCTCGCGAACCCAGCGCGACGCCTTCGCGGGATCCAGCGCCAGCTTCCGCTGCAGCTCGTCGAGCCGCGCCAGTTGCTTCCCCCCGTCCGGAGAGTCGTTCGCGGCCGCAGCTCGAATCGCACGGCGCAACGCCTCCGACTTCGACACGACCCAGCGCTTCGCCATCCGCTCCAGCGTCTTCACCGTGCTCACGTCCAGCGAG
>Ga0172363_10002995_pt1 | contig 13679 bp, 13 predicted proteins | sample LakKivs2_kivu2a2_FD_114541 | JGI IMG/M metagenome (GOLD analysis project Ga0172363, IMG submission 114541) | Sediment microbial communities from Lake Kivu, Rwanda - Sediment s2_kivu2a2 | ecosystem: Environmental > Aquatic > Freshwater > Lake > Sediment | place: Rwanda: Western Province, Lake... | reverse complement strand
GAAAAATCAGAGCTCTTTTTTGAAGACGCGATAGCGTTTGTAAAGCTTTCCCCCCATTCTCTCCATCTCAGCCCTGACCTTAACGTTCTCTTCCAGCTCATGATGAGTATCCATCACATCCATACCCGCCTTGCTGGCAGAGAGGAGGGTCTTGACGCCCATCATCACATCGAGCCCCATGCCCCGGTATTTTTCCTTGATGGCACCGAGGAGAAGGTCAAGTTGCCTGGTCTTCTTTGCTGCCCGCAAAATCTTCAGAAAGCCAAACGGGAAGAGACGGCCCCGCGCTTTTTGGATGCCTTCGGTTAGGTCAGGCATGCCGACAATAAAGGCCACCACCTCGCCATCTTTCTTGACGACTTTCACAAACCTCGGGTCAAGCACAGGCATGTATCGTTTGGCCAGCTCCTCCATCTCCTCTTCATCCAAAGGCGCGTAGCCGTAGATGTTGCTGTCCATGTAACATTCATTCATAAGGCTGAGAACTGCCTTAACCTCGGGCTTTAACTCTTTTCTCTTTTTGAATTCGACCACCTCGAAATTTCCCCTCCTCTGGGCTCTCTCATAGATTCTTTTATAGAACTCCGGGATTTCTTTGGGGACATCTAATTTGTAAACATAATAATCCACATCTTTTGTATATCCCAGTTTTTCGACAATCCTTGGCATCCATTCAAAATTATAATAGGTGGCAATTGTCGCCCGATGCTCGAAGCCCTCGATCAAAAAGCCCTCCGGATCCTGGTCTGAAAAGCCATAGGGCCCGACAACCCTTGTCATCCCCTTCTCCCTTGCCCAATTCTCGATGCGCCCGAGAAGCGCGCGGATAACCTCTTCGTCTTCCCGTGTTTCCAAATAGCCGAAGCGCGCTGTCTTCAGTTTCTTGTAGTCGTTATAACGATGGTTGATAATACCCATAATTCTTCCCACTGCTTCTTTTCCGCGGAAAGCAAGAAGCATGATCGTCTCGCAATAGGAAAAAGCCCTGTTCTTTTTCGGGTTGAAGTATTTCCATTCGTCCATGTAAATCGGATGGACCCAATTGGGATGGGCGGCGTGTATCTTCTCAGGAAGGTAGATGAATGTTTTCAGGTCTTTCTTGCCTCTGACCTCTCTTGTTTCAATCGCCATATTTTTCTCCCTTTTTTAAGATGGAATCCTTGAATTTATCTACTTATTATTACACTGCCTGGAAAAAATCAATGAAATTATTCGCGGTATGCTTTCTCGACACACAGCCTTAGCTTTTATTTGACAATTGGGCAGGAGATTTCCTAAACTTTATATTTAATTTTTTGCTTAAAGAAGCCAATGGCAAATAAAAGCTTTCCCCGCGGTGTTCATCCGCCAGAATTAAAGGAGATGACGGCGGATATGGCCCTGGAAGTTATGCCGCCTCCAGAAAGAGTTTCAATCCTTCTTCTCCAGCATTTTGGCAAGCCAGCCGAGCCTTTGGTTCAAAAAGGAGAGGAGGTCTATCTCGGCCAGAAAATCGGTGAGGCCCGGACGCTTTTTTCAGCTCCTGTGCATTCCAGTGTTTCAGGTAAGGTTCTTTCCGTGGACGACCATAGCCATCCGGCAGGAAATCCTTGCCTTGCTATAACAATTTCCAACAACGGCCAGGACCGTGCTCTCCAAAAAGAGGGGAGGAAAGACCCCTTCTCTTTGAGTGCCGACGAGATCCGTCAACTTATCAGGGAGGCAGGAGTCGTCGGCTTGGGAGGGGCGGCCTTTCCCACGGCGGTCAAGCTCTCTCCTCCCAAGGATAAGCCCATCGACACCTTGATCATCAACGGCTGTGAATGCGAGCCGATGCTGACCGCAGATTACAGACTCATGCTCGAGACTCCAGAAGACATCCTGAAGGGAGCCGAGCTGGCCCGGATTGCTTCCGGGGCAAAAAAAATCATCATCGGAATAGAAGACAACAAGAAAGAGGCTTTCCGGCTATTTCGAAAGATATTAGGCGCTTCCTCTCCCATTCCCTCGGATTCTAATTCTGAAAAGGCTTCATCAACAGAAATCGCTCTTTTAAAGACAAAATATCCTCAGGGCGCAGAAAAAAATTTAATCTTTGCTCTTCTGCGAAGAGAAGTCCCAAGGGGCGGGCTTCCCTTTGACGTCGGAGTCGTCGTTCAAAATGTGGGAACGGTCAAGGCTATCTGGGAAGCCGCAAACACAGGAAAGCCTCTCTATGAAAAAGCCCTGACCGTCACCGGCAATGGAATCAAAAATCCCAAGAATCTCGTCGTTCGCATTGGAACGCCCTTCCAGAAAGTCATTGATTTCTGCGGAGGCCTGGCTGATGAGGCAAACCTCTTGGTTATGGGCGGCCCGATGATGGGCCTTGCCCAATGGACGTTGGAAGTGCCGGTCGTTAAGGGAACCTCCGGCATCCTTGCCTGGCAAACGCCGCGGCCACAGCCGGAGCATGCCTGTATCCGCTGCGGGCGCTGCGTTGAACATTGCCCAATGGGCCTCATTCCGACGCAGCTGGCAAAATATGTCCAGTTCAATAATCTGGCCGAAGCTGAAAAATGGGGAGTCCTGGATTGCGTCGAATGCGGCTGCTGCCAATACTCCTGTCCATCAAAAATTCCCCTTGTCCATTGGATCCGTTTAGGGAAAAATAAAGTGGCGGCCCTAAAAAGAAAAAAGAGTAGCTGATGCCTGAAAAAACATTCATCCTTCAATCTTCGCCCCATTTCAGGGATAAGGACTCTGTTCCTAAAATCATGTACGCCGTCCTTATCAGCCTTATCCCTGCCTTTCTTGCCTCTCTCTATTTCTTCCGACTCAGGGCTCTCTTCCTGCTCCTCTCCTGTGTCCTTGCCTGCTTAATTACAGAAGCCCTTTTTCTCAAGCTGCGAAAAAAAGCTCTCCATCCCCTTTGGGATGGCTCGGCGATACTCACCGGCGTCCTTTTGGCCATGACCCTCCCTCCATCCTTTCCTATAGCTTCGGCTATCATCGGAGCTGTCGTGGCCATAGCCCTCGGCAAACAGGTCTTTGGGGGCCTGGGATATAATATTTTTAATCCTGCCCTGGTCGGTAGAGCCTTTCTCCAAGCAGCCTTTCCCGTGGCAATGACCACCTGGATTCCGCCTGTAACCTTAAAAATAGACACCGTAACCTTCGCCACTCCGCTGGCAGGCCTTAAATTTCAGAATGCTGTCGCTCTTGGAACCCTCACTTCGCTCAAGGACCTCTTTTGGGGAAATATCGGCGGCTGCTTGGGAGAAACGTCTGCCATCGCCCTCCTTCTTGGCGGGCTCTACCTCCTTTTCCGCCGGGTGATTGACTGGCGCATTCCCCTGGCGATCCTGCTCTCTCTCTCTGCCTTTACCGGCGTCTTCTGGATTGCCAATCCGGGAAAATATGCCTCTCCCCTCTTTCACCTCTTGGCCGGAGGTCTGCTCCTTGGCGCCCTTTTCATGGCAACAGACCTGGTGACGACGCCCGTCGTTCCTCTCGCAACCTGGATTTATGCTCTCGGCATAGGCTTTCTTGTCGGCTTGATCCGTCTGTTCGGCGGCTATCCTGAAGGGGTCATGTATTCCATCCTCATCATGAACGCCTTTGTTCCTCTCCTCAGCCACAACATCCGCCCCCGCATCCTGGGTCAAAGGAGAAAATAATGAGGCTCTCTTCCAGGATGATCGTGGTTTTGACTTCGATCGGGCTGCTATCCGGCAGCCTCCTGGTGAGCGTTAATTTTTTAACCAGGGATAGGATTGCCCTTAACAAAAAGCAAGAAATAGAAGAGGCCATCACCCGAGTTGTTCCCGGAACTCAAGCAAGCCAAAAACTGTATGAAGAAAAAGAATTCGCCGTCTACACCGGAAAGAACGACGCTGGCGACACCCTTGGCTTTGCTATTCAAATAACTGCTGCTGGCTTTCAAGACAAAATATCTTTAATCGTCGGGACAAATCCTTCTCTAAACAAAATAACCAGCCTTTTCATTCTTGACCAGAAAGAAACGCCCGGCCTGGGAGCAAAAATTTCAAGCTATGATTTATTTCTAAGGTTTTGGGAGGACAAGGACTGCAGCGTTCCTCTCCGCCTGCGAAAGCCGGCTGTCCAAACTCCCGAGCAGCTTTCTTCTTCAGAAGTCAACACAATAACCGGAGCGACTGTCTCCTCGGAATCGGTTCTCAATTGCGTCAACAGCTCCCTGGAAAAAGCAAGAAAGCTAAAAGCAGAAGGTAAGTTTAGAATCGAGGAAAAGAGTGCCGAATAGAAGTTTTCTCCAAGATTTCAATAAAGGCCTGTGGCAAGAGAACCCTGTCTCTCGCCAGCTGCTGGGGATGTGCTCAACCCTGGCCATTACCAACGCCCTGATCAACGGCGTAGCCATGGGCTTGGCTGTCAGCTTTGTTCTCATCTTCAGCTCGCTCCTTGTCTCCCTGCTGAGAAAGATCATTCCCAATCAGGTCCGGATTGCGTCCTATATTGTCGTTATCGCCACCTTCGTAACTATGGCCGACCGTTTTCTGGCTGCATCTTTTCCCGCGATTTCAAAGAGCCTGGGTCCCTATGTTCCCTTGATCGTCGTCAACTGTATTATTCTGGGACGAGCTGAAGCCTTTGCCTCAAAAAACACCGTCGGCCGCTCTCTCGTTGATGCCCTGGGCATGTGCCTGGGTTATATCCTGGCTTTGTTGATTTTGAGCTCTATCAGAGAAATCTTAGGAAGCGGAACATGGCTCGGCTATAGAGTTTTAGGAACCTGGTTTGAGCCCTGGATTATCATGATCCTTCCTCCTGGAGCCTTCATCACCTTGGGCCTGCTCATTGCTTTCGCCAATCAGATTGAACGCAAAATAAAACTCAGGAGATAGAGTTGGAACTGCTCATGCTTTTTTTCTCGGCCATCCTGATCAATAACTTCGTCTATCATTATTTTTTGGGCATTTGCCCCTTCCTCGGAATTTCGAAGAGGATTGACTCTTCTCTCTCAATGGGAACTGCGGTCACCTTTGTCATGTCTCTCACGGCTGTTGTGACTTGGCCCATCAACCACTGGATTCTTATTCCCTATAAGCTTGATTACCTGCAGATTGTCGCCTTCATCCTTGTCATCGCCTCCTTGGTTCAACTGGTCGAGATGTTTATCAAAAAAACAAGCCCTCCTCTCTATCAGGCCTTGGGCATCTATCTCCCATTGATCACCGTCAACTGCTGCATCATGGGCCTCGCCCTGCTCGCTGCCTTAAAAAATTATAACTTCGCCGAAACCGTTGTCTTCGGAGTCAGCGCCGGTCTTGGCTTCACCCTGGCGATTGTCTTGATGGCCGCCATCCGCGAGCAGCTTGACCTGGCTGATGTGCCTGAACCCCTAAAAGGAGCAGGAATCTCCCTTATCGTCACAGGCATCATCGCCCTGGCCTTCTTCGGTTTTTCAGGGATGATAAAATGACCGGAATTTTGATACCAATTCTAACCATGGGATTTCTTGGGCTCCTTTTTTCTGTCGGGCTCGTCTTTGCTTATAGAAAGCTCCAGGTTTACATCGATCCCAAGATTGAAAAAATCGCCGGCGTCCTTCCTCAAGCCAATTGCGGCGCCTGCGGTTTTGCTGGATGCCAGGCTTTTGCCGAGGCCGTCGTTTCCGGCCGGGCCCTGCCCACCGGATGTTTCGCCGGAGGAGAGGCGGTTGCGACGCAGATTGCCGCTATTCTTGGAGTCAAGGCAGAGGCAGCCCTAAAAAGCGTTTCTCGCCTCCACTGCCGAGGGAGCTTTGAGGCCGCGAAGGACAGAGGCTCATACCTTGGAATTTCGACCTGCAGTGCAGCCCATCTCATTGGCGGAAACAAACAGTGCTCCTATGGCTGCCTGCATTTTGGAGACTGCGCTCGCGCCTGTCCCTTTGACGCCATCGAAATGGGGAAAGACGGTCTGCCTCGAGTCGAGGAGGAGATGTGCACGGCCTGCGGAAAATGCGTCGAGGCCTGCCCCCGCAATCTCTTTGAGCTTCACCCTCTTTCCCAAGCGGTCCTCGTCTTCTGCCGCTCCAGAGATAGGGGGCCTGTGGCCAGGAAGTTCTGTAAGAACGCCTGCATTGCCTGTGGAATCTGCGTCCGGGCCTGTCCTGAGGCGATTGTTATGGAAAACAACTTGGCCAAAATCATCGATTACAAAAAGATTGCCCTGGAATCGATTCCTGAGATTGAAAAATGCCCGACTGCAGCCATTGGCCGCATCAAGAAATAAAATGATAGACACCGGGATTGTTGTCGGCATTAAAGATAATTTAGCCCAAGTGCAGGTTGAGTGTCTTTTGGAAGCCTGTGAAGGCTGCGGCGCGCGCACCCTTTGCTTGGGAAAGAATCAAGAAAGGGGCATCATTAGCGCCCAAAACTCATTGGGCGCCTCCCCTGGAGATGAGGTTGAGGTTGACATCCCTGAGGCTAAATACAACAAATTCTTAATTCTGCTCTTCTCTTCTCTTCTTGCGGCCTCTCTTTTAGGCCTGGGAGCGGGATATGTTTTATCTCTTCTTCTCTCTCTCCCCTCCTCGGCAGCGAGCCTTGGAGGCCTACTCCTGGCTCTTTTTGTCGCCGGATTCTTACTCTATCGTTATCTTAAAAATAGAGTTGCCCTTTACCCTGTTATCACCTCCATAATTAAAAAGGGTGCACGGTAGCTGTAGCTATTATCTAACGCAGTTCATTATTCCTTTTTAATTCCCCCCTTATTTATGGCTCGCTCTTTAATTGTATGAAAGCAGGCTATAATTTCATCGGCATCAGAACATACAAATAATTGACGTCTTCTCCGGTCTCTGGCCTCATCAAGACCGAACTGTTTGTATCTTTGAGCTCAATCTTGACTTTTTCTCCCCTTACTGTTGAAAGAAAATCAATAAGATATTGAGAATTAAACCCTATTTCTATATCCTCTCCCCTATAGTCGATGTCAACTTTATCTTTTGCTTCCCCTATCTCCGGGTTAGATGAAAAAAGCCTCATTTCATTTTTAGAAATAAAGAACTTTATTCCTTTTGACCTTTCTGTTGAAAAAATCGATACTCTTCTTATCGCCTCTGTCATCTCGCTTTTTGAAACAATAATGATGTTTTTATTTTCCTTGGGAATGACGGCTTCAAAATTTGGAAACTTCCCTTCTATGATTCGCGATATAATCGTCCTGTTTTTTACCCTAAAGAAAAGATTGTTTTCGTCCAAATCAAATTCAATTGAATCATTCTCAAATTTCCTTAATTCACCCAACGTCTTTTTAGCGATAATAACTTTTATTTCTTTATCTATCTGCATAATATCATCCAATCTTTTCGAGACATAAGCCAGGCGGTGTCCGTCAGTGCTCACCATTTCTATTGAGTCTCTTTTGATTATGATCAGGGCCCCGCTTAGGTAATATCTTTGTTCTTGAGTTATGACATTAAAAACCCTATCAATCATCGCTTGAAAAATATTTAAAGGGAAAACAACCTTTTTTTCAAATTTTGCTTCAGGAACCTGAGGATAATCTTCTTTTGGCAAGCAAAGAACTTTAAATTCGGTTTCTCCTGATTTTATCTGCATTGTCAGGTTTTCCCCTTCTTCAAAGGTCACTATCGCTCCATCTGGAATAGATTTGACAATTTCAAAAATCTTTTTTCCTGATATTGTCGTTGCCCCCTCTTTTTCTATCTGAGCGTCAAAATGAGTCCTTAATCCGAGTTCAAGGTCAGTCCCCGTAACCTCTATCTCCTTCTCCTTTGCATTCAGCAGAATGTTAGCTAAAATGGGCATCGTGTTCCTTTTCTCGACAATTCCCTGCATTAACTGAAACTCACTGAGAATTTTTTCTTTTTCTATCGAGAATTTCATTTTTCCACCTTTCTTTATATCTATATTAATAATTTATATATAAATAAATTATAAGATAAAATAAATAAAAGCAAATAAAATGTGAATATCTTTTATAATTTTATTCTTTTCTATTTGATACTGCTAATGAGACTGTTTATTTCTTTGTTAAATTTTGTATCGGAGTTTCTTAATTTCTCAATTTTTCTTATACTGTGGATAACTGTTGTATGGTGTTTACCAGCGAATTTCTTTCCGATTTCAGGAAGAGAGCAATTGGTCAATTCGCTGCACAAATACATGGCAATTTGGCGCGGAAAGACAATATCAGGAGAGTTATTCTTTGATTTAAGCTGGGAAAGCTTTATCTTTAGCCTCTGGCAGATAATCTTTTGGATTTTTTCGACGGTAACTTCAGAAGCAGATGAATCAAGAAGGCTCTTAAGAGCTTCCTTGGCAAGGTCCAAATCTATTTTTTCGCCCTTTAAAGACGCATAAGCGATTACGCGGCGAAGATACCCTTCTAAAACCCTAATATTCGATTCAACCTTGTCAGCAATATAGAGGGCAACGGGTTCCGGCAAAGAGATCTGTTCCAGTTCAGATTTTTTCTTAATGATGGCAATCCTTGTCTCAATGTCGGGGGCCTTCAAGTCGGCGATGAGCCCCCACTCAAAACGGGACCGAAACCTGTCTTCAAGATTCGTAAGGTCTTTGGGAGGGCAATCGCTGGAAATAACGATCTGCTTCTGATTGTCATAGAGATGATTGAAAGTATGGAAAAACTCTTCCTTTGTCCTTTCTCTTCCCGAAAGAAAATGGATATCATCCATCAAAAGAACGTCCACGCTTCTGTATTTTTGGCGGAAATCAAGGATTTTTCCGTACTGGAGATGATTGATGAGGTCGTTCATGAATTTCTCAGTGGTGATATAGAGAATTTTCAGTCGGCGATTGTTATGGAGAGTGAAATGTCCGATAGCATTCATCAAATGGGTTTTGCCCAAGCCGGCTCCGCCGTAAAGGTAGAGAGGGTTATAAGCTTTTGCCGGATTTTTAGCAACCGCGGTTGATGCCGCGTGGGCAAATTGATTACAAGAGCCGACAACGAAACTCTCAAAGGTATAGACCGGATTCAGGTTTGGATTGAGCAGCAGCCCGTCTTTGGTCCTTCTTTCCTGGGGGGAAACCCTCTTAAAATTTGAAGAGTTTTCATCGAAGATAAACTTGATGTCGAAGACCTTTCCAAAAATATCTTTTGAAGAGCGGTTGATAAGGTTCAGATAATGGAAAGAAAGCCATTCTTTGAAGTAGGAATTCGGGACTTTTACATATAGAGAATCAGCCACCTGTCCAATGAAGGCCGTAGGCTCAAACCAGGTTTCATAGCTGTTCCTGTCCACCTCTTTCTGCAGCGCCCCCATAATTTTCAGCCAAGGATTAAGCTTGTCTTCCGCTTCCACCCGGGTGTCCTTTATTTCCACAGGTTTTTCCACAGCTGTGGAAAACCTGTTTCTCTTCAGATTAAAAGGTGATTGAGCGCAGGTATGGTAGCACTGTTGAAAGTGGATTTCAAGCGGTTTATTTTAAAATTTTAAAAGTCGTAACCCACCCAGAACCGGAGCCTGAAATTTCCATAGCCTTTGATGTTAAAAGGCTTGGAAATATCCTCCCATTCGATCCATTTTGCAAAATCAAGGTGGAAGGGGAAGCCAAACAAGAAAAATTCAAATCCATAGCCGGCAGAGCCGATAGCATCAGCAGTGCGCACTTTAATATTTCCGAGTTCGTCGAATCCGTCGAAGATGGAAAATTTTGCCTGGTAGCCCTTGACTTTTGCCCGAATCATGTCAAAGAACAGAGTGCTGCGGATAGGGCCGATAGGGCCGATGAGCGTAGAGGCGAGGCTGACCAAGGGAATCCTGAATTCAATGTTTCCGAACCAGCCTTCGGTGGCGGTTATGGTGAAGTAATCAACGGAACGGACCTGGTTGTTTCCTCCAAGATAGAAGATGAAGGGGTTTTCGCCCCGGCTGGCAAAGCCAAAAAAACGAAAGGCGAAGAGGCAGTCCGAGCCGAGGTAGAGATACTGGCGAAGGTCTGCTTCAAGGTTTGTATTCTGGAAAAAGCTGCTGGAAACAGGGATGGATTGCGACAGAGTGAGGGCAAAGGTGTTTCCTTTTGCCGGACCATAGGCCCTGAACTGCGTTGTTTCTCCGACAAGAGAAAACGAAGCCTGAAGGATATTCCCGTTCCAGAAATAATTGCTTCTGCCAGGGGAAATAAAGGGGTCGAGGTAGTCTTCTTCAAAGCGGAAATATCCGAGCGAGGCCTCAAAACGGTAGTAGAGGCTGAAAGGGTAGTAAGAAGCGAGGCTTGCGCCCATAATGTTCCTGGTGACCATGGCATCGTTGTAGTTCAAGAAATTATAAGAATAGGTGTCATAATAATCATAGGGAGAATAATAGAACTGAGTATAGCTGAAGGCGCTAGCCATATACTGGAGCCTTCTTTGTTGATTGAGATAAGCAAAAGAGTAGGAGCGAAAGCTGTGAACCTGGTAAGCAATGGCCATCAGCTGATGGTCTCCTAAGAGATCAGAGAAGCTGATGGCCGAGCCTCCATAGACAGAACCGTCCGAGGCGACGATGGTGTCAATGGGGGGCCTTGCAGTGAGGAAGAGCTTTCCCGTTCCCTTGCGCTGCTCAATTTTATCTTTATTTATTTCAAGTGACAGCGCAGGCTTAAATTCTTTGAATTCCTCCTCTGGGGGATTTTCGACAAATGTTATTGTTTTTTCCGTTTCTCCCTCAAATTCGCCTTTGAAAATCTGAAGCGCCCCCTTATTGAAGGAAGAGAAAACAATCTTCTTGGGATCGCTGGGAAGGGGGGAAGGGAAAAAGTTCCCCGTTCTGACGTCTGTGAAGCGTCTTAACTCTCCGCTTTCTAGGTTGAGAGAGTAAAGATTAGAAGCGTCCCGCATATCTCCGGAAAAATAAATCATTTTTGAGTCAGGGGTAAAGCAAGGGCAGATTGTATTCCCTTTTCCGAAGGTTAGCTGTTTCTTTTCCTTGAAATTATCAACAGGCGATAAAAAGAGCTTGTCATAGGTGTCAACCCGGATGGTGTAGGCGACAGTCTTCCCGTCAGGGGAGATAGCCGGGGCTTTCTCGAAGAGGTCGTCTGTAGTCAGGTTCTCGATCTTTTCTGTCGAAAGGTCAACCTTGTAAATATCGTGGACCCCTTTATTAAAAGCGGTAAAAAGAAGCTCTTCTCCTTTAGGGAAGAAGCAAGGAGAAGAAGGTTGGTCGTAAGGGACATTGATCTCTTTTAGAATTTTTTCGGTTAACGGATTTATAATAAAGAGAGAATGTTTTTGCCCCTTCCGAGCAAAGAAAGCGATCGAGTTTCCATCTGAAGACCAGGCAAGGCTTCTTCCCAAAGAAGGCTCGATGTCGTAGCGGATATATTCGTATTTTAGGGTATAGCCGGTGGTTATATTTTTAAGAACAGAGCCATCTTTGGTTGAGATGAGAAGGATATCGATGTCGTAGGCCTTAAAATTTACAGTCAGGACAGCGACGAGGTCTCCAGAAGGAGAGACAGCGTGGGAGATGGCGAAGTAATATGGATTGAGGGGAAATTCAGGCCCGATGGCAATACTGTAATCTTCCGGATTCTCTCTTTGGAAAGAGTCCTTGAATTGCTCGCGAAGGTGTTTTTTAAATTCTTGATTGAATTGTTTGTAGCTCAAGTTTAAGGATTTTTTAATCGGGTCCCTTTTCCCCAAAAGCGGAGAGCCCTGCAGGGAGCGCCAGAACTCCGCAATCCCGATCTTGCCCAGCTTGGCCTCGATGAAGTCATACATGGCATGGCCGAAATCGTAGTCAGCAGAGCGGGGCAGCAGGTAGCGGGAGTAGAGAGCGCCCGATTCTGTCAGCTCGGGGATCCTGTCGTTGAGGGTCGCATCCCTGACGATCATCGAAGACCAGTAGCCCCAATTCGCCGTGCAGTATTCGGCAAAGCCTTCCATGATCCAATCGGGTGGAGAGCTTACGGCATAAATAGCGTTTCCCGGCTTTCCCCAGAGAAGGTCGAACTCGAAAATGTGGGCCAGTTCATGTCTGATGAGGTCCTGAATCTGGTCGAAGGCCATGTCGCCGTGAATCGCCACTCGAAAGAGGACAGGTTCAGAGACGCCCAGAACGCCTTCACTGACTTGAAAAAGGTTTGTCTGTTCAAAGTCGGTGTAGGTCTTGTAGAAGATGAGGGGAACTGGAGCAGAAAGAGGGTGTTTAAGGTCCTGGCTTATTTTTTGATAGGCGCTTTCGGCCATCTCGGCAATGTTTTTCAAGACTTGGATGTCGCTGACATAATAGTAGATATCGAAATGGTCGGTCTTGTAATGATTCCAATTGAATTTTTCGTAGATGACTTTATTTTTACCATAGTAGGGGTTGTAGATAATTTGGCTGAATATAAAAGAAGCGCAGAGAATATAGAGAGAGGCAAAAAAGAGAGGTCTTATGCACTTTCTCATGATTGTTCTCCTTTTAATGCGAGATAAGGTATCTTTCCTGGATCTTTGTTTCGGCGAGAATATTGGAGAAAAGCTTTCCTTTAACAGCTTGAATAAGGTCGAAGAAGGCGAAATAGCCGGCTTGCCTTGGATTGTCATAGCCTTTTGATTCATTGAAGTTTCTTTTATACAGAATTTTTCCGGATTGAGCATCAATCAGGTAGAGTTCGAGGTTGAGGATATAAAACCTTCGTTCGGCCAGCACCCTTTCTGGAGGGAAGGGCGTTTCGAAACGGTCTCTCTTGTTCTCCAAGATGGCCTTGCGGACTTCTTCTGAATATTGAGCGCTTCCGGTGAGGAGGATTGAATTCTTCCGCCCGGGAGACAGGTTTTTCCAAAAATCTTCATTTTTAAAGAGGTCCTCGTCCTTAAGGGAAACATTCTCTCTCGAAGTCTTCCCTTTAAATTTCTGTCCAAATTCGAAATAAAAGTAATCCGTGAGCTCTTGGCTGAGATTGATATCCTTCGTTTCCTTTTTGATTAAAAAATTGGTGACAAAAACTTCATCGAATCGGCTCAGATCAAGGGTCGTTTTTGCCGGAAGGTTGATTCTCAATTTATAGTAAGACTCAGAGGCACAGGAGCAAAAGAAGAGAAAAGCAAGAGCGAGGACACACCTATTTTTTCTCATCTTTCTTCTCTTTCGCGGCTTTTTCTTTTTCGGTCGTCTCCTTATCAGAGCCTTCATAATTTTTCTTGAAATTCTCGCAGTTGGCCTTTATATACGAGTTTTTAGGATCGAGTTTTAAAGCGAGCTCATATTCTTTTTTAGCTTCTTCCCAAAGCCCTTTCCTTTCGTAAGCGACAGCCAGATTGTTGTGGGCGGCAGCTGAATCGGGGCTGGCAAGGACCGCTTTTTGCCAGCGAAAGATGGCCTCTTCCCACAGGTCTCGCTGAGCCGCCATGATGCCGAAATTGATTTCTTCGTTCCAAAGCGGGCGGCTGCAATTGGTCATAAGAAGGGAGGAAGACAAGACGATGAGTCCGATGATAAACTTTTTAGACATTAACATCTTTCAATAATTTAAAATTACTTCTTTTTCTCTTATTCGTCAATATGGCTCATAGAATGCAAATTTCATACCAAAAGAGGCGGGTAGACTGAATGTCTCGGGTTTAAAGCGCACCCGGCAGTACAGCATCCTAAATTCCGTGATAATCATAAAATTGTGGCGAGGGGTCCTGTCACGGCATGCTCCCCGTCCGTCCTCGCTGCACCCATCCCCCGTGGGGAACCCCTGTAGCTGCAGGAATTTAGGATGCTATCAGCAGTACAAATTCAG
>Ga0172363_10002992_pt1 | contig 13683 bp, 10 predicted proteins | sample LakKivs2_kivu2a2_FD_114541 | JGI IMG/M metagenome (GOLD analysis project Ga0172363, IMG submission 114541) | Sediment microbial communities from Lake Kivu, Rwanda - Sediment s2_kivu2a2 | ecosystem: Environmental > Aquatic > Freshwater > Lake > Sediment | place: Rwanda: Western Province, Lake... | reverse complement strand
TCGGAATTTTCGCCAACTTAATTTTACCAATTTTTGGTTATAGTCGGGCAAGCACGATTGGTCCATCTTCTTCTTTATTTTTTATAATTTTTACCGGTTATGCCATTACTCGTTATCGTTTAATGGATATTAGGATAGTGACGAGGAAAATCTTTATTTACTTAATTTCTGCTGCTTTTACTTACGGAATTTTCTTTTTCTTAGCCTGGATTTTTAATGAGTATTTCGGCGGAGTATTTACTTCCACTGCTTACTTAGCGGGATTGGTTATTGCCCCCATTTTTGTGGCAGCTTTTTTATGGTTTTTCAGTTTTATCCAAAAGATTGCCAATAAATATTTTTTCTTTTCTTTATACAATTATCAGGAAACAATAAACAATCTAAGCCAGAAGTTGAATTATTTAAATGATTTGGACGAAATAATTAACCTCATTATTGATACGGTAAAAGGAACGGTGCAGTTAGACAGAGCAGGGGTTTTGTTGGTTGAAGAGAATAAAGGTATAGTTAATTACAAAATAGCCAAAGTCATTGGCTTTAAGGAAGAAAATGGCATAAGTTTAGTTCAAGATAACTTTCTGACAAAGCATCTGAAAGAAACCCAGAAACCATTGGTAAAAGAAGAATTGTCTCTACTGGCAAGGGATTCTAAGAACGAAGAAGAAAGAAAGGGATTTCTGGAACTGGAAAACAATATGAAACGGATTGAAGCTTCAGTATGTCTGTCCCTAACGAGTTCAAAGAAACTAATAGGAATCGTTGTTTTGGGCTCAAAGATTTCAGGAGACGCTTATACCAAAGAAGATTTGGAGTTATTAAGCACTTTGGCTTTTCAAGCAGGCATTGCCATAGATAATGCCAGATTATACAAGGAGATTCAGGATTTCAATAAAACCCTCCAGCAAAAAGTAGATGAACAGACAAAAGAAATTAAAAAATCCTATGAGGTGGAGAAGAAAGCTCGTAAAGAACTTGAGAGATTAAACAAAGCCAAGAGCCAGTTTATGCTTGCCACTCAGCATCATCTAAGAACTCCTCTAACCTCAATGCAGGGATATTTGGATTTAATCTTAGGAGGCACTTTTGGGAAAATCGTTAATAAAACAGTTAAAGAAAAGCTTGCTCGATTCCGAACTTCAACTAAGAATCTCATTAATATAGTGGAAGAAATCTTAAACATCTCTCAATTCCAATTAGGCAGAAAAGTGGTTTCTCTTGAACCAAATACTGAGATAGAACCTATCTTAGAGGAGATAATATCAGAATTATTACCGGAAGCTGAAAAGAAAGGTATTTATCTTAAATTAGAAAAACTAGAAAAACTACCCAAGATTAAAGCTGACGCTCCGAAATTAAAGATGGCTATATTCAATATCATTGATAATGCTGTTAAATATACTGAAAAAGGCGGGGTAATCGTTAAATTAGAGGTTACTGATTCTAATTTAAGAATTATTACCAGAGATACTGGTATTGGAATTGCCAAAGAAGAAACAAAAAACTTATTTAATAAGGTTTTTGAAAGAGGAGAAAAAGCAGAGAAACTCTTTGCTACGGGCAGGGGCATTGGCTTGTTTATTGCTTCCAAGATGGTTCAAGCTCATAAGGGCAAGGTCTGGGCAGAATCAGAAGGAACAGGCAAGGGCTCCACCTTTTATATTGAACTGCCAATAAAATAGAGAAACATGAAGAAAAGAATTTTATTAATTGAAGATGATTTAGAGATAATTGATATTTATACCATAACCTTACAGGATATTGCTAAATTTAAAGTTGAAGCCATAAGGTTTGGCTCTGAAGCTTTAGAGTGGATAAAGAAGGTTAAAGATGGTAAGGTTAAGAAGCCAGATCTGGTTCTGCTTGACCTTATCTTACCAGATATGAACGGTCTTGATATATTAAAAGAAATGAAAAAAGTAAAGGAAACAAAAGATATTCCCGTATTTATTTTAACCAATTACTCAAGCAGTCAATTAAGGATGTTGGGTTTTAAATTAGGTTCTGAGGAATATCTCATTAAAACCAAATATCCTCCGAGCAAATTAATTGCTTTAATAAAAGAAAGATTGAAAAAATAACCTTGTTTTATAACTTTTTAGGTATCTATTAAGCGTAATTTGGTATTGTAATAAGTTGCTTCGTGGTCATCCAGTAGGTTCTAATGTTATCCACGACGCTCCGCCAGTTTATGGAAAATATACTAATAATAAATAAAGAGGGGTTTGAAGAATTGAAAAGCGCCTTTAAAAAAGATGGAGCTGAAAAGCTTCATATTTTGGCTGATTTTGACCGGACTCTTACCTATGCTTTCGTCAACGCCAGAAGAATTCCTTCCTTGATATCTATTTTAAGAGACGAGAAATATCTGACGCCCGATTATCCGGAGAAAGCGAACGCCCTTTTTGACAAATACCATCCTATAGAAATAGATCCTTTTATTCCTTTGGAAGAAAAAAAGAAATTTATGAAAGAATGGTGGAAAATTCATTTTGAGTTGTTGATAAATTCAAAATTAAGCAAAAAAGACGTGGAAAGGGCCATGGGGTCTAGTAATATTGTCTTAAGGGCCGGAATTGCCGAATTTTTAAACCAGCTGCTAAAAAGAATAACAGAATAATTCCCTTGAGTAAAAGGCGTTTTTATCTTAAAATAAAAAATATGAGGAAAACGCTTTTATTACTAATTTTATTGTTTGGTTTTTTTTGCTTTTTTGAACCGGCAGAGGCAGCCGATAATTATTATTATGATTTGATTAAGGTAGAAATTTGGGTTAACCAAGACAGCACTTTTGATGCAGTGGAAAAGATGACTTACAATTTAGATGGAAATTTCGGTTATTTTTACCGGGATATTGAATTAAAAGATTTAGACCATCTTTCTGACGTTGAAGTTTTTGATGGCGAAGGGAACAAACTTTCCAAAAATCAATATGATTTTAAATACAAAGGCAATCGTTTGCATCTCCAATGGAATTTTTTTAGAAGAGATTTTAACAACGAATTGAAGTCCTGGGTTATAAAATATAAAGTTCACGGCGGCTTGGGTTTTTTCGATGATTACGATGAGCTTTATTGGAACGCTATTTTTCAGGATCGGGAGGTAATTGTTAAAAAAGCCGAAGTTTTAGTCCACCTTCCTCAAGAAGTTGACAGCATAAAACCAAGATTATTTATCGGCAGCCTCGGAGACAAAAGAGAAAGCAGTAATTATCAAATTATTGATAAAAAAACAATTAAGTTCTGGGGAGAATACATAAACCAGGGGCAGTATTTAACCATTGTTATCGCCTGGCCCAAGGGAATTATTGAAAAACCCCTTATTTACCGAAACCAGTTAATTAATTTAATAGTTTTATTAATCAGCGCTTTAATTCCCTTGGTCGTTTTTACAAAAGCATTTAAAGATTGGCAGAGAAAAGGCAGAGACGCAAAAATAAAAAAAACCATTATTGCTCAATATGAGCCTCCTTTTAATTTATCTCCCGCAGCGGTAGGCGTTTTGATAAAGCAATCGGTTAAGGTCAAAGATATTTTAGCCACCGTGATTAACTTAGCGGTCCGGGGTTATTTAAGAATAAAAGAACGGGAAAATAAGCTTTTATTTATTAAAGAGAAAGAATATATTTTTGAGAAGTTGAAATCCGAAGCCGACCTGAGGCCTTTTGAGCAGGAAATCGTAAGAAGCATTTTTAAGCACGAAGAGATGGTTTCCAGTAAGGATTTAAGAAATAAATTCTATAAGGAACTGGCCGCGATAAAGAAAGAAATTTATAAAGAAGTAGCCCAAACCGGTCTTTTCAGCGGAAACATAGAGGAAATAAGAAAGAAATATAGCCGAGTCTATGGCATTAGTCTGGTAATATTTTTTATTATTTTTATTATCTTGATTGTTTTAATGGTTGTTTTGGGTTTTTCTTATTTCAGCCAGGTTATTATCTTGGGAATCAGCATCGGAGTTTCAGGCGCAATCGGTTTGGCCTTCAGTTATTATATGCCTGTTCTTACTAATCAGGGATTAGAAGCAAAATGGCAGGCTTTAGGTTTTAGAGAATATCTTCATAAAGCTGAGAGATTTAGAATCGGCGCTGAAACCTTAGAGACATTTTCTAATTTTCTTCCTTACGCAATAGTTTTTGGAGTAGAAAAACAATGGGCAAGGAGATTTGACGATTTTCAATATCAGCACCAGGCCTGGTATTATCCGGCCGCTATCTATAGCGGGCCTGACGGAGCTCCAACTTCATTCAGCGAATTTAATTCCAGTTTTTCTTCTTTTGCTTCTTCCGTTTCCAGCGTCTTTGCTTCTGCGCCGGGCGGTTCCGGTGCCGGCGGAGGGGCGGGCGGCGGTGGCGGGGGCGGTGGAGGAGGAGCTGGTTAAAAAATGTTCAATTTTTTTAATAAAAAAGAAAAAGAGCCTCAAAATTTAAACGAGGTCTTAAAAGAAATCAAGAGCTTAAGAAGAGAATTCCAAATGGTTTCCAAAGAGCTTGAAGCTTTGAAAAAGGAAAGCGATTTTTTTATTCAGAAAATAGGCGTTATCAGATATAATCCTTTTTCTAATGTGGGGAGCGATCAGAGTTTTTCTTTGGCCTTGCTTGACGCTGATAATAATGGTATAGTAATTACCAGCCTTTTCTCTCAGGAAGGAAATAGGGTTTACGGCAAGCCGGTGAAAAACGGTGGTTCGGAATATTCTTTGTCTAATGAGGAAAAACAGGCGATCGAAAAAACAACAGAAAGAAATTAAAAGTTAAAAGTCAAAAATTAAAAATATTTTAAACTTTTAATCCCACTTTTAATTTTAAATTTTTAACTTTTAATTTTTTTAGTGTTAAACATTTATGATTGAAGAAAAAAAACAAAATTTAATAACCCGGCCGCCGGTAGTGGTAATACTTGGCCATGTTGACCATGGCAAGAGCTCTATTTTGGAAAAGATTAAGGACTTAAAAATAACTGAAAAAGAATCAGGCGGGATTACCCAACACATCGGCGCTTATGAAATTGAGCATTCTTCAACCGGCTCGGGACAGGCTAAAAAAATTACTTTTATTGATACGCCCGGCCACGAAGCTTTTGACGCTATGCGTTCCCGGGGCGCTAAAATAGCCGATATTGCTATTTTAGTTATAGCGGCCGATGAAGGGATAAAACCCCAAACAAAAGAAGCCATTTCCCATATAAAAAAAGCCGGCATTCCGATGATTGTCGCTTTTAACAAAATAGATAAGCCGGGCGCTGATCCGGAAAAGATAAAGAGGGAACTGGTAAAACAAGATATTTTAGTTGAATCAATGGGAGGCAAAGTGCCTTCAATTAACACTTCAGCAGAAACGGGTCAGGGAATTTCAGATTTAATTGAGTTAATTTTATTAGTGGCTGAAATGGAGGATTTAAAAACAGATTTTTCAACTTTAGCTCAGGGCGTAGTAATCGAGTCTTATTTGGGTTCTAATAGAGGTCCTACCGCCACTTTGATTCTTGAAAAAGGAGTTTTGAAGAAAGGCGATATTATAGCCACTAATTCTGCCTTGGGAAAAGTTAGAATTATGGAAGATTTTCAAGGCAATTGTGTCAGCCAGGCCTTGCCTTCTATACCTGTTGTTGTTATCGGTTTTGAAACAGTGCCCGGCGTCGGCGAAGAATTTAAGTTTTTTTATAGTTTAGAACAAGCTAAAAGCCAAATTAAAAAGCCGAAATTTTTTGAGAGAACCAAAAATATAATTGAAAAAGATAAAAATAAAAAGAGTTTAAATTTAATTTTAAAAATTGATGTCTTAGGTTCTCTTGAGGCAATCGAGAATGTTTTAAAGAATATCCCTCAAGGAAAAGTTTCAGTTAATGTTTTAAAAGCGGCAACGGGAGATATAAGCGATTCGGACGTGAGAATGGCTAAAACCTTTAACGCCAAAATCATCGGGTTTAAAGTCAGAACCAACCAGGCGGCTCAGAAATTGGCTTTAAGAGAAAAGATTACTATTATGAATTTTGAAGTAATTTATGAATTAGCTCAGGCAGTCAGGCAGTTTTTGGAGAAAAAAGTCGGATCGGAAATTGTTAAAACCAATATAGGAAAGATTAACATTTTAGCAATTTTCAAAAAAGAAAAAAACAATCAGATTGTCGGAGGAAAGGTTATGACCGGAGAGGTAAAAAGAGGGGCCAATTTAGAAGTTTATAGGGACGAAGAATTAGCGGGCAAAGGAAAAATTATTAAGCTCCAGCAGGACAAAAAAGACGTTGACCAAGTTGGCAAAGGAAGGGAATGCGGGATTCTTTTTTCCGGAGATCTGGAGTTAAAAGAAGGAGACGTCTTGGAGGCGTATGTGGAAGAAAGAGTAAAAGGCGAACTATAGTATGGCTAATCGCATTGAAAAAATTAACGCTTTAATAAAAAAAGAGCTAAGTTCCATTCTTTTAAAGGAAATTGATTTTCCCAAAGATGTTTTAACGACCATTACCAGAGTGGAGGCGGTGCCGAATTTAAGCGAAGCGAAAGTGTATATTTCAACTATGCCCGACGGCCAGACAGACAAAGTCCGAGAGGTTTTAGAGAAAAAAGTTTATTATATTCAACAATGTCTGAATAAACGTTTAAAAATGAGGCCGATTCCTAAAATTGGGTTTAAAAAAGAAGAAAAAACCAGACAGGCCGACCGGGTGGAGGAATTATTGGAGCAGTTGAAAAAAGAGTAAAAATATGCTAAAAAAAGGTATGGCCTGGTAGCCAAGTAGCCAAGGCATTGGTCTGCAAAACCAATATACGTGGGTGCAATTCCCACCCAGGCCTCCAGGCCGCGGTGATGCAACTGGCTAGACATGATGGACTTAAAATCCATTGGGAGCAATCCCTTGTGGGTTCGAATCCCACCCGCGGCACACTTTATAAATTAATGAATCTTTCTACTTCAATTGAGAACGTCAAAGGGATTGGGCCGATTTTCCAGAAGAGATTGAAGAAACTGGGGATTAAAACAATTCGGGATTTATTCTTTCATTTTCCGAGAAGATACGAGGATTTTTCCAACTTAATTCCGATTTCTAAATTAAAAATTAACGAGATTTGCACGCTTCAAGGAGAAATAACCCGTATTAAAACTTCCCGGAGCTGGAAAAAGAGAATTTATATCACCGAGGCAATTATTGAAGATAAAACCGGAGCAATAAAAGTGATTTGGTTCAATCAGCCTTATTTGACTAAAACCTTAAAAACGGGCGAAAACGTTTTTTTATCAGGCAAAGTGACCATCTCAAAAAACGGCGCCTATTTGTCCAATCCCATCTATGAAAAAGGGGATTTTTCTTTTGATTTAACTCATACCGGCCGGTTAATTCCTGTCTATCCGGAGACGGCCGGATTGTCTTCAAGATGGCTTAGATATATTTTAAAACCCTTATTAACGGCTCTGGAAAATCAAATTAACGAAACTTTGCCTCAGGAGTTATTAAAAGAATTCAACCTGATGCCTATCAGAAAGGCGCTCTGGGAGGTCCATTTCCCCAGTTCTTTAGAATTATCTCAGAAAGCCCAGAAGAGATTTTCTTTTGAAGAGCTTTTTTATATTGAACTTTTTGTTTTAAGAGAAAGAAACCGGCTGAGCAAAGAAAAATCAGTTTCTTTGCCGATTAAACTGGAAATAATTCAAGACTTTGTTAAGTCATTGCCTTTTAAACTAACTGACGCTCAAAAAAAAGTCTCCTGGCAGATTTTAAAAGATTTAGAAAGGTCCAGACCCATGAACCGGCTTTTAGAAGGAGATGTCGGTTCCGGTAAAACAGTGGTGGCCGCTATTGCCGCTTTAAATACTATCAAGCACGGCTATCAGGCGGCTTTTATGGCCCCGACAGAAATTTTAAGCAAACAGCATTTTCAAGAAATAGCCAAACTTTTTTCTAATTTTAAAATAAACATCGGTTTATTAACCGGTAAACAAGATCAATTCCGCTCTAAAAAATTAAAAAACCAAGTAGTAGAGATTTCCCGAGAGAAATTATTAAAAATGGTTGAAGGAAAAATCAATCCCCAAACCAATGATTTGGCGGTAGGGGTAGATATTTTAATTGGAACCCACGCTTTAATCCAGGAGAAAGTAAGATTTGGCAAATTGGGCCTGGTTATTTTAGACGAACAGCATCGTTTTGGCGTAGAACAAAGAGCCAAACTTTGCAAACCGGGTCCAACACCCGGCGTTAACGGGCCAACGTCGGGTGTCGGACTTATTCCTCATTTACTTTCAATGACCGCCACCCCTATTCCGAGAACATTGGCTTTAACAATTTACGGCGATTTAGATCTTTCTTTGATTGACGAATTGCCGAAAGGGAGAAAGAAAATAATAACTAAAATAATTAAACCCAATCAGAGAAAAGAAACTTATGATTTTATCCGACAAGAAGTTAAAAAAGGCAGGCAGGTTTTTGTAATTTGTCCGAGGATAGAAGGCAATAATAAAAACGAGGAGCTGTCAGATTCCAAATTGAGCTGGGCTAAAGTAAAAGCGGTTAAAGACGAATACGAGAAACTTGCTAAAGATGTTTTTCCTGATTTAAAAATCGGAATGCTTCACGGAAAAATGACGCCCAAAGAAAAAGAAAATATAATGAATGATTTTAAGAAAAAGAAAACAGATATTTTAGTTTCTACTTCAGTAGTGGAAGTGGGAATTGATGTTCCTAACGCGACCGTAATGATGATTGAGGGTTCGGAAAGATTCGGTTTGGCCCAACTTCACCAATTCAGGGGGAGAGTCGGGAGAGGAGAACACCAGTCGCATTGTTTGTTGTTCACCGACTCTTACGGTTTAAAAACTCATCAAAGATTAAACGCTTTAATCAAATCGGAAAACGGCTTTGTTTTAGCGGAAAAAGATTTAGAAATCAGGGGACCGGGCGATTTTTCCGGGGCAAGACAATGGGGCATTCCCGATTTAATGATGAACTCTTTAAAAGATATTTCTTTGGTTGAGAAAACCAGAGAGTCGGCAAAACAGATTTTAATCAAAGACCCCCAATTAAAAAACTTTCCGGAATTAAGAGAAAAGCTCGGTCAATTTCGTCAGCGCATCCATTTAGAATAAATAGCGATACTAATTTTATCAGTATCGCTTTCTAATTTTTTCGGTGGCCCAGAAGCCTATATAACGGCCGAAAAGCCAGCGGGTTTGGGCGTCTAAAGCGGGCAGCGAACCGAAGAAAATCATCATAATTGGAAATAAAAGCCAGCCCAAAAAGAAAATTAAATATTTATAACGTCCGTATTTTGGAGGCTTGGGAGGAAGCAGAAGAAAGCTTAAATAAATAGAGCTTAAAAGACCGATCATAGTAAAAGTCATCACCCGACTGATTATTTTAGGCAAATTATAGGAAATCATAGTATGGGAAAATTCCGGTCCGCCCAAAACCAAGGGTAGCCAGCCCAGCAGAAAAATCATAATAGAGGCCGTGGCCCAGGAAATATGCCCTTCCAGCAGTTCAAATCCCAAAGAAAATTTTTTCTTTAACGGGATTTTTTTATTTTTTAAAAAACCAAAAAGAAAATAAGCAATATCTCCTACTCCATAAGCCCATCTTCTTTGCTGACGGAAAATATTGTACAAAGTTTTAAAAAAATTTTTAGCCACGTTAGCGTCCATTGAAACCGGATAATATAAAGGCTTAACCCGATAATCTCCGTCGTATTTTAAAAAACATTGCCAAAAAATTCTGGAATCGTCAGAAACAACATTGGTTTGTTTAAAACCAACTTCAACTAAAGCTTTAAAACTCATAGAATGGGAAGAGAAGGTGATTAATTTTTCCGGCCGTTCCTGGTTCATGGTATGCCAAAAAGTTGAAGAAAAAGAAAAAATTCGGGAGATTGCCGGAGCCTGCCAGATATTGTTAATATATAAAGGAACGGGTTGAAAGCTGGTTTTAGCCGGATTTTCTGAAGTTAAATATTGATAGGTTAAACAGCTGAAATATTTAGGAAAGACGCAAGTATCAACATCAAAAGGAGAAAATATTAAATTTTCGTAATTGATTTTTAAAGGATCAATAATTTTCTCTTTAGCTATTTTAGCGGCCCAGGTTTCATTAGACCCTTTGCCGGCAACTTCTCCGGTTAAATTTTGGGGATGCCAGGTAACCAGAAATTTAAAGAATTTTGAGTTGAACTCTTTTTCAATCCGCTCGGCTATGGATTGAACAAATTCTTTGACTCTTTCTTCGCAGGCCAAAACGACAATCATCTTTTCTTTTGGATAATCTGTTCCGACCAAACTTTTCAAACCGTCTCTTACCACTTCTAACGGCTCTTTATACATAGGAACGACAACCAAGTGATAGATATTTTCCCAATCAGGAATAGTTTGAAGCTTTTCTAACCAGTTAATTTTTTCATTTTCCGCCATTTTTTTATACCCGGACCAGAGATGAATGGAAAAGTAAAATGTTCTTAAAAACCAGAAGACTACGAAAACAATAATAAAAACTGCAACCAAAAAAGGACTGCTCCAGGACAAAAAAACAATTAAGAGTAAAATCAGCCAGGATATTGCTCCGGGCAGAATCTCAAATAATCTGAATAAAAAACGTTCTTTAGGATTTTTCAAATCAGACGCTTTGCCAACTCTGAGATAATAATCATTTTTTTCCATAATTTTATTATTGTACCTTAAAAATTTTCTAAAATCAAAAAAAAGAAGCAGTCATTAACGACTGCTTCATATTTATTTGATGTAACGTTTGATTGTAAGCGATTGCTAACGGACCATTGACAGAGCACCTAAGACGATAGCGCCATCGACGATTTTTCCCAGTAAATCAGGAGACTCTTCGTAATAAGTTTCTCCGGAATCTCCTTGCCAACGTTCGCTGTAGCGGATATTGGCATTGCTTCTGTAGCCGTATCCCCCGTCGTAGTTATATCTTCTGTTGTAATACGGACGGCTATAATAATATCTGCTTCTGCTCTGGGGGCCGTAGCTATAGGGTCTGTATCTATAGCTAGGCTGCCGGTGCGTCGTGACAGTGATGAAGCTATTGGAATGGCTTCTTCTGTCTCTGCCCCTACTGCTTCTTGCTTCCGTTAGGCTTGTGCTTGTTATAACAATCACAATTATCAGAATAATTAACCGTTTCATTTGACACCTGCCTTTCTATCAGAAAGATTTAAAAAATTAACATTACACCCGATTTTCACTATTTTCAAAGTACACTTGTATTATAGCATATTGGTAGGATTTGTCAACCCCGTTTAGAGATTTCGTTATTATTCTTGATAATTTTAACACAACACTACCTCTAACGGGGGCAAGTATTTAGGTGTGGTCCCAACGGGAGTCGAACCCGTATTGCAAGATTGAAAATCTTGAGTCCTGACCATTAGACGATGGGACCGAGTATTTTTAATTTTAATATAAAAATTGAATTTTTGCAAGATTTATGCCACAATATATAAAATTACAAATTCAAAATTACAAATCACAAATAAATCCAAAATTCTAATTTTCAAAATTAAAAACCGCTTGTAATTTGGAATTTATAATCTATGGTTATTTTAGCCATTGAAACATCTTGTGACGATACTTGTATTGCTATTGTTGAAGCTAAAGGCCGCAAACGGCCTCGTTTTAAAATTTTGGCTAACGTAGTTTCTTCGCAGATAGAAGTTCATAAAAAATACGGAGGAGTATATCCGAGCTTGGCAAAAAGAGAGCATGAGAGGAATCTTCCTAAAGTTTTAAAAAGAGTTTTAGCTTCCGCTGACTTAGTAAACGCTATTGCAGTAACAGTCGGGCCAGGATTAGATCCTTGCCTTTGGGCCGGGGTGAATTTTGCCAAAGGATTAGCAAAAAATTGGAATCTGCCGATAGTTCCGGTTAACCATATTGAGGCGCATATCTTGGTTAACTTCATTGACCAAATTCAAAATTTTCCAGCCATGGCCTTGATAGTGAGCGGCGGTCATACTCAATTGATTTTAGTAAAAGATATCGGCAAGTATAAAATTATCGGAGAAACAAGAGACGACGCAGCCGGAGAGTGTTTTGACAAAGTAGCAAAAATTCTTGGATTAGGATATCCGGGCGGTCCGATAATCGCAAAACTAGCTACGGAACGAAATGTTAGAAGCTCGGTTTCTAACATTGTTTCTATTAAGTTGCCGAGGCCCATGATTAATCAGAAAAACTATGATTTTAGCTTTTCCGGATTAAAAACAGCGGTATTATATAAAGTACGAAATACTAAAGCCGGAGAAAAAAAGAAAAAAGAGTTTATCCAAGAAATGTGTCGGGAAGCTCAACAAGCGGTTATTGATGTTTTGATTAAAAAAACCATAAGAGCAGCTAAAGAGTATCGGGTTAAAAGCGTAATATTGGGCGGAGGGGTTTCGGCCAATCAAGAATTGCGCAAACGGTTTCTAAGAGAGACCCGACCTCTCGGGAGAGGTCGGGTCTCTCTAAAACTTTTATTTCCGGATGAGAAATTTTCTACCGATAACGCGGTGATGACAGGAATAGCGGGATATTATAACTATTTGCAGGGTAAAACTGGAAAAATAGATAAAATTAGAGCAGAGGCAAATTTGAGAATAAATTGAAATTCCCATAGGAATTAGAAATTTTGTTGGAAATTAGATAGATATTGGATATTTGAAATTATTTGCTATAATAAACTATGAATTTAGATAAAACGTATAATCCAAAACAAGTCGAGGATAAAACCTATAAATTCTGGCTGGATTCTGGGTTTTTTAACCCGGACAAACTGCCGGGCCTGTCCGCCGGCAGACAGAGAAAAAAATCTTATACTATTGTTATTCCTCCTCCAAATGTCACCGGCAGTCTTCATATGGGTCATACTTTGAATGCCACTATTCAAGATGTTTTAATCCGCTGGAAAAGAATGAGCGGATTTAAAACGCTTTGGCTTCCCGGTACAGACCACGCCGGTATCGCCACTCAAAATGCAGTAGAAAAAAAACTTAAAAAAGAAAATAAAACCAGATTTGATTTAGGCCGCGAGGAATTTATTAAGGAGATTTGGAAATGGAAAGAAGAGTACGGAGATATTATTTTAAATCAGCTTAAGAAAATTGGTTGTTCTTGCGATTGGTCCAGAACCAGATTTACGATGGATGAAGATTATGCAAAAGCGGTAAATTATGCTTTTCTTTATTATTATAAAAAAGGCTGGATTTATCAGGCGGAGCGGGTTGTCAATTGGTGTCCGAGATGCGCAACCAGCTTGTCTGATTTGGAACTAGAATATAAAGAGGAAAAAGGCAAAATGTGGTTTATCAGGTATGGTTCGGTTGTGGTAGCGACGACTAGACCAGAAACAATGCTGGGCGATACTGCTATTGCGGTAAACCCGAAAGATAATAAATATAAAGATTTGATTGGCCGGAAAGTTGTTCTTCCTTTGACAAATAGGGAAATACCGATTATTGCTGACAGATTGGTTGATTCTGAATTCGGAACCGGAGCAGTAAAAGTTACTCCGGCTCATGATTTAGTTGATTATCAAATAGCCCAAAATCATAATTTAGAAAGCATTAAAATTATTGACGAGAAAAACAGAATCACAAAAAAAGCCCCGCAAAAATACCAGGGCTTGAAAGTTTCAGAAGCCAGAGAAATGATTATTAAAGATTTAGAGGCTCGGGGCCTTTTGGAGAAAACAGAAGATTATCTTCATC